>Ga0209024_1000043_pt1 | contig 294548 bp, 285 predicted proteins | sample AutmiccommunBRH5_FD_187380 | JGI IMG/M metagenome (GOLD analysis project Ga0209024, IMG submission 187380) | Deep subsurface microbial communities from Mt. Terri, Switzerland - Autotrophic microbial communities BRH/5 (SPAdes) (version 2) | ecosystem: Environmental > Aquatic > Deep subsurface >...
CAGATCCCGCAACGACCCGGTGATGAAAAGTTCCAACTGACCTCGTTCCTTCCGCCCCAGCATAGCAACCTCTCAACAACTGATAAGCAAAGTGAATCAGAGGTATGGGGCTTTTTCAACAGCCCCCGGGGGACCGGTTTCTGGCCCGGCTCACTCTTGAAACCAGACCTCCAGTGGCTTGCCGACCCTCCGCTCGTGCATCACCACACCGAAACGCGCCGCGATACTGCGCCTGAGGTCGATGCGTCGCCCGCGCACCACCCCATCCGTCTCAAGGTCAGGCCCCTCACGAACCAGCGCGAGCGCCAGCATCCGACGCGCCGCCTTCGCATCCTTCGTCCGCACCGACGCCACCCGAAGATCGCCCGCCGACATGTCTTTCCGTGTGATTTCAACCGCCATCAAAGGCTCCGCCATTTGAAGACAGTGATTCACATTCTCACCAGAAAGGGAATCCTCCGAGAGTCAAAGGCTCGGGCCGTGGGTATCAGATCATCCTGAAATAGGGAAAGGTAACTTCGTCGGATGCCTTGACGAACGTCACCTCCACCTTGGTGCCGATACGCACCCTTTCGGGATCATCGGTCTGGATCCGGCTCATCATCCGCGGGCCTTCGTCCAGTTCGATCAACGCCACCACATAGGGCACATCATCGGCAAAGGCCGGGCCTGCCGGGCGGCGGGCGATGGTGAAGGTATGCACCTTGCCGCGCCCGCTGACCGTGTCGAAACGCAGCTTGTCGGAATGGCAGTACGGGCAGATCGCGCGCGGATAGAAATGATGCTTGCCGCAATCGCCGCAAAGCGGGATGTCGAGGCGGCCCTCGCGCGCGGCCTCCCAATAGGGGGCGCTGTCATGGTCGATCACCGGAAGCGGTTTTTCAGTGCTCATCGGCTCAATCCTTCTGCAAAATCACTGTGGCACCAGAGGACAGCGTGCCCCCCGTGCCATGCACCAGCGCGGTCTCGGCGCCCTTGACCTGCCGTTCGCCGCAGGTGCCGCGAAGCTGCCGGGTGGCCTCGATCAGCAGGAACATGCCATACATGCCCGGATGCAGCGCCGACAGGCCGCCGCCATTGGTGTTCATCGGAAACGCCCCGCCCGGCGCGGTGCGCTGGCCCGACACGAAATCGCCGCCCTCGCCGATCTTGCAGAAGCCCAGCGCCTCGAGCGTGAGCAGGACGGTGATGGTAAAGCTGTCATAAACCTCGACCACGTCGATATCCGAATGGTTCACCCCGGCCATCTTCATCGCCCGTTCCCCGGCCTTCTGCGCTGGCAGCAGGCGGGCAAGGTCCGGCATCTCGCCGATGGCCCAATGGGTATGCGCCTCGCCATAGCCCCTGACCGCGACGGGCCTGGTCTTGAGGTTCTTCGCCCGCTCGGCGGTGGTCATCACGATGGCACCGGCCCCGTCGGTGACGAGGCAGCAGTCGAGCAGATGCAGCGGCTCGGAGATCATCCCGCTGGACAGCACGTCGTCGATGGAAAGCGGATCGCGCCGCGTCGCGGCGGGGTTCAGCTGTGCCCATTTGCGGGTGGCGACGGCAATCTCGGCCAGGTTCTCGGACGTGGTGCCGAATTCATGCATGTGGCGCTGCGCGGCCATCGCGTAGCCGCCCACCGGCGTGGGCATCCCGTAGGGTGTTTCATGCTGCATCGACAGAACCGAGGGGCGACCGCCCAGATTGCGGCTGCGCAGGGATTTCTGATCGGAGCTGTAGACGATCAGCGCAACCTCGCAATACCCTTCGCGCAGCGCCATGGCGGCATGGGCGACATGGGCCTCAAAGGCCGAGCCGCCGATATTTGTGCCATCGACAAAAGTCGGCATTATGCCGAGATATTCACCCAGCGTCACGGTGGCAAGCTGGCCGGGTCCGGGCACCCCCCACATGCCCGCGGTCAGAAGGCCATCGACATCGCCAAGCGTCAGCCCCGCCTCCTCGACGGCGGCCTTGGCCACCAGCGCGGCGTGACCCAGGACAGACGCCTTGGTGACGAATTTTCCGTCCTCGAGGGGCGCGTCGGCGATGCCGACGATCACCGGATCTCGTCCGTTCTTCATATGCTTTTTCTCCTTACTTGTCGGGTCGTCCCGATCCGGTCCCGACGGTCAGTTCGGGCGCATGGTCTTGGAAATGAGGGTGCGCTGAATCTGCGACGTTCCGCCACCGATGGTGCTTTGCATCCCTTCGCGGAAATACCGCTCCATATCGGCCTCGGGCAGCATCGAATGGCCACCGAGGATCTGCATTCCGTTGCGCGTGACGGTTTGCAGGGTTTCGGAGGCGAAAAGTTTCGCCATCGACACTTCGCGCGTGCAGGGCGTCTTGGCCGCGGCCATGTTGGCGGCGCGATAGACCAGCAGCCGCGCGGCATCGACCTGGGTCTGCATGTCGGCAAGCATGTGGCGGATCACCTGAAAATCAAAGATCGGACGGTCGAACTGGATACGGTCATGCGCATAGCGCAGGGCATCGTCCACCGCCGTCTGGGCATTGCCGACATAGGCGGCGGCCACCGCGACACGCTCCAGCTCGAGGTGGTCGGTGATGATCTTCCAGCCCTCGTTCTCGGTGCCCAGCAGCGCATCGGCGGGCAGTTTGACGTCGTCAACGAAAATCTCGGTCGTGCCGGTCGCGCGCCGCGACATCGTCGGCAGCTTGCGGATATCCAGACCCTCGGTATCGTTGGGGATCAGAAAGACCGAAAGTCCCTTGTGCTTGGGCGCGTCCGGATCGGTCCGGGTCAGCATGGCGAGGATCGCGTTGTCGGCCGCGGCCCCCGAACACCAGAGCTTCTGCCCCTTGACCACCCAGCCGTTGCCATCGCGCCGCGCGCGCGTCTTTGTCGAGGCCGCGTCGGAGCCCGCACCGGGTTCGGAGATCGAGATAGAGAACCGGATGTCGCCATCGAGGAACGGCTTGATGTAGCGCGCCTTCTGTTCGGGCGTGCCGAACTTCTCGATATTCATCGCCGTGAAGGTCGCGACCATCACACCGGTCGCGAAATCGAAACCGTATTTCGACAGCCCTTCACACATCAGCGCATAATCCACGATGTCACCGCCCAGACCCCCGTTCTCCTCGGAGAACAGGATGCCAAGCCAGCCCTGCTTGGCCACCTTTTCATAGGCTTCATAAGGATATGCGCGGTCGCGGTCGCATTTGCGGATGTAGTCCCGGCCGATCTCCTCGTCGATGAAACGATCGACGGTTGCGCGCCACATCTCCTGTTCGGGTGTCAGAAAATTCATGCGCTCTCTCCCTGGTTTTCGCCATGCGCGGCGCGGATTCTGGGCGGCTCTCCGGGGTGGTCGAGCCGGGACTTGCGGATCAGCAGGCTGAACAGGCAGCGCATCACTGTTTCGTCGCGTTGGTTGATGCCTTCCAGCTTGCTGGTCACAACACCGTGTTTTTCATCGTGATCCTTCAGATCGACGATTTCCACACGGGCCCAGAGGGTATCGCCGATGAAGGTGGGCCGCAGAAAGCGCAGCTCGTTACAGCCATAAAAGGCGGCAAGCACGGAGCTGTCGAAAGGGATCATCGCATTGACGATGGAAAACACGAGGCTGCCCTGCACAAGCCGCTGCCCGTAGAGCGCGCTCTTGGCGTGCTCGACATTGGAATGAAGTTCCAGCCAGTTGCCGGTGAGCATGCAGAAATTGACCACGTCCGTTTCGGTCATGGTGCGCCCGATCGAGACGCCGGTCTGACCCACGGACAATTCGCCGAATGGCTTGCGTATCATGCGTTGTGCTCCTGTGCTTTTGCCGCGGGTGCCAGAACGATCAGGGCATCGGCGGCAATCAGCCCTTTGTTGTCGGCGCGAACCATCACAGGGTTTACTTCGATTTCCGAGATCAGATCGGCGTTCTCGGCGAAGAAAACAGATATGCGTGAAATTAGCTGTGCCAGTGCGTCCCTGTCGGCCGGTTGCTTGCCGCGCAGACCCGTCAGGAGCCTGGCGCCGGGACCCACGTCGAGCATCGCTTGGGCGGTCTGCAAATCGGTCGGGGCAAGGCGGATCTCTGCGGCGTCGATCAGTTCCACCAGAATCCCGCCGGGGCCGGCCAGAACGATCGGCCCAAAAGTTGCGTCGCGTTTGCAGCCGATGATCCATTCGGCCACGGCATCCTCTTCCATGGCCTCGATCAGCGGGGTGCCGCCGGGCACCCGTTCGGACATCTCGGCGGCGGCCTGCCTCGCCGCCTGCGGGGAAAGCCCCAGCCGCACCAGGCCGTGATCGGATTTGTGCGGGTAATCGTCATGGCACAGCTTGGCGACGCAAGGCCCGCCCGCCGGGTCGCGCTCTGGCACGGGGACGCCGATCTGCCCCAGCAGATCCTTTGCGTCGGCCTCGTGGACGACCTTGCGCCCGATGCGCTGCCAGTGTTCGAGTGTCTCTCTGGGGGTCATGCCACTTCTCCCTTCATCGCCATGAGCGCGGCAAGGCCCGATGCCGCCCTGGCGGGCGAATCATAGACGGGGACCGCGCGTTGCTGCAGGGCCTCGCCCGATGCGCTGCTGCGCGCCGACCCCGTCCAGACGATCAGGACCGGCTTGTCGGTGCCGTCATAGGCCTCCGCCAGCGCCTCGATGAACTGCTGATCCGGCACGAATGTGATAATTGCGATGGCGATATCCACGCCCGGATCGGCGGTGATGGCCTCAAGGCAGCGTCCCACATAGGTGGGATTCGCCAGAACGACCCCGGTCAGATCGACCGGATTCGCCACCGAGCCGTAGAACGGCACATAGCGCGATAGCGCTGTCTGTGTCGCCGCGTCGAGCACCGGCACCTCGAAACCCGCGCCCTCGGCAAGATCCGTCATCTCGACCCCGAGCCCGCCGGTGACAGAGATGATGCCGACCCGGTTGCCAGCTGGGCGCCGCCCTGCCGCAAGCGCCGTCACGGCATCCACAGCGGCCACCGATTCGCGCGCGCGGATGACGCCGGTTTCGCGGAAAACCGCGCTGATGACCCGATCATCGCCGGCCATCGCGCCGGTATGGGACTGGACCGCGCGCGATCCGGCGCGGCTGCGCCCGCCCTTCACGACGACGACATGTTTTCCGGCCTGCGTAAGGCGCCGTGCCGCCTCTGCAAAGCGGCGCCCGTCGCGCAATTCCTCGACATAGCAAAGAACCACACGGGTCTGCGGATCGTTCCCCAGATAGTCCAGCAGATCCGCCGCCGTCAGGTCGGTTTCATTGCCGCTGGACACGATCGTGTTGATGCCCACGCCGCGGTCGCCAAGGCGCAATGCCATAAGGCCCGCAAGGGCCCCGGACTGAGAGATCATGGCAACGGGGCCGGGCCGAAGGCCGTTGAACATCGGGCTGAAGGTAAGCTGAAGATCCGCCGAAGGCCGCACGACGCCTTCGCAATTCGGCCCGATCAGGCGAAACCGCGCGTGCCGCATGATCTTGCGCAACCGTGCCTCGTTTTCGTGCCCCTCCTCGCCGGCCTCCGAAAAGCCGGAGGTCACGCCGACGACCGCCTTCACATCAAGCTGTGTGCAGGTTTCCAGCGCATCCAGGGCAATATCGACCGGCGTTGCCAGAACGACCACGTCGATCGGGCCGTCGATTTCGTGCAATGTGCGCGCGACAGGCAGGCCCTCGATCTCGCCGCCCGAAGGGTTCACGGGAATGATCCGGCCGCCATAGCCATTGCTCTTGAGCAGGGCGAGCACGGCCTGGCCAAGCTTGCCCTTCGTGCGCGACGCCCCGACGACAGCAATGGTGCGGGGATTGAACAAACCATCCAGGGCCTCGGCCACCGAACATCGGCGGTCAGACAATCGATTCGTGTTTGGCGCTGACATTTTTCCTCCGTCAAGTAAATTTTCGTCCTCGTCCGCGCGATCTAACAACTGTTCGATTGCACTCGCAATCCGTTTCACTTCGAGGCAGACTGTCGCCGCTGGCCCGGAAAATTCGGACTTGACGGGCGGAAAATGGCAATAACGGAGGTATTTGCGTGAGCACGAGTGACGGGCCGCTGAGCGATCTCAGGGTGATTGAAATGGGCCATGTGATTGCCGCGCCGATGTGCGGCGCGCTGCTTTCCGATTTTGGCGCCGACGTGATCAAGATCGAACAACCCGGGCAGGGCGATATGCTTCGGGTGCTGAGCGCGCGCGCCAAGGATGGGGTGGGAGTCTGGTGGAAGACCCTGGCCCGAAACAAGCGGTTGCTCGCGCTGGACTGGAAATCCGACGACGGACGCGCGGTTCTGCGCCGTCTGGTGGAAAAAGCCGATATTCTGATCGAGAATTTCCGTCCCGGCGTGCTCGAGCGGGCGGGGCTGGGGCCGGAGGTTCTGCATGAGTGGAACCCCGATCTGGTGATCGTGCGGATCTCGGGCTATGGCCAGACCGGGCCGCGCGCGTCCTGGCCGGGGTTCGGTCGGGCCGGCGAGGCCATGAGCGGGCTGGCCCACATCACCGGCTTTGCCGACAACGCGCCGATGCATCCGGGCTTTCCGGCGGCGGATTCGACCACCGGCCTGATGGCGGCCTATGGCGCGGTGATGGCGGTCCATGCCGTGCGCAACGGCAGCGCGCGGGGCCAGGTGGTCGATCTGGCGATATTCGAGCCGCTGCTGCGGCTGATCGACTATCACGTTCCGACCCGCACCGGCGCGGGGTTGCCGGTTGACCGCAACGGGCTTCAGGCGCCCAACTCCTACGCCCCGGCGGGCGTGTTCCGCGCCAAGGACGGAAAATGGGTCACCATAACCGCCGGCAACGCGGCGACGGGGCGGCGTCTGCTGGAGGCGGCAGGCGGAGCGGACTGGGCGGCAGAGCCGCAATTCCAGACGCTCGACGGCTTTGCCGCGCACATGGATGAGGTGATCGAACGGGTGGGCGCGTTCATTGCACAGCACGACGCACAGGAGGCGATCGACATCTTCCGCGCGCATGATGCGGTGGCGGCGATGATCTATGACGTCGATGACATCCTCGCAGACCCCCACATCGCCGCGCGCGGCGACATTGTGGGTGTCGAGGGCGACGAGACCAGGGTCGTCGGCCCGGTTCCCAAACTTGACAAGACGCCGGGACGCCTGCGCTGGCTTGGCCGCAGCGAGCTGGGCGCGGACAGCCGCACGGTGCTGGAGGAATTCGGATACGACGCTGCCCAGATCGACGATCTGGTCGGCAAGGGCACGGTTGGCGAACCGGGCCGCTGATCCGGGCTTGCGATAATCGAGGAGGAAAACATGACCTATCAGATGACACAGGACCAACAGGGTATCCGCGAGGCGATCCTTCGGATCTGCGCCGAGTTCGATGACGAATTCTGGCTGAAACGCGATCGTGAAGGCGGCTTCCCGCATGAATTGCACCAGAAGCTTGCCCGTGACGGCTGGCTGGGCATCGCCATCCCCGAGGAATATGGCGGCGCCGGTCTTGGCATTGTCGATGCCGCGATCATGATGCAGGCCATCGCGGAATCCGGCGGCGGCAACAGCGCGGCCTCGGCGGTGCACATGAACATCTTCGGCCTGAACCCGGTGGTCAAGTTCGGCACCCACGACCAGAAGAAGAAGTATCTTCCGCCGCTGGTGGCGGGCGAGCAGCGCGCCTGTTTCGGCGTGACCGAACCGACCACCGGCCTTGACACCACCAAGCTCAAGACCCGCGCCGTGCGTCAGGGCGACCGCTATGTTGTGCATGGCCAGAAGGTCTGGATCTCAACCGCCCAGGTGGCCGACAAGATCCTGCTTCTGGCGCGCACGACCCCGTTGGAGGAGGTCAAGAAACCGACCGAGGGGCTGAGCCTGTTCTACACCGATCTCGACCGCACCTTCGTCACGGTCCGGGAAATCGAGAAGATGGGCCGGAAATGTGTCGATTCCAACGAACTGTTCATCGACGGGCTTCCCATTCCCGCCGAGGATCTGATCGGCGAGGAGGGCCAGGGCTTCCGGCAGATCCTTCACGGGCTGAACCCCGAAAGGGTGCTGATTGCCGCCGAGGCGGTCGGCATCGGTCGCAACGCGATCCGGCGTGCGGCCGATTACGCCAACGAGCGGGTCGTCTTTGGGCGGCCGATCGGCCAGAATCAGGGCGTCCAGCACCCCCTGGCCGCCTGTTGGGCAGAGCTGGAGGCCGCCAACCTGATGGCGATGAACGCAGGCGCGCTCTATGACGCGGGCAAGCCCTGCGGCAACGAGGCCAATGCCGCAAAGTATCTCGCCGGCGAAGCGGCGGTCAAGGCGACGCAGACCGCGCAGCTTACCTTTGGCGGCTTCGGATATGCCAAGGAATACCATGTCGAGCGCCTCGTGCGCGAAGCCATCCTGTTTCGCATCGCGCCGGTGACGCCGCAGCTGGTTCTTTCCTTCATCGCCGAGCACGCGCTCGGCCTGCCAAAGTCCTATTAATTTCGAGTTCAAGAGGAAGACCCATGCGAATCGATGGAATGGATGCCATTTTTTCTCCGGCTTCGGTTGCCGTGATCGGCGCCTCAAGCGATCCCAAGCGCATCGGCGGTCGGCCGGTGGATTTTCTCAAGCGCCACGGCTTTGCCGGCCCGATCCTGCCGATCAACCCGAAATCGTCAGAGGTTCAGGGCCTGCCCGCCTATCCGTCGCTCGCCGAGGCGCCGCTGGTCCCGGATCTGGCGGTGATCGCGCTGCCAGCCCCCATGGCGGTCAAGGCGGTCGAGGATTGCGCGGCCCGCGGCGTGGGCGGGGCGGTGATCTTCAGCTCCGGTTTCTCCGAGGTTGATGACGAGGGCGCCGCGCTTCAGGCGCGTATGGTCGATATCGCGCGCGAATCGGGGATGCGCCTAGTCGGTCCGAACTGCCTCGGGATCGCCAATGTCCGCCGAAACCTTTACGCGACCTTCACGCCGGGGGTCGAGACACATCTGCCCCGGCCCGGCGGCGTGTCGATCGTCAGCCAGAGCGGCGCCTTCGGGTCGTATTGCATGACGCTGGTGCGGATGCGCGGGCTGGGTGTCAACCTCTGGGCAACGACGGGCAATTCCTGCGATGTCGATTTCGCCGATGCCGTGGCCTATTGCGCGCAGGATGACGATACCCGCGTGATCATGGGCTATCTCGAAGGCGCGACGGATCGCGACAGGCTCATCGAGGCGCTGGAGCTTGCGCGGGCGAAGTGCAAGCCGGTGATCATGATGAAGGTCGGGCGCAGCGCGGTCGGCGCGGAGGCCGCGCAGTCGCACACGGCATCCCTGGCGGGTTCGGATGCGATCTATGACGCGGCTTTCCGTCAATACGGCGTTTACCGTGCCAGATCGGTCGATGAAATGTTCGATGTCACCTATGCCTGTTCGGAATCCAGTTCGCTGATGAAAGGCGACCGGCTGGGTCTGGTGACCGTCTCGGGCGGCGTCGGGGTGCTGATGGCCGACGAGGCCGAGGATTGCGGCCTTGATGTGCCGGCCCTGCCCGATCATGCACAGAAAAAGCTCAAGGAAGTTCTGCCCTTCGCCGGCGTGCGAAACCCGGTGGACGTGACGGCGCAACTGGTGAACCAGATCGACCTTCTGGAAACCAACATGGAGGTGTTGTTTGGTGACGGCGATATAGACGCCGCGATCATCTTCATGTCCACGGTGGGACTGGTCGCTGACCTGAACGAGGCGATTCGCACGACGCTGGAGCGGACCCGCGAGAAGTTTCCCGGTCGTCCGATGCTGTTCTGCTCGCTGACCGAACCGGAGGGGCGCGCCGCCTATGAACGCGCGGGCTTCATCGTCTTCGAGGAACCGACGCGCGCGGTCCGCGCGATGGCCGCGCTGCGCTATTTCGCCCGGTCCTTCGCGCGCGCGGGTGAGGCCGATCCCGTGCCGCGATTGTCAGATCTCTCGCCCTTGCCGGACGCGATGGTCAACGAGATCGAGGCCAAGGCCCTGCTTGCCGAAGCCGGCATCGGGATCGTGCGCGAAACCCTTGCCGCCACCCCGGAGGCGGCGGCCATCGCCGCCGAGGAAATGGGCTATCCGGTCGTGTTGAAGATCGCGTCGCCCGACATATTGCACAAATCCGATATCGGCGGCGTCGCGCTCAACCTGCGCTCGGCCGAAGAGGTCCGCGCAGCCGGAGAGCGGATCCTGAAGTCCGCCGCCGAAAAGATGCCGGATGCTCGGCTTGAAGGTCTGGTCGTGGCCGAACAGGCCGCGCCGGGACTGGAGGCGATCCTGGGCGTGACCCGCGATGCGGTGTTCGGCCCGGTGGTCATGTTCGGCCTGGGCGGGGTGCTGGTCGAGGCGCTTGGCGATGTGGCCTTTCGCGTCGCCCCGTTCGGACCCGCCGAAGCCCGCCGCATGATCGACGAGATCAGGGGCCGGAAACTGCTCGACGCGTTCCGCGGCGCGCCTGCCCGCGATATAGACGCGCTCGCCGACGCGCTTGCGCGCCTGTCGGCCTTTGCTGTCCACCACGGGCCATCGCTCGAGTCCATCGACGTCAACCCGCTGATCGTCGGCGCCCGCGGGCAAGGCGCGGTGGCCGCCGATTGCGTCATCATTCCGGCCAGTCACGGGCCGGAATGACGGCCCGCCCGGGCCTCGCGCCACCTTGCAGTCGGGCGGCTCTGCCGCGGCAAGCGATCCGCCGATAACGAACGCATTGACAGGGTTCGAATGCGCGGGCATCCTTTCCTGAATGCAGTTCACATAACTGCACGCGAGGAGGAAACATGGGAGGGAAAGAACATGGGGGACGCGCGTCCGACATCGAAATGCGGCGGCGAGGATCATATCGTGAAATCGGTCGCCCGCACATGCGAAACGCTGGTCTATTTTGACGAGGCGCGCCGACCGCTTACCGTGGTGGAGGTCTCCAGGCAGCTTGGTTACCCGCAGTCGAGCACATCGGCGCTTCTAAAGAGCATGGTCAAGCTCGGTTTCCTGACGCATGACGCCCAAAGGAAGAAGTATTTCCCATCCGAACGGGTGCCTCTCCTGGGGTCATGGATGAACCCGGATCTGTTCGGGGAAGGCATGATCCAGAGGCTGCTCAAGGCGATTTCGCACAGAACGCAGCATATGGTGGTCTTGGCAACAAGGAACGGTGACGAGGCAGAGTATGTGCAGGTGATCCGGCCGAAGAAGTCTTCGATCCACCATATTTCACTCGGCACGCGGCGTCCGCTGGGAAGTTCGGGCGTGGGGCGGGTCCTGATGAGCCGGCTGAGCGACGAAGACGTCTGCAGCCTGTTCCGCAAGATCAATGCTTATCGCGCGCCGGGCACGCCGGCGGTGGACGTGAAAGCGTTCCTCGCCTCTTTGGCGCAGACCCGTGCCAAGGGCTACTATCTTTCAACCGATCAGGTTGTGAAAGGGTCCGGCCTGATCTCCATGCCCTTTCCGAGCCATGTGAACTCTCGGCTGTTCGCCGTCGGGGTCGCAGCGTCCAACGACGTCATCCTGCGCTCCGAGGCCGAAATCGTCGGGATCATGCGCGAGGAAATTGTCAGCAATCTGGGCAAACACCCCCATCGCCCGGAGCCGCGCCTGCCGGCGGCGCAAAACGCTATCTGAAGGAAACTCACGGGGCGCGTGTCGCGCTCATCCGTCGCCACACGCCCCTTTCAACGCTATCGGTTCCGCTTGTCCGAGACGCTCGATACCTGCTCTGGAGCGTGTCGAGCAAGGGAACACGCACACCGAGACAGCCAGGCGGCTTTGCGTTGCGATCGAATTGGTCACCAACTTGTGCGCATGTCCCGGCCCGCGTCACTTCACGATGTCTTCGTCCTTGACGAACATGTTGGCCCAGGCACGGTCGATCAGGGCGGGGGTCATCTGATAGGGAATGCCCTCGAATTCGCAGATCGCGATGATCTGCTCGATCAGGAATATCGGCTGATAGTTCGCGTAAACATCGTTGATCGCGGGATATTTCGTCCCGATGAGATGCACCAGCGCCGCCTCGTCCAGCGGCATTCCCTTCTTGCGCGCCACCATGGCGAAGATCTTGAGAAAATCCTCCTGGCTCGGCCCGTCGATCTTGATCTTGAAGAAGATCCGACGCAACGCGGCCTTGTCGAAGATCTCGTTGGGGTGAAAGTTGGTTGAGAAGATCACCAGCGTATCGAACGGCACCTCGAATTTCTCGCCCGATTGCAGGGCAAGGATGTCCTTCGATTCCTCCAGCGGCACGATCCAGCGGTTGATCAGGTTTTGCGGCGGCTCCTTCTGGCGGCCGAGGTCGTCAACGATGAAGATGCCCCCCGTCGATTTGAGCTGCAATGGCGCCTGATAGGTGCGCGCGGTGGGGCTATAGACCAGATCTAGCATGTCGAGCGAAAGCTCGCCCCCGGTGATCACCGTGGGCCGCTCGCAGCGCACATAGCGGGCGTCAAAGGTGCGCCGGCGGCGCAAGCTGCCCGGATCGTCCGCCTCGGTTTCGGCGGCGCAATGCACGATCGGATCGTACACGGTGATGACCTGACCGGCATATTCGATGGCCCGCGGCACATAGATCCTGTCGCCCATGGCGTCGCGGATACCGTTCGAGATCGAGGATTTGCCGTTGCCGGGCGGGCCATACATCAGGATCGAGCGGCCCGCGCTCACAGCGGGGCCAAGGTGATCGAGCAGCGACGGCGGCAGCACCAGATGGCCCATGGCCGATTGCAGTTGCGCGCGGGTGATGCGGATGTTGCGGATCGACTGGCGTTTGACCTGCTCGCGGTAGATGTCGAGCGGCACCGGCATGGCGCCGAAATATTCCGACTGGCCGAGCGCGTCGAGTGCGCGGGCCTTGCCCGCATCGGTCAACTGAAAACCCATCTCGTTGCCAGAATTGGCGTGGAGCGTCCCGGTGGCCTCGATCAACCGCTGGCTGCGGGCGAGATCGACGAGTTCCTGCGTGACCGCGCGCGGCAGGCAGATCGCCGCAGCGATATCGCCCACCAGATCGAGAGTCTTGCGGAACATCGTCTTGAGCAGGATGTCGCGCATCATCACGACGGGCAGGCGCATGTCCTCGATGCGGTTTGGGGGCGGCGGCGGCGGCACGCCGGGATATGTCTGCATGTTCATCACGGTTGTCCTGCCTCACGCCCTATCGCGGCGACCATGCCCGGAAATGGTGAAGGAAATGTGGTGGCTGCCGGGCAGATTCGCGGCGGATCACGCAGCGCCAAAGGCCGCCAGCCCGAGAGAGAGCGCCAGCGCCGGGCCAAGCGCGAGGCCCATGGGAAATTTGCCCCTCGCCTGCCAGCTTGCCCAGCCGGGCGCGAGACGGCGCAACGGCGACACGCGCACGATCCGGTGGGTGAGAAGCCCCGCAAGCAGCGTGATCGCAAGGATCAGGGCCGCCTTGCCCGCGTCCGGCAGCGCCACGAACGGCCCGGCGGCGGCGATGAACTTGGCATCGCCCGCGCCCATCAGCCCGGCGGCATTGGCCACGAGCCCCACCGCAAGCAACACCGCGAGATGCGTGAGCCGCCAGCCATAGTCGGGCAGAGGCAGGGCGATGAGGCCGATCACGAGATAAATCACGACGAGGGCGAGCACGGCCCTGTTGGGGATCTTCATAATGCGCAGATCGCTCCACGCCACCCAGAGACAGACAGGCAGCACGAAAGGCAGAAACCACAGCGCGGCCTGTGCAGACGGATCGGGCCCCGTCACGGTTCAGCCGGAATTCGATTCAAGGGCGCGCAGGTTGCGGGCGGCCTCTTCAAAGTGCTGCGGGTGGGTCTCGACCGCCTCCTGCAAGAGGCCCTTGCCGATGGCCACATCGCCCTGTTTCACCGCCGAGAGCGCCATCGAGTAAAGCAGTTGCGCGCGTTCCTGCTGCGTGACAGGCAGGACGGGCAGCGCATAATTGCGCTGTGCGCCGCGCGCGAGCACGAGGTTGTTCTTGGCCGTGAAGAGCGCGGGATCGTGGCGCACGGCCTCGGCAAAGAGGCGCTCGGCCGCGGCATGGTCCCCGCGTGTGAGCTTTGAAAAGCCCCAGTTGTTGTAAACGCCGGCCGGCCTGGTGGTCAGCCCGGCGGCGATCTCGTAAAAGCTGTCGGCGCGCATCCAGTCCTGCCTGCTGTCGGCCACCATCGCCTCGAGCCGATAGCGGTCGTAGGTCTCGAAGGTCGGGGGGATGGCATCCAGAACCTCGCCCGCGCGCGCCCAGTCGTTGTTGCGGATGAGCGCATCGGCCAGCGCCACACGGTCCTCGTCGGTCGCGTCGGGATGTTCGGTCGCGCGCGTCCAGGCAGCAACGGCCTCGGTCGGGCGCTGCGCGCGGACGAGCGATTTTCCAAGACCCCGCAAAAGGTCGATCCGATCGGGCTCGGCGGCGCTGGCGCGCTGGAAATAGGCCGCGGCCTCGCCTGGATCGGCGGCGCTCAGCATCACGTCGTTAAGCCCGGTCTCATCCACCACATTGAGGTCGCGCAGCGCGCGATCAACCTTCTCGCCAGGGGATTTTGTGCACGCGCCAAGCGCAAGCGCACCTGCCACGCACAGGGTGACAACGATGGGATGGCGCATGTCTGCGTCCTTATACTGCCTCTGCCTCGTCAGGGTATCTTGCGCAGCAGGTATTTGCCCCCACCGCGCCGCACCACTTTGTATTCTTGGTCTGCGTATTCCTGGTCTGCGTATTTGCCTGCTCCCGCACCATAAACGGAAATTTCCGATTTTGCGAGCGCCAAACGCAGATTGTCGCGAATCGCGTCGCTGTCGCCATTGTCGAGCGCATAGGCGCGGCGCAGCACCTGCGCGGCCTCCGGGTAGTCGCCCTTTTCCACCAGCACAACGCCGAGATTGTTCCAGAACTCGGGGAGGGCGTCCTCGGTCTCGACCGCGCGGCGCAGGAGCTTCTCGGCGGTGCCAAGTCGGCCAAGTGCGAGATTGGCGCTGCCCAGACCGGCAAGAACGTCGCCGGTCATGCCTTGCGCGATGGCGGCGCGGGAATAGGCGCGCAGGGCAAGGTCGTATTCCCCCGCATCCATCAGGCGATGCCCGACGAGAAGCGGCTCGGCCACCTCGCCGCCCGGCACCGGCCCCGGAGCATAGGGCCCTTCCGGCTGCGGCGTGCCGACACAGCCCGCAAGCACCAGTATGCCCAGAACAAACGCCGCCAAACGTGCCTTCATTGCGCTCCGTTGCCTATCTGGACATGGACAGGAGCTCCATTATGCCCAGAACCGAGGGGCCGACCAGGATGATCAGCAATGGTGGCACTGTAAGCATCATCGTGGCCAATGTCATCTTGGTCGGCAGCTTGTTGGCCTTTTCCTCGGCCCGCATGACACGTTTGTCCCGCATCTCGCCCGCATAGACACGCAGCGCCTCTCCGATCGAGGTGCCGAAGGTCTGGGATTGGATCAGCACGGCGACAAAGCTCGAGATGTCCTGCACACCGCACCGCTCGCCCATTTCGGTGAGCACCGATCGCTTGTCGCGTCCGGCCTTGGCCTGAAGCGACACGATCTCGTATTCCTCGGCAAGGGCGGGGAAGGACGCGCGCAGCTCTCTGCCCACCCGGATGATCGCCTGATCGAGCGACTGCCCCGCCTCGATGCACACGAGCATCATGTCGAGACTGTCTGGAAAGCCGTCCTGGATCTCTTGCTGACGCGCCTGCCGGCGTTTCGTCACCCAGATTTTCGGCACCATGTATCCGGCGACGCCGGGGCCGAGGATGTAGAGAACCGTATCGTTGATCGTGGCCCCCTGCCCCGACTTGAACAGCAGGAAATACCCCACCCCGAGCACCAGCAACCCGACGGCGAGCCCCATCTGGAGGGCGTGGTAATAGCGAACCGCATCGCGGTGGCGATAGCCCGCCTGCATCAGCTTGAGGCGGATTTCGCTGAGTTGCTTCTTGTCCTGCGGTTCGAGAAAGCTGGCGTATTTGTCGAGCCTGGGGTTCTTGCCGGCGGACCGCAGGGATCTGGCCTGTCCCGCCCCGGCAGTCACCGTGCCTGCGCGGGTCTTGAGCCGGTCGAGCGGATCGGGCTTTTGCAGAAAGATGAGCGACAGCGCCCCGAGCACCATCACAAGTCCGAGCCCGCCGATCGCCAGCAACGGGCCAAAGGGGCCGAGCGTATCGCTCAGGAAGGTCTGGATCGTCGCGACGGTGGGGGGCATGGCGGATCCTTACACCTTGATGTTCACGAGGGCGCGCATCACCACGAGGTTGAGCACGAGAAACACGCCCACAACCAGCGCCGCGGGAATGAAATAGGCGGTTTGCATCGCCTCGTCGTAATAGTCCGGCTTGAGCAACTGGATCCCCACGAGCGCCAGCAGCGGAAAGCCCGACAGGAAATTGCCCGACCATTTCGCCTCGGCAGTGATCGCCTTGACGCGGCGAAAAAGACGAAAGCGCGCGCGGATCACCCTGGCCAGACCGTCGAGGATCTCGGCGAGATTGCCGCCCGCCTGCTGCTGGATCGCGACGGCCACGGCGAGAAACCGCAGATCCTGCATGTCGAGCCGCTCGGCCATGTCCTTGAGCGCCTCGCCGATGTCGCGCCCGTAAGTGGCCTCGTCGGAAATCATGCCGAACTCGGTGGCGATCGGATCGGCCACCTCGGTGGCGATGATGCCGATGGCGGCGCTGAACGGATGCCCGACACGCAACGAGCGCACCATCAGTTCGATCGCATCGGGCAGCTGCTCTTCGAGCAGGGCCGTGCGCCTGGCGGCCTTCATGCTGACCCACATATAGACCCCGCCGACGCCCATGGCGGCCGAGACCACAATGCGCACCGCAAGCTGGGTCCCGGTGCCGATGCTGAGCCCGACAAACGCAAGCAGTCCGGTTGCGACCATGATGAGCACCATCTGCCCCGGAGTGAAGGCGATCGCGGCCTTTTGCGCCTTGTTGGACAGGATCGCGTAGAGCGGCACACGCCGGGCCTTGCGATGCTGCTCCATCTCCTTGCGCAGCTTTTCCATCACCTCTTCGCGGTTGCCCGACCTGTCGAGCATCTCGAGGCGCCGGCTGACCCGGCTGTCAAGGCTGATCGAACGCCCGAAAACGGTGAGGTAAAGCCCCTCCACCAGCACCAGAACGCCGATGAAGATGAGTCCGTAGATGATCGGTTCAGCGCCAAGGCTCATGGGGTCACTCCGCGGCTACGGGTTCATAGATCGAGGCGGGCAGGTCGAAACCCCACAGACGGAAGCGCTCGGAGAAGTTCGAGCGCACGCCGGTCGCGGTGAAATGACCGATGATCCTGTTGTCGGCGCTCAGCCCTGCCCGCTGGAAGCGGAACACGTCCTGCATCGAGATGACATCGCCCTCCATGCCGGTGATCTCGGTGATCGCGGTCATCCGGCGCGAGCCGTCCTGAAGACGGCTGGCCTGCACGATCAGGTTGACGGCGCTGGCAATCTGGTTGCGCACGGCCTTGAGCGGCATCTCGAGCCCGGCCATGGCGACCATGTTTTCCAGACGGCTGATGGCGTCGCGCGAATTGTTGGCGTGGATCGTGGTCATCGACCCGTCATGGCCGGTATTCATGGCCTGAAGCATGTCGATCACCTCTTCGCCACGCGTCTCGCCGACGATGATGCGGTCGGGGCGCATCCTGAGCGCGTTCTTGATACAGTCGCGGGCTGTCACCTCGCCCTTGCCCTCGACATTGGGGGGGCGGGTTTCCATGCGGCCCACATGGACCTGCTGGAGTTGCAGTTCGGCGGTGTCCTCGATGGTGAGGATGCGCTCGGCATTGTCGATGAACGATGACAGCGCGTTGAGCGTGGTGGTCTTGCCCGAGCCGGTCCCGCCCGACACGATGATGTTGAGGCGGGTGGCGACCGCGGCCTGAAGATAGGCGGCCATTTCCTCGGAAAACGCACCAAACCGCACCAGATCGTCGATCCCGAGCTTGTCTTTCTTGAATTTGCGGATCGACACGAGGCTGCCATCGACGGCGATCGGCGGCACCATGGCGTTGAAGCGCGAGCCATCGGCAAGGCGCGCGTCAACGTAGGGGGTCGATTCGTCCACGCGGCGGCCCACGGCGCTCACGATCTTGTCGATGATCCGCAAGAGGTGCTTTTCGTCCTTGAAGGTAACGTCGCTGACCTCGAGCTTGCCGTTGCGCTCGACGAAAATCTGGTGCGGCCCGTTGACCAGAATATCGCTGATCGTTTCGTCCTTGAGCAGGGTCTCCAACGGGCCAAGCCCCTTGACCTCGTCATACAGCTCCTGCGTGAGCTGCACCTGGTCCTCGCGGTTGAGAACAATGCCCCTTTCCTGAAGAATCTCGCCGGTGATGGCGCTGATCTCTGCCCGCAGCTCCGCCTCGGCGGCGCTATCGAGCGCGGCGAGGTTGAGATTGTCCAGAAGCGCGCGGTGCAACTCTATCTTGATCTCGCCAAGACGTTCTTTGCGCTTGCGCTCCTTGTCCACGGGCGGCGCGCTGGCCGGGGCGTTGGGGGCGGGCTTGCGCAGGCGGGTCACGGCCGCCGCAGGCGCGGGTGCCAGCGCCGCCCGGGACGCAGCGGGAGCGGCGATGGAGCCTTTGGGTGCTCCGGGTTTCTTGTAGCGGGAGAACATCGTTGTCAGTCCTTACTCAAGCGGCATCGGCCTCGACGCGGCCGAGATCGTGCAGTGATCCGGCCAGCCTGGCGATCTCGCGGCGCAGCGGGTTTCTGGCGGCGCTCAGCGCGAGCGGCAGGCCATGGTCGGCGCTCTGGCTGACGGCGCGCCCGCCGTCGGGAAGCTGGATGTCAATCGCTATCTCCAGACCCTCGCGCAGCCGCCGGACGCGGCTCTTGCCGGTGAGGTCGGCGAATTTCGGCGCGCGATTGAGGCAGAATCGCAGCTTTTCAAGGTGCAGTCCCGCGGATTGCAGCGCGCGCTTGAACCTCTGGCAGTTCTGCGCCGAGCGCATGTCGAGCTCGATCGTGGCAAGACAGATCTGGCAGGCGTCGAGCACCGTTTCGGTCCACTGCAGCAGGGTGCCCGGCATGTCGATGATGACGTAATCGAAATGCGACCGGGCCAGCGCGATCACACGCCCGATGTCATCGGGCCCGATGAAATCGAGGGGCAGGATGTCGGTCGGCGCGGTCAGGACGCGCAAGCGGTCCTGAAATGTCGCGAGGGCCTGACGCAGCACATCCCCGTCGAGACGCTCGGTCTCGGACCAGAGATCGAACACCACGTCGCGCCGCGGCAGGTCGAGGAACGTGGCAACCGAGCCGAATTGCAGGCCGAAGTCCAGCAGGCAGACCTGCGGCGGGGTCTTTTTGTCGGCGGTGGCCAGTTCCCAGGCAAGGTTGGTGGCCAGGGTGGTGGCCCCGGTGCCGCCGGCAAGCCCCTGCACGGCAATCACCACGCCCGCCCCCGATTGCGGCAGGCGCGCGCCCTGCGGCGGGGCGGCGGACGCCTCCGGCCCCGGCCGGGGCAATGGGGGGCCATGCAACCGCTCGATCGCCGCCTGCAATTCGCCTTCGGGAAGGGGGTATGGCACGAACTCATCCGCCCCGCTGCGCAGAAGCTGGTGGAGGGCGGCGGGGCTTGCATCCTCGGCGATGAGAATGGACCTGATGCCGCGCTGGCGCGCGGTTGCCACGATCTCGCTCAGCAGCGGAAGGTCGTCCTCGTCCCCGGCATCCATGACCAGCGCCACGAATTCGAGGGCTTTCGCCTCGGGTTGCGCGAGAAAGGCAAGCGCCTCGACAAAGCCGAGATCGCCCCAGGCGTCGCTCATCGCCGTCTCCATGTCCTCGATCAGCAGATCGAAATTGCGCACATCGCGGCTGATGGTGCAGGCGCGGATCGCGGGCAGGTCGGCGTGGGTCTTCGTGCTGCTGGTCATGCCAATCTTCCTTTGATGGCCGCTCCGGTCGCGGCGCAACCGCCGGCAGTGCAGGCGGTCGGCAACGGCAGGTTCGGCGTCGCATCATCCAGCAACGATGGCCGGAAATCTGGGCGACATTGCGGCTTAAAGATCGTCATTGTTGGAAGAACCGCGACCAGACCGCGGCAAATCCATGCGCTCGCGCGCGGGCGGGCGGGCGATCAGGGGGTTTGTGCCAGAAGGCCCTGCACCCAGTCCAGCTGCCGCGGGACGCAGATGCTGCGCAGATCGTAATCCCGGCGGATCAGCGCGCGCGCGTTCCGCCCGAGATGTTGCCTTGCGCTGCGATCCTCGAGCAGCGCGCAGACCTCCGCCACCAGCGCCTCGGTGTCGAAGAAATCCACCAGCCGCCCGGTCTCGTCCTGCGCGATCACCTCGCGCACGGGCACGGTATCGCCCGCGACGATCGCCACCTCGCAGGCCATCGCCTCCATCAGCGACCAGCTGAGCACGAAGGGATAGCTGAGATAGACATGCACGCGGCTGACCTGCAACAGCCGCAGGAAGCGGTCATAGGGGATGCGGCCCATGAAATGCACCCTCTCCCAGTGGGGCGTGGGGATGCGCCCGCGCACCTCGTCGATGAAGATCTGTTTCCACGTCTGCCCCTTGGGCGGGGGCGCGCCGTAGCTCACCTCGTCGCCGCCCACGATCAGCACACGCACGCCGGGCCGCTCGCGCAAAAGGCGCGGCAGCGCGCGCATGAAGACGTGATAGCCGCGATACGGCTCCAGATTGCGGTTGACGAAGGTGATGACCTCGTCGGCGCGGGTGAGCGTGCCCGCCCCCGCCACCTCCAGCCGCACATCGGGCGCCGGACAGGCGCGCAGCGTGTCGATACCGTCATGGCTCACGGTGATGCGCTCGCGAAACGGCTCGGGAAAGGTATCGGCCTGAAACCGGGTCGGGCTGATGCCGGCATGGGCCTCGGCGAAATGCAGGTGGTTGTTGATGTTCTTCATGCGGATGCGCAGCGGCTCTGCCTCGGGATCGGCGCTGGGGAATTCGGGATCGAACCCCTGGTGCGGCCAGCCCGCGAGGTGGTAAAGCTCGCAATAAAGCCCCAGCCGCGCCTCGGGCCAGACATCGCGCAGGAACAGCGATTCACCCCAGCCGGGATGGGCAAGAATGAGATCGGGCGCATAGCCGCGCTCCTTGAGCGCGCGCGCCGCGCGCCAGCACGCCTCGCCGCGCGTGAGCTTGCTGTCGAAATCCACCAGCCACGGATGCAGCGCCTGGCCCTCGCGTTTCGGCAGGGCATAGGGGATCACCCGCACCCCCTGCCAGGTCATCGCCTCCTTCACCCGCAGCGTAAGCGCCACGCAATGATGCCCCTGCCGCGCCAGAAGCGGGGCCAGATGCTTGTATTGTCCCGGAAAATTCTGATGGATGAAGAGGATTTTCATATCAGTGCCCGCGCTTGCCGCCCCGCGGTTATAAACATGCCTGCACTCCCCCCGCAAACACCCGGTTTTCGCCACCTCGGCACTGGACCACGCGCGAACAAGCGCCTATCACCCCTGCCAACACGCAAACCAGAGCATGAAAGGCCCGGCCCATGTCGCGCTATTCCCCCGCCGAGATCGAAGCGAAATGGCAGGCCGTCTGGGACGAGGACGGGATTTTCCGCGCTGCCCCCGACGAGACGAAGCCCAAGTATTATGTGCTGGAAATGTTTCCCTACCCTTCGGGGCGCATCCATATGGGCCATGTGCGCAATTACACGATGGGCGACGTGGTCGCGCGCCACAAGATCGCCACCGGCCATAACGTGCTGCACCCGATGGGCTGGGACGCCTTCGGAATGCCCGCCGAGAACGCGGCGATGGCGTCGGGCGGCCACCCCAGGGACTGGACCTACGACAATATCGCCACCATGCGCGACCAGATGAAACCGCTCGGCCTGTCGATCGACTGGAGCCGCGAGTTTGCCACCTGCGACCCCGAATATTACGGCCAGCAACAGGCGCTGTTTCTCGATTTCCTCGAAAAGGGTCTCGTCTATCGCAGAGAGGCGGTGGTCAACTGGGATCCGGTGGACATGACCGTTCTGGCCAACGAGCAGGTGATCGACGGCAAGGGCTGGCGCTCTGGCGCCGAGGTGGAGCGGCGCGAACTCACCCAATGGTTCTTCCGCATCTCGGATTTCGCGGGCGAACTGCTCGACGCGCTCGACAGGCTCGACGACTGGCCCGCCAAGGTGCGCGCGATGCAGGAAAACTGGATCGGGCGCTCGCGCGGGCTGCAATTCGCCTTCTCGCTCATCGACGGGCCCGAGGGGCACGACCGCATCGAGGTCTATACCACCCGCCCCGACACCATGCCGGGCGCCTCGTTCCTGGGCATCTCCCCCGATCACCCGCTGGCCAAGACGCTGGAGCGCGAGCGCGCCGACGTGGCGGCGTTCGTGACCGAGGCACGGCGCGGCGGCACCACCGAAGAGGCCATCGAGAAGGCCGAGAAGCTGGGCTTCGACACCGGCTTGCGCGTGCGCCATCCCTTTGACAACGAATGTGAATTGCCGGTCTGGATCGCCAATTTCATCCTCATGGATTATGGCACCGGCGCGATCTACGGCGTGCCCGCCCACGATCAGCGCGACCATGATTTCGCGGTGAAATACGGCCTGCCGATCATCGACACGTTCCAGCCGCTCGAAGGCGCGCATGATGTGCAGGCCAGCCCCTTCATCCCGCCCAGGTCGGAGACGGTGCGCTACACCCGCCCGCTTGCGGGCGGCGAGGTGCAGACCGGGGCCGAGGCGATCGACGCGGCCATCGCGCTGTGCGAGGCGCATGGCGTGGGTCAGGGCGTGACCCGGTATCGCCTGCGCGACTGGGGCCTCTCGCGCCAGCGTTACTGGGGCTGCCCCATCCCGGTGGTGCATTGCGACGCCTGCGGCGTGGTCCCCGAGCGCAAGGAAAACCTGCCCATACGCCTGCCCGACGACGTGAGCTTTGACGCGCCCGGCAACCCGCTCGACCGCCACCCGACATGGGCCGCGTGCACCTGCCCGCGCTGCGGCGCGCCCGCCCGGCGCGAGACCGACACGATGGATACCTTCGTCGATTCGTCGTGGTATTATGTCCGCTTTACCGCGCCCCATGCGACGACGCCCACGGACATGGCCGAGGCCGAATACTGGATGAACGTGGACCAGTATATCGGCGGGGTCGAGCACGCGATCCTGCACCTGCTCTATTCGCGCTTCTTCGCCCGCGCGATGCATATCTGCGGGCATCTGCCCAAGACCGCCATCGAGCCGTTCAACGCGCTCTTCACGCAAGGGATGGTGACGCACGAGATCTACCAGACCCGCGACGCGAGGGGCCGCCCGGTCTATCACCTGCCCGAGGAGGTGCGCGACGGGAAACTCGCCGATGGCACCCCGGTAGAGGTGATCCCCTCTGCCAAGATGTCGAAATCCCGCAAGAACGTGGTCGATCCCTCGACCATCATCGCGCAATACGGGGCCGATACCGCGCGCTGGTTCGTCCTGTCGGACAGCCCGCCCGAGCGCGACGTGGAGTGGACCGCCTCGGGCGCCGAGGCGGCGCACCGCCACCTCGCCCGCGTCTGGCGGCTGGCGTCAGAGGTGGACAGCGCCCCCGAGACGGCCACGCCAGAGGCCGACGAGGCGCTGTTGCGCGAGATGCACAAGACCATCGACGAGGTGTCGAAAGGCATCGAATCCTTCGGCTTCAACGCCGCCATCGCACGGCTTTATGCCTTTACCAACACGCTGATGAAATCGCAGGCGGGCCGCGCGGCGAAACGCCAGGCCGCGCGCACATTGGCGCAGCTCATGGCCCCGATGACGCCGCACCTGGCCGAGGAGATATGGGCCATGCTGGGCGGCGAGGAGCTGGTGGCGACCGCGCCCTGGCCCGTGGCCGATCCGGTCATGCTGATCGACGAAACGGTGACGCTGCCCATCCAGATCAACGGCAAGCGGCGCGCGGAAATCACCGTGCCGCGCGAGATGGAGAATTCCGAGGTTGAAAAGGCCGCGCTTGCGCTTGATGCTGTGCAAAGGGCGCTCGAGGGGGCCGCGCCGAAAAAGATCATCGTTGTCCCCGGACGGATCGTGAATGTCGTCATCTGATCGCCGCCTGTTCCTGCTCTCGGGTCTCGCCGTGCTGGCGGGGTGCGGTTTTTCGCCCGCCTATGCGCCGGGCGGCGGCGGCGCGGCGCTGATGGGCCGGATCGAGGTTGCCGCCCCCGACACGCGCGCGGGCTTTTTGCTGACACAAGAGCTTGAGGGCCGCCTTGGCCGCCCGGCGGGCGCGCGCTACCTGCTGCGCCCTTCGATCACCCTGCGCAGACAGGCCGTCTCCATCGACCGCAGCAACATCACCTTGCGCTTCAACCTGCTGGGGCGGGTGGACTATACCGTGCATGACCGCGAAACCGACGCGATCATTGCCCGCGGCACGGTCGAGAATTTCACCGGCTATTCCACCTTCGACACGCCCGTGGCCACGCAGGCCGCCGAGCGCGATGCCGAGGCGCGGCTGATGACCATGCTGGCCGATCAGCTTCTGACCCGGCTCGCCGCGACCGTGCGCGACCTGCCGGAATGAAGCTCTCGGCCCGCGATGCGCCGCGCTATTTCGCCCGGCCCGATCCGGGGCGCGCGGGGCTTCTGATCTACGGCTCGGACGCGATGCGCGTCGCGCTGCGGCGGCAGGAGGTCATCGCCGCGCTGCTCGGCCCCGGCGCCGAGGAAGAGATGCGCCTCACCCGCCTGCCCGCCGCCGACCTGCGCCGCGATCCTGCGGCGCTGCTGGATGCTGTCAAGGCGCAGGGATTCTTTCCCGGCCCGCGCGTGGCCTTTGCCGAGGACGCGACCGAGGCGCTGGCCGAACCGATCCTGACTGCGCTGGCCGACTGGCAGGCGGGCGACGCGCAGATCGTCGTGACCGCAGGCCAGCTCAAGGCCACGTCGAAACTGCGCAAGGCGTTCGAGCGCCATCCAAACGCCTATGCCATTGGAATATATGACGAACCGCCCTCGCGCGAGGAAATCGAGGCGGTGCTGGCCCGCGCCGGGCTGCGCGATGTTCCGGGGCCGGTCATGGGCGACCTGGTGGCGCTGTCGCGCGCGCTCGATCCCGGCGATTTCCACCAGACGGTCGAGAAACTCGCGCTCTACAAGACGGGCGATCCCGCGCCGCTCTCGGCCGAGGACATCGCCGCCTGCGCGCCCGCCTCGACCGAGGCCGATCTCGACGAGGTGCTGGCCATCGTGGCCGAGGGGCGCGCGGGCGAGATTGCGCCGGTGCTGCGGCGGCTCAGGGCGCAGGGGGTGCAGCCGGTGGGCCTGTGCATCGGGGCCGCGCGCCATTTCCGCGCGCTTTACACGGCGGCCAGCGATCCCGGCGGCGCGGGTCAGGGCATCAACCGGCTGCGCCCGCCGGTCTTTGGCCCCCGCCGCGACCGGATGCTGCGGCAGGCGCAGGGCTGGGGGGCGGCGCGGCTCGAACAGGCGCTGAGCATCCTGACCGAGACCGACCTGCACCTGCGCTCGGCCGGGCAGCGCGCCCCTGACATGGCGCTGGTCGAGCGCGCGCTGATCCGGCTGGCGATGCTCGCGCGGTCGCGGTGAGACTCACCCTTTTCGCGCCGGCACGATCAGCCGCGCGCCAATGCCCAGGCCGGCGGCGATGCGGCGCAGGTGGCGCGGATCGAGACCGATGCAGCCCGCCGTCGGATAGCCGGCCCGCCGCCAGCGGTGGATGAAGATGCACGAGCCGCGCCCGCGCGCCGCGCAGGGCCAGTTCCAGTCGGTGACGATCACCAGATCATAGAGCGGATCGGCGCGCCAGAGCACCTCGTGGCTGTGCGGATAGGGGGCGCGGACCATAAGGTTGTAATCCTCATGGCCGGGATCGTCGGACCACAGGTCACCGGGGCGGATGGGCCGCGCCCAGTCGGCGGGGCGCGCCATGCGGTCGGGGCGGTAGAGCATCCCCACGATGCGGTGCCGGCCCGCGGGCGTCGCGCCGTCGCCCTCGCGCTTGCGCGTGCTGATGCCACCGCGCCCGATGGTGCAGGGATAAAGCCGGCCCTGAAACCGCAGGCCATGCGGGGTGAGAACCATATCCTTTGCCGTCATGGCCCTTGCTAACATATGCCGCGCGCCGGTCCAGAGGTCTCGGGCCGATGTCAAGGATCGCATCGGGGCGCGCTCGTCTCGTTCGCCGTCACACTGCCGGCGCGAATCTCGTGGATTCGCATGTTCGCAACGCTCAGGATCGCCCCGGCCTTGAGAATCAAATCATTATGCTGCACATGCAAAGCGAAGGGCCATGCTTGGCGGGGTGATGGAAATGCCTGAAAACGGTTCATTTGCTTAATTTCCGTACATTTTGCGTCAATGTCGCCTCTATGCGATTTCTGCATGGCAGCATTGTTCAGCCCGGTATTGTGCAGGCGCAGAAATAGACTATCTTTGTCTCAACGACGGCGCGGCACACTCAGTGCGAACGCTCGAATGAACAGAACCGCAAGGATACGATCATGGCACACTCGATTGCCTCGGCCCGCACCACCGCCGCCACGCTCGGCCACGAGGCCCTTGGCCTCTTCGCCACCGCCGCAAAGCGTTTTGCGAATTACCGCGCCTATCACCGGACGGTCCACGAGCTTTCGCTGCTCAGCGAGCGCGAACTGGCGGATCTCGGCCTGCATCACAGCGAGATTCAGCGCGTTGCTTACGAATTGGTTTACGGCACCCGCCGGTAAACCTCAAGGGATCGGCGGCACCTCTCCTCCTCCCGGGTGCTGCCGACATGGTCACGGGCCCCCTTCCTCCTCCCTGGGGCCTGTGACCGAAAGACTGGGGCCGAAATGGCCCCACCAGATCGCGAATGGCCCTCTCCTCCTCCCTGGGGCCGGACGTGTCAGGAAGCGGCGGCCCCCTCCTCCTCCCTGGGGTCGCCGCTTTTTTGTTTTTCGAAGCGCGGTTTCGTCAACTCGTCAGAGAGCGCAACGAGGCGCGCAGCGGGAATCGGGTGGTATCCCGCTCATCTATTTGCGACAATGGTCGCGAAAATGGGGGAATCTGCCGATGAACCGACGGTCTCTTTTCGCCCTCCTCGGGGCCCCGCTGCTGCTGACGGCGCTCGGCGCGCAGGCCGCCAATGTCCGGTTGAGCGCCGGAGAGATCGAGGCGCTGCTTACCGGAAACACGATTATCGGCACCTGGTCCGGTGCCGCTTATCGCCAGTATTTCGCTGCCGATGGCACGACGGTTTACCAGCCCGAGAGCGGCAAGCAGGACGAGGGGCGCTGGCGCGTCAATCCGCAAACCAACGATTACGAGAGTTGGTGGCGCAGCACCGGCTGGACACCATATGCGCTGGTGCGCACGGGGACCGGCGGGCTGGCCTGGGTCAATGGCGACCGGCTGGAGCCGTTCGAGATCCGATCCGGTCGGCAGATGGAATAGCTCTGCCGGGACCGGCGCCCGCGCCCAAAGGCGGATTCGGCGGCGATGACGCTACAACACATACCTTGACAGATCCGCCGAGCGCATCAGTTCGCCCAGGTTCGTCTCGACAAAGGCGGCATCGACCGTGACCGCCTCGCCCGCGCGATCGGGCGCCGTAAAGCTCAGTTCCTCAAAGACGCGCTCCATCACCGTGTAAAGACGGCGGGCGCCGATGTTTTCCACCGATTGATTGACCTCTGCGGCAATGTGGGCGAGTGCCTTGATGCCGTCTTCGGTGAAGGCGACGGTGACCTCTTCGGTGCCGAGAAGGGCGGTGTATTGGCGGGTGAGGGCGTTGTCGGTCTCGGTCAGGATGCGGACGAAATCGGCCTCGGTCAGCGCGCGAAGCTCCACCCGGATCGGCAGGCGGCCCTGCAATTCCGGCAGCAGGTCCGAGGGCTTGGCGATGTGGAAGGCCCCCGACGCGATGAAAAGGATATGGTCGGTCTTGACGGGGCCGTGTTTGGTGGACACGGTCGTGCCCTCGATCAGCGGCAGCAGGTCGCGCTGCACGCCCTCGCGGCTGACGTCGCCGCCGCGGGCGTCCGAGCGGGCGCAGACCTTGTCGATCTCGTCGAGAAAGACGATGCCGTTCTGCTCGACCGCATCGACCGCGGCGCGGGTCACGGCCTCGTCATCAAGCAGCTTGTCGGCCTCCTCGCCGATGAGCAGGTCATAGCTTTCGGCGATGGTGAGGCGCTTGGTGGTGCGGCGCTGCCCGAACGCCTTGCCGAAGATGTCGCCGAGGTTCATCATCCCCATCTGGCCGCCGGGCTGGCCGGGAATATCCATCATGCCCAGGGGGTTGGAGGTATCGGCGAGGGAGACCTCGATCACGGTATCGTCCAGCTCTCCGGCACGCAGCTTCTTGCGGAACATCTCGCGCGTGCCGTCGCGCGCATCCTCTCCGGCGATGGCGGCGATGACGCGATCCTCGGCGGCCTTGTGGGCGCGGGCCTTGACGTCCTCGCGCATGTGCTCGCGGGTCTGGGCGATGGCGGTATCGACCAGATCGCGGATGATCTGTTCGACGTCGCGGCCGACATAGCCGACTTCAGTGAACTTGGTCGCCTCGACCTTGATGAAAGGCGCGCGGGCGAGCTTGGCAAGGCGGCGGCTGATCTCGGTCTTGCCGACGCCGGTGGGGCCGATCATCAGGATGTTCTTGGGATAAACCTCATCGCGCAGGTCATCGGCCAGTTGCTTGCGCCGCCAGCGGTTGCGCAGGGCGACGGCCACGGCGCGCTTGGCGTCGCGCTGCCCGATGATGAAGCGGTCAAGCTCCGAGACGATCTCGCGCGGGGTCAGGTCGGTCATGGGGAAATCTTCTCCACCGTCAGGTTGCCATTGGTGTAGACACAGATATCGGCGGCGATGGCCATGGCCTTGCGGGCAATCTCCTCGGCGGAGAGGTCGGGGTTTTCCGCCAGGCCGCGCGCGGCGGCCAGCGCGTAGTTGCCGCCCGAGCCGATGGCGGCGACGTCATGCTCGGGCTCGAGCACGTCGCCCGCGCCGGTGATGACGTAGAGCTGATCGCCGTCGGTGACGATCAGCATCGCCTCGAGCTTTTGCAGGTATTTGTCGGTGCGCCAGTCCTTGGCCAGATCAACACAGGCGCGCTGCAACTGGCCGGGGGTTGTTTCCAGCCTGGCTTCGAGCCGTTCCAGCAGGGCAAAGGCATCCGCCGTCGATCCGGCAAAGCCCGCCACGACCGGATGACCGCCGGGCGAGAGGCGGCGCACCTTGCGCGCTGTGCCCTTTATCACGGTCTGGCCGAGGCTTACCTGCCCGTCGCCCGCGATCACCACCTCTCCGCCGCGTCTGACGCCGATGATCGTGGTGCCGTGCCAGCCGGGAAAATCGCTCATGGGGGGCCTCCGTTTTGCCTTGGCCTGTATGGAAGGGCTGCGGGCGGGGCGCAAGAGCGGGGCCGGTCCGCCAGCTTGCGGGCCGCGCGACCCCCGACAAGCGGCGAGCGATGGCTCAGATGCTGCTTTCGATCCAGCTTTGCAGCGAGGCCTTGGGGGCGGCGCCGGCGCGGTTGGAGACTACCTCGCCATTCTTGAAGATGAAGAGCGCGGGGATCCCGCGCACGCCCATGGCGACGGCGGAATTGGGATTGGAATCGACATCGACCTTCACGATCTTCACGCGGCCCTGCAACTCGTTGGACAGCTCTTCGAGGGCGGGGCCGATCTGTTTGCAGGGACCGCACCATTCGGCCCAGAAATCCACCACGACGGGGATATCGGAGTTCTTCACCTCGGCATCGAAGGTGGCATCGGTTACGGGGACGGTGGCCATTGGCTCTCTCCTGTGATCGGGCGTTCGCGGCGAACCTAGGGAGGGCGGGCGCCAGCGTCAAGGACCGGTGGCGCGCCCGAGCGCCGCGCTCACGAGAGCGTGTGGCAGGGGCATGAGCGTGGCGGTGCGCGTCCACAGGAGCGCGGTCTCGATCCGGCGGTCGGGGTAGATGAGCGAAAGCGCGTGGGCATAGGCGCCCATCTGCCGCAAAAGCGCCTCGGGCGTGTCATGGGCGCGCTCGGGCACCTCGGCATTGGTCTTGAAATCGACGGCAAGGACATGGTCGGGGGCAAGAATCAGCCGGTCGATCACACCATGCAGCCGGGTTTCGCCAACGGGCGCGGTGACGGGCACCTCGGCCAGGGCGCTGGCGGCGAAGAGGGGCGCGAGGGCCGGCTTGTCGAGCACTTTCGCGGCCTCGGCCAGAAGCAGGGCGGTTTCCTCCGGCCCGGCGGCGTCGGGGCCGGCGGCGAAGATCTGCGCGGCCTTCTGCGGCCATTCCGAACGCGGCAGGTCGGGGAGCACCTCCAGCAGGCGGTGGATCTGCCGCCCGCGCCGCCTGGCCGCGTCCTCGTCGAGGCCACGCTCGCCGGGGAGCGCCTTGGCCCCGCCGAGATCGGACGGGCTGAGGGGCTTGGGCCTGTCGCGCGCGGGTGCATGGGTGTGGAACATGGGGGCGAGGGGCGGTTGGTCCGGTGCGGTCGCTTGGCCCCTATCAGAGACCGTTGCAGCCCAATCGCCGGTTTCCACCCGCAAACCGCTGCCGGTCGGGAACCCCTGTGGCGTGGCCCCGACCGCCTCCATCCCCCGGCGCACGCGGTCGTGCCAGGCCAGCCCGTCCTTGCCCGTATCGCCGGCGGCGGCGACGATCAGCCAGATCTCGGCCCGTGTCATGGCGACGTAAAGCAGCCGGTCGCGCTCGGCCAGTTGTGCGGTGCGGCCTGCCTCGACCGCATCGGCGATCAGCGGCGGCATGATGTCGGCCTTGCCGCGCCAGAGCGGAACGCCGTCATGCGCGACGATCTCGGGCGCGGCGGGAAGTTTCCACGCGCCGGTCTCGGGCAGGATCACCACCGGCGATTCCAGCCCCTTGGCCCCGTGCACGGTCATCACGCGGATGCGGTCACCGGCGCTGTCCATCTGGCGCTTGATCTCCAGATCGTCGGTTTCCATCCAGACGAGAAAGCCGGTGAGGCTGTCCACCGCGCGTTGTTCATAGGCCAGCGCCTGGGTCAGCAGCGCGTCGATCCCGTCCTCGGCCTCGGTGCCCAGCCGGGCGAGCAGGCGGCGGCGGCCATCGTGGCGGGTCAGGAGCCGCTCGATCAGCTCGTAAGGGCGCAGGAAATCGACCTGGCGGCGCATGTCGTCGAGGATCTCGAGGGTCTCGGCGTGGCCGTCACGCTCGCGCAGCACCTCCCACAGGGTGCGCGGGCCGCGGCCCTGCGCAAGGGTGAAAAGATCGCCCTCGGACCAGCCGAAGAGCGGCGAGCGCAGCGCGGTGGCCAGCGACAGATCATCCTCGGGCGTGGCGAGGAAGGACAAAAGCGCCGCGATGTCGCGCACGGCAAGCTCGCCGCCGACCTTGAGCCGGTCGGCCCCGGCGATGGGCAGGCCCTCGGCCTTGCAGGCGCGGATGATCTCGTGAAAGAGCGCCGAGCGGCGGCGCACGAGGATGAGCACATCGCCCGCCGTCATCGCGCGAAATGTGCCGGGGGCGTCGCGCACCGGCAGGGCTGTGCGCGCGTCGATCAGCGCCCGGACATGCGCTGCGATATGGCCCGCGAGGATCACCGCCGGGTCGCTCTCGTGCCGGATATCTACCGGCAGGTGCCAGGGCGGCGGCTCCTCGCTCTCGGGTTTCCCGACCACGGGCCAGAGATCGACCCGGCCGGGGAGGGTGTCGAAAAAGGCGATGTGGCCCTGATCGGGCGCGAAACCGCTTTCCTCGGCCCCGTCAAAGGTGGCATCGACAGTGGCAAGGATCGCGGGCGCGGAGCGAAAGGAATGGGCGAGAACGCGGCTGTGCAGCGGCGTTTTGGTATCCGCGAGGCGGGCGGCAAAGTCGCGCTGCATCCGGTCGAATTCGCGCGGATCGGCCCCCTGGAAGGAATAGATCGACTGCTTGCGGTCGCCCACGACAAAGATCGTGCGGCGCGTCTCGCTGCGCGCGCCCGCGCCGGAGGTGAATTCCTGCGCCAGCCGCTCGATCACCTGCCATTGCACCGGGCTGGTGTCCTGCGCCTCATCGACAAGGATATGGTCGATCCCGCCATCGAGCCGGTAAAGCACCCAGGCGGCAACGGCGGGATCGGTGAGCAGATCGCGCGCACGCAGGATCAGATCGTCGAAATCGAGCAGGCCGCGCCGCTGCTTCGCGCTGGCACAGGCCCTGATGAAGGCCGCGCCAAAGGCGTGGAGCGCGGCGCTGCGCGCGATGGCGAGCAGCGCGAGGCGGGTGTCGCGCGCGGCCGCGACGCGCGCCATCCATTGCGCGATCTGCGGCATGACCGGGGCGAGGGCCTCCCGCGTCGCCTTGGTCGGGAAAGAGCCGATCTTGGCGGAAAAGGGCGATTTCGCGGCCTTGCCGGTGAGAAACACGTCCTCAAGCACCGGCAAGGCGGAGAAATCGAGCGTGGCGATGCGCGCGAGCCTGTCCGCTGCTTTGACATCGTTGGCAGAGCCTGCGCGCAGGGCCGGCAGAAGCCGATCAAGCAGGGCGCGCTCGGAGCCGAGAAACACCTGCGCGGCGATGCCCTCGCGGCTCAGATCGGCAGGCTGGTCGAACTGCGCACAAAGCGCGGCACGATCGAGAGGTCGGGCAAGGCCATCCTGGTGGCGAAGGATTTCGAGCGTGAACTTGTCCAGCGATTCACCCGAACAGTGCCTTGCCACGTCGTAGAACAGCGCCGCCTCGGGTCCGGCGGCGATCTCCTCGACGATCTCGGCGCGCAGCAGGCGCGCGGTCTGGTCGTCCATCTCGGTGAATTGCGGCGTGACGCCCGCCTCCAGTGGAAAGCGGCGCAGGAGGCTGGCGCAGAACGAGTGGATCGTCTGGATGCGCAGCCCGCCCGGCGTCTCGATCGCCTGGGCGAACAGGCGGCGCGCGCGGCGAAGCGCGGCCCCGTCGATCGCACCCTCGTGACCGAGCGCGCGCAGCGCGGCGATCAGCGCATCATCGGGCTTCATCGCCCAATCGCCGAGGCGGGCAAAGAGGCGGTTCTGCATCTCGCTGGCGGCGGCCTTGGTATAGGTCAGGCACAGGATATGCTGCGGGTTCACGCCATCGAGCAGCAGCCGCGCCACCCGGTCGGTGAGCACGCGCGTCTTGCCAGAGCCGGCATTGGCGGCAAGCCAGGTGGACCGGTCGGGGCGCGCAGCGGCAAGCTGGGCCAGGGTGGCGGCGTCGGTCATGGCCCGACCCTCCCGGGCGCGGGCGGATCGGTGATGTCCCATTCGCCGAAGCGGGCAAGCTGATCGAAATCGCCGCGATCCTTCTCCTTTTGCAGGAAGCGGCGAGAGACATAGCCCCGATCCGGCGCGGCATAGGCGGCGATCAGTTCGCCCAGTTCGGCGATGATCCGGGCGGTGGTCGTCTCGCCGAGCGGCGCCTCGACCACCCTGGGCGGGGCGCCCATGCCGATATAGGCGGCCTGCCGCACGGGCAGGGTGCCGAGATCGTCGAAACCGCCGCGCTTGGCCATGGCGGCCTCGAGCAGGAGCTGCTTGTCGAAATGAACCTGTTCCTTTGGCGTGGGGGGCGCGCCGGTCTTGTAATCGTAGATCAGCGCGCGCCCCTGCGGGTCGAGGTCGATGCGGTCGGCCTTGGCGGTCAGGGTGAAGGGCGGGGTGTGCAGCGTGAGCGTGCCGCGCCGTTCGAGGGCAGCGGGCCGGGCCTCAAGGCGGCGCGCGGCCTCGCCCTCGACGAACCAGTCCGCCACCCGCTCGATCCGCGCAAGCCAGAGCGCGCGCGCCTCGGCCCAGGGCACCGATTGCGCCAGAACGCTCTCTGTCATGGTCAGAAGGCGGTCGGCGGTCAGCCGCTCGGGATGGCCTCGCGTGTCGGCGACGAACTGCTCCATGATGGTGTGAAGCACGGTGCCCCGCATCAACGCATCGGGCAGTTTCATCAGCGGGTCGAGCGGTCTCAGACCGAGGACATGGCGCGCGTAGATCGCGTAAGGGTCGCGGATCAGCGTCTTGATCTCGGTAACCGAGAGGCGGTCGGGACGCAGCGCCACCGGTGGGCAGGGCGCGGGACGCCGGGCGCGCGGCACCGCGCCCGGCTCTTCCAGTTGCGCGGTGCGGGCGAGCCAGGCCTGCCCCCGCGCGCGCATCGCGGCAAGCGCCCCCGGTCCGCCCCGATCGGGCAGGCCGTCGAGCAGGTTCTGCACCCGGTTGAGCCAGCGCGAGACCACGGTTTGCGCATCCGCCGAGCGCACGGACCGCGTGAGCCAGACCTCGCGCGCGGCGACGGCCTGCTGAAAGTCATGCGCCTGAAGCCCGATGCGCCGTTCGGGCAGCAGCAGGCCCGCCTGCGCGCGCAAGGCACGGTTCAGCCAGGGGTCGGGCGCGGCGCCCTGCGGCCAGGTGCCCTCGTTGAGACCGCCGAGAACCAGCAGGTCGCAGCCCTGAACGCGCGCCTCCAGCGTGCCCCAGATGCGGATATCTGGGTGCGGCTCCAGCGGGTCGCGCACCTCGCGGAGCCGCAGGAGGGAATGGAACAGATGCGCGTAATCCATGCCCGAGATCGGCCCGCCATGGGGCGCCTCGGCGACGAGTTCATCCATCGCGGCACGTGCCTCCTCGCCGGCCTCGCGCTCCCACAAGGTGCCGCTGCCCTCGCCCCGGCAGCCGCGCGCGATATGTTCGGCAAGCAACAGATGCTCTTCCACGCGCTGGCTGAGCGGTCGGTCGCCCGGCTGGTTGCGCCCGGTGAAACAGGTGCAGAGCCAGCGCACCCAGTCAGCGGCGAGCGGCTCGGTCCGGGTCTCGCCCCAGGCGCGCAGGCTGTCGGCATCCGGGTAGGGCGGGCCGTGGCGGCGCAGGTGCAATTCCAGCCGCGCGGTCAGGTGATGATGCGCGCCGCGCCCCTCGCCCTGATGGGTCAGCGGATGCTTGAGCAGGGTCAGAAGCGACTCGGCGCTCAGCCGGTTGGCGAAGATCCCGGCCACATGGCGCAACAGGCGGCCGGGCGGCGAGAGATGCAGCGGCTGGCCGGCGCTGTCGTCGGGGCGGATGCGCCAGCGGTCGAGCGCGGCGGCGACCTGGCGGCCAAGCGTGCGATCGGGCGTGATGAGGGCCGCGGTCGCGCCGTCCTCGGCGGCCTGCCGGAGGCGCATGGCGATGGCGAGCGCCTCTTGTCGCGTGCTTTGCGCCTCGATCAGGGTGACGCCCTCCATCGCGGCGGGAATGTCGCCGAGCGTCGGGCCGTCGCGCAGCCATTGATCGGTGACGGGCGCGGGGCGCAGCGCCAGCGACATGAGGCGGTTGCGCGCGGGGCTGGGCGGCGGCGCGTCGCTCCAGGGGCGGATGGCCGCGGGGGCGATGCCCGCGCCCGCGGCGAAGCGGGCAAAGCGGAATTGCGGGTGGTCCTCGGAGGTGAGCGGATCGGCCAGCGCCTCCCAGGCCGCGGCGGGCGCGTCGAAATCGAAACCGGGCAGCACCACCGCCCCTTGCGGCAGCCTTGCCACCGCCTGCATCAGAAGCTGCGTCGCCCCGCGCGACCCGGTGGAACCGGCGACGATCACCGGGTGCGGCGGCGGGGCCTCCTGCCAGCGCGCGATGAGCCGCTCGATGACCATGCGCTGCCGCGTCTCGGGGTCGGGCGCGGTGGCGGCATCATTGAAATAGGGGCTGACAATGCCCAGGAACGCCTTGATCCGCGCCCAGTGGCCGGATTGGTCGGTGATGTCGAGCGCGTCGATGGCCTCGGGCGAAACGCCCTCGCCATGCATCTCGTCGATCAGCGCGGCAAGGCTGTCGGCAAGGTCAAAGGCGGCGCTGCGCGGGGCAAGATCGGGCTGGCGGTCGATCAGCGCGGTGATGAGCCGCACCAGTTCGAGCCGCCGCCGCAGGCGCGGCGCGGGCGGCGGCAGGTGGGCCAGATCCCAGCTTTCGCCAAGGTCGGTGACAAGGCCGATGCGCGGAAGCAGGCAGGGCGGCCCCTCGTCGAAGATCTCGTGCAGGCGGCGGGCCATGCGGCGGGTATTGACGATGATCTGCACACGCGCGAGCGCCTCTGGCGGGGCATCGCCAAGCCGCGCGCGCAACCCGTCGATGAAGGCGCGCGCAAAGTCCACCCCGGGGGCGAGGGCAAGGACACGGGGCGCTGGATCAGTCCCGAACATGGCCATATCCCAGCAGATCCTCGGCCAGCGCGATCCCCTCGGGGCGGCCCACGTCGCACCACTGGCCCGGATAGACAGCCCCGAAAAGCCGGCCCCTTTCGGCGATCCGGTCCCAGACACGGTTGAGCGAAAAGCCGGTCTCGGGGATGGCATGGAGCGGCTCTGGCGCGATGATCTGCACCCCCGAATAGACAAGGCCCGGCCCGCGCGAGAGCCTATCGTCATCTCCGAGGGTGAAATCCCCCGCGCCGGCATGGCCGATGGCGTTTTGCGGCGGAATGCAGAGCAGGAGCGCGTCCATGCGCGCACGATCCCACAGCGGCGCAAGCAGCGTGAGCGGGTTCGGGCCGCGCCAGATCGCGTCGGTGTTCATGGTCAGGACCGGGCCGGGGCCAAGCAGCGGCAGCGCGGCACGAAGGCCCCCGCCGGTATCGAGGATGTCAGGCGTCTCATGGGAAAAGCGCACGTCGCGGCCGCGCAGATGGGCGCGGATCTGCTCGGGCAGGTAGTGGAGATTGACCACGACGCGCGGCGGCGCATGGGCATCGACGAGATCGAGCGCGTGGTCGATAAGGGCGCGGCCCGCCACCTCGATCAGCGGTTTGGGGCGCGTGGCGGTCAGCGCGCCCATGCGGGTGCCGAACCCGGCGGCGAAGAGCATCACCGGCAGGGTCATGCGGCGCATCGGGATTTGAGGCGCGCGAGAATTTCCGGCGTGGGCGCGGGCAGTTCCGACGTGACCAGCGCCGCAACCGGGGCGAGCGCGGGATGGCGCAAGTCCGCGACGAGATGCGCCCAGACGCGGGGGATGAGGCGCAGATACTGCGCCTTGCCGTCGCGCAGCCAGAGCCGGGCAAACACGCCGAGAATCCGCAGGTTGCGCTGCGCGCCGAGGCAGGCATAGGCGGCCGTGAAACGATCGGCGTCCTGGCCGGTTGCCGCGATGTAGCGCGCGATCATGGTCTTTTCGAGGGCTGGGCTCACGTCGCGGCGGGCGTCTTGCAGCACCGAGACGAGATCATAGGCCGGATGGCCGCGCATCGCGTCCTGGAAATCGAGCAGGCCGACGCGGGCGATGCCGTCGCGCCCGGCCAGCCAAAGCAGGTTTTCGGCGTGGTAATCGCGCTGGATCAGCACCGTGTCGGCGTCGGGGAGCGTGTTGAGAACAGCCTCCATCCTGGCTCGGAACCGGTCCCTTTCGGGGCTGTCGTCGCCGGTCGCGCCGCGGCGATACCATTCAAGGGCGAGACAGGCCAGATCGGCCATGAGCGCAGGCGTGTAGGTTGCCAGCCCCTCGGGCGGGGGGTGGCGATGGAGCGCAACCAGCAGATCGGTCGCGGCCTCGTAGAGCGTCGGCTCTATCTCGGGCGCGCGCTCCACAAGGCGGGCGAAGAGCGCGTCCCCGAGATCTTCGAGCAGCAGCAGGCCCGCCCCGGTATCCTCCGCCAGGATGGCGGGGGCCGAGAGGCCGAGGCCCGACAGATGGCGCGCGATGTGAAGGAAGGGGCGCACGTCCTCGCCACGCTCGGCGGGGGCGTCCATCAGCACCGCGCGCGTGCCGTCGGGGCGGATGAGGCGCAGGTAGCGGCGGTTCGAGGCGTCGCCCGCGAGCGGGCGCGCCTCGGCATCCGCCCAGCCGGACGAGGCGATGAAGGCGGCGATCTGCGCGGCGCGGTCAGCCATCGGCGATCCCTTTCAGGCGGGCGGTCCAGCGCGGATCGCTCCAGCGCAGGGTGAGGTGGCGCGCCTCTTCGGCGTCGCCGGGCGCAAGCTCGAGCGAGAGCGCGGTCGCGGGGGCCAGATCGCCAAGGCGGTCGGGCCATTCGACAAGACAGATGGCCGCCTCGAACGCCTCGGTCAGGCCAAGCTCGACGATCTCGGCCGGATCGGTGAGGCGGTAGAGGTCGGCGTGCCAGATCTCGGCGCGGGGACCGGGATAGGTCTGCACCAGCGTGTAGGTGGGCGAGGGCACGTCTTCGGGGGCGGGCAGCAGGCTCTGGATCAGGCAGCGGGCGAAATGGGTCTTGCCCGCGCCGACACCGCCCGACAGCAGCAGCACGTCGCCGGGGCCAAGGCGGGCGCCGAGGCGTTCGGCCAGCGCGCAGGTTTCGGCGGGGCTGGCGGGGGTCAGGGTCAGGGCGGCCATGGCGGCGAGACTACACGCGCCCTGCCGGCACCTGCAAGCCGGATACGGGGCTCAGGCGCTGAGCGCGGCCGCGTCGGTCTGCGCCGGCATGTAATGCAGCGAGAGCATCGCCTGCCCATGTCCGAGCGGCATGAGCCGCACAGCAAGAGACATGCCGCGTTCGAGCGCCGCGCTGTCGCTGAAGGCGGTGGCGGCATCGGTGCGCAGCCGCGCCTCGATCCCGTCCCAGAGCGCGGCGCGCGGAAAGCGCGCGCGGCAGGCGGCAAGCAGCTCGGGCAGGGGCAGGCCCGCGCGCGCCTCTGGCGCGAGGCGGGTGAGCAGGGCAAAGCGCCGGTTGCAGAAAAGCAGCGCCCCGTCGCGGGCGAGCACGGCAACGCCCTCCTCGACGCGATCGAGCGCGGCCTGGCGCAGGTCGAGTGCTGCGCGCTGGTTGCGTGTGCTGGCCACCTCGTCGGAAATATCGGTCAGCAGAAAGGCCACCGCGCCGTTGGGATGGGGCCGCCCGGTAACGCGGTAGGTGCGCCCGTTCACCAGGCTCCAGACCTCCTGATACTGGCCGTCATCGGCGGCGCGGATCATGGCCGCGATCTGGGCGCGCCAGGTGGCATAGCTGCGGGGTTCGGGCATCACCTGGCGGTCGCGCAGCCGGTCGAAGAAATCGAAGATCGCCGGGCGATTGCTGAGAAACACGGGGTCGAGGCCGGTCAGGTCGGTCAGCGCCGGGTTGAACATGGCAAGCGCACGGCTGCGGTCGAAGATGGCAAGACCGGTGGGCAGGTCGGCGAAGGTCTTGGCGAGGGTCTGGACGAACTCGCGCTGCGATTGCTCGGCAAGCACGCTGGCGGTGATGTCGGCGGCATAGACGATCTGTCCCTGCTCGTGCGGCACAAGCGTAAGATCATACCAGCGCGGTGGGTCGCTGATGGCCGCGCGCCCCGGCTTCGTCGCGACGAGAAGGCATTGCCGGTCAGCCTCGGCAATGGTTTCCGCGGCGCGGTTCTGCCACCAAACGCGGCCCGAGGCGTCGCGCAGCCAGATCGGCAGCGGCGCGCAGAGGAGCGCGACGTGGTCATGATCGGCCTCGCGCAGGCGCGCAAGCAGGTCATGGCGCGCGGCGGCGCAGGTGCCATTGTCTGTGAGCATCACGCGAAGCGTGGCGCGTTGCGGCGTGAGCGTGAGGCGGGCGGTATCGGAGGTCAGGGTCATGGCGTCCCCGACCGTTTCGGGCAGGGGAAGGCGGGGGCCGAGCCAGCGGCGGAAGCGGGACCAGTCGCTTTCCTCCGGGCGGATCGGGTCCGGCAGGGTGAAATCGGTCACATCCGTGTCGATCAGCGCGCCATCACGGAAGAGGAAATGCCGCGTTGCCCCGGTCTCGCTCTCGGTTACGGGTGCGGGCCGCGCCACGAGAAACCCCGAAAGCCACGCCACCACCAGCGAAATCATCAAGCCGAATCCGGCAAGGATCACGAAATCGAGCGCCGTCATATCCGCCATTCTGCCTCTCCGCGTCCAGCCCTCGGGAAGCATGGCGCTAAGAGGTTAAAAGGTGATTAACGGCGACCGGGCGGTTTACCTGGCAATCGGGCGGTTTTCGCCAAGTCCGGGGGTGGCGGGCACCTCGAGCACCGCGCGGGGCCAGCTTACCTCGACCAGCGCGCCGACGCCCTCGGTGCCGTTGGCAAAGGTCAGCTCGGCCCCCGACCGCTCCAGCAGCGTCTTGGCGATGAAAAGCCCCAGCCCCATCCCCTCGTAGCCCGGCCGCCGCGAATCGGGGGCGGGCGCGCGGCGGCGGATGAACGGCTCGCCAATGTGTCCGATCATGTCGGGAGGAAAGCCGCGCCCGTCGTCGATGATCCGCAGGGTGATACGGTCCCCGGTCCAGCGGGTCTCGATGGCGACGGTCGTGCGCGCGAAATCGACGGCGTTCTGCACGAGGTTGCGCAGCCCGTGGATGATCTCGGGGCGGCGCAGGACAATGGGCTGGGTCATCGGATCGGCCTCTCCGCCGTGACCAAAGCGGATGTCCTTGCCGCGCCCGATATGCGGCTCTGCGGCCTCTTCCACCAGCGCGGTAAGCGGCGCGTGGCGCAGGTGCAGGTCGTCCTTGCCGGCGCGCCCCATCGAGCGCAGGATGTCGCGGCAGCGATCGGCCTGCGCGTGAATGAGCAGCGCATCCTCGCGCAACTCGGGGCGGTCGGCCAGCTCCTCGGCCAGTTCGGCGCTGGTCAGCTTGATCGTCGCCAGAGGTGTGCCCAGATCATGCGCCGCCGCCGCCACCACGCCGCCAAGATCGGTCAGCTTCTGCTCGCGCGCGAGCGCCATCTGCGTCGCCTGAAGCGCATCGGACATGGCGCGCATCTCCTGCACGATCCGCCGCGAATAAACCCCGAGAAACACCACCGCGATGACGATGGCGACCCAGTTGCCGAAGCGGAACACGTCGGGCACCATGAGGACAAGGCCCGCCTCGGTGCGCAGCGGCAGGTAGAACTGCATCAGCAGCGTGACGATGACGATGGCCGCGACCCCGAGAAAGAGCGTCGCCCGTCCCGAGAGCGCCGAAGCCGAGACCGTGACCGGCCCCACGATGAGGATGGAAAAAGGGTTGTGCATCCCGCCGGTGAGATAGAGCAAAAGCCCCAGTAGCAGCATGTCAAACAGCACGACGAGAAGGGTATCGCCCTCCGACAGGCGCTTGGTCCGCGAAAAGACGAAGCCGGCCACCAGGTTCGAGGCCACGGACACGCCGATCACCAGGAAACACAGGCCAAGCTCCAGGTCGAGGTGATAGATGCGGTCGGCGACGACGAGCGCGCTCGCCTGTCCGACGATGGCCCACCAGCGCAACAGGATCAGCGTGCGCAGCCGGATGAGCGGGCTTGCCGGGCGTGGCAACAGGGGATCGGGGGAGATATCAGTCATCGGCGCGCGCTGGTCCCGTTGTGTCTGGGGCAGGAAGTGTTACATCTAGCTTGCACCCCGACCGAGAGGAGGCAAGCCATTCCGATGACCCGGATGATCGCCATAGCCGCTGCCGTGATCGTCGCTGCCGCCCTTGGCGCGGCCTACCTGCTGACCATGGGCCGCGCGCCCGCGGATCGCTTTGCCCAATGCCGCGCATCGAATGTGGCGGGAGGCGTGGCGCAGATCGGCGGCCCGTTCGAGCTGATAAGCGAGACCGGCGAGACGGTGACCGACAAGGACGTGATCGACCAGCCGAGCCTCATCTATTTTGGCTACACTTTCTGCCCCGATGTCTGCCCGATGGATGCCGCTCGCAATGCCGAGGCGGTCGATCTGCTGGAAGGGACGGGCCGGATCGTGAAACCGGTTTTCATCTCGATCGACCCGCAGCGCGACACGCCCGAGGTGCTGGCGGAATGGACCGATTACCTGCATCCCCGGCTGCTTGGCCTGACTGGCAGCGACGCGCAGGTGCGCGCCGCAAGCCGCGCCTATCGCACCTATTTTCAGGCGCAGCCGCCGAAGGAGGGCGAGGAGGATTTCTATCTCGTGGATCATTCGACCATGAGTTACCTCACACTGCCCGAGCACGGATTTGTCGAGTTTTTCCGCCGCGACGCGACGCCCGAACAGGTGGCGGAGCGGGTGCAGTGCTTTATCGACGCGGCGAAGTGACGCGATTGTTTTGACGTGGGAAAATCAACGGGCTAGAACCGTTTGCACAGACAGGCGCAAGGGGGAGGCCCGCGATGGCCGAGGAGACACTCGATATCGGCGAGGACAAGTCGCTTTTGCTGGTCGATGACGACGAGGCCTTTCTCAAGCGGCTGGCCAAGGCGATGGAGAAACGCGGCTTCGAGGTGGAGACCGCCGGTTCGGTGGCCGCAGGCCGCGCGATCGCCACGGCGCGCCCGCCCGCATATGCGGTCTGCGACCTGCGGCTGGAGGATGGCAACGGGCTCGACGTGGTGGAGGCGATCCGCGAGCGGCGGCCCGATGCCCGCATCGTGGTGCTCACGGGGTATGGCGCGATTGCCACGGCGGTTGCGGCGGTCAAGATCGGGGCAACAGATTACCTCTCCAAGCCCGCCGATGCGACCGACATCACCAACGCGCTTCTGGCCAACGGGGCCGACCTTCCGCCGCCGCCCGAGAACCCGATGAGCGCGGATCGTGTGCGCTGGGAGCATATCCAGCGGGTCTATGAACTGTGCGACCGCAACGTGTCCGAGACGGCGCGGCGGCTCAACATGCATCGGCGGACCTTGCAGCGGATCCTGGCGAAACGCTCGCCGAAGTGACAGGCCGCGCCTGCCTGCTGCCTGCCCGGCGATAAATTCATCAATCGTAATGGCTTGTTCGGGCCAAGGATTGTGTTAACCTTTTCGGGATATTCTTGTATGAACGCTTATGTATTGCGCATGAAATCTTTCGGGGAACGTGGCAGGTGGGATTTTGGCAGTCATACCGGATGCGGCTTCGGCGCAAACGGGCCAGGATTCGCGCCTTTCGCAAGCATTTCTCGCTCCGCCCCGTAGCCGACCGCACCCGCGACATCCGGGCAGGTGATGTGTTGCTTTTCTCCACGCTGCGCGACGAGCATGTGCGCCTGCCCTATTTTCTGCAATATTATCGTAAGTTGGGGATCGACCATTTCCTGATTGTGGACAATGACAGCAGGGACGGCGGCCCCGATTATCTTGCACGTCAGCCCGATGTCTCGCTCTGGTCAACCACAGCGAGCTACAAGCACACGCGTTTCGGCGTGGACTGGCTCAACTGGCTGCAGGGGAGATACGGGCACGAGCACTGGACGCTGGTGGTCGATCCCGACGAATTCTTCATCTACCCGTTCTGCGACACGCGCCCAATTCGCGCGCTGACCGACTGGCTCGACAGTGGCCAGGTCAGGAGCTTTGGCGCGATGCTGCTCGACATGTATCCAAAGGGACAGATCAATGCGCTGCCCTACCGCCCGGGGCAGGACCCGCTCGAGATTGCCGCCTGGTTCGATGCGGGCAATTATGTGATTTCCAGAAACAGGCTTTACGGCAATCTGTGGATTCAGGGCGGGCCGCGCGCGCGGGTGTTCTTTGCCGACAACCCCGAAAAGGCGCCTGCGCTCAACAAGACGCCGCTGGTGCGCTGGCACCGGCGCTATGCCTATGACAGCTCGACCCATATGCTGTTGCCGCGCGGGCTCAACCGCATTTATGACGAATGGGGTGGCGAAAAGGCGAGCGGCCTGCTGCTTCATGCCAAGTTTCTCGATCCCTTTACCGCCAAGGCGGAAGAGGAACTCCGCCGCCGTCAGCATTATTCGGGCAGCGTCGAATACACGGCCTATGCCGCCCATGTGCGCGACAATCCCGACCTTTGGTGCAACTGGTCGGAAAAGTATCAGAACTGGCGCCAGCTGGAGGGTCTTGGGCTGATGTCCAAAGGCAACTGGGCATGAGGCGGGGGGCGGTATCGACATGAGCCTTGGCATCGTCATGCTGGTTCACACGGCCTTTGACCGGGCCAAACAGGTGGCGCGGCACTGGGCGGCATCGGGCTGTCCGCTGGTGATCCATGTGGATCGCGCCGTGCCGGTCGAGACCTGTGCCGCCTTTGTCAACGCACTGTCGGACGTGCCTGATCTGCGCTTTGCCCGACGGCATCGCTGCGAATGGGGCATGTGGGGGCTGGTGGGCGCGACGCAGAACGCGTGCGAGATCATGCTGCGCGAGTTTGCGCAGGTACGCCATGTCTATCTTGCCTCCGGGTCCTGCCTGCCGCTGCGTCCGGTTCAGGAACTGATCGATTATCTTTCCGCGCGCCCGCATACCGATTTCATCGAGAGCGTGACCATCGCCGATGCGCCCTGGACGATCGGCGGGCTGGACGAGGAACGCTTCACGCTGCGCTTTCCGTTCTCCTGGCGCAGGAATCGTTATCTGTTCGACAAATATGTGGCGCTGCAACGGCTGGTCGGGTTCCGCCGGCGTATCCCCAGGGGCATCGTCCCGCATCTGGGAAGCCAGTGGTGGTGCCTGACGCGCCAGACACTTGCGGCCATTCTCGACGATCCCGCGCGCCCGGTCCATGACCGCTACTTCGCCAAGGTCTGGATCCCCGACGAGAGCTATTTCCAGACCCTAGCGCGGCAACATTCCCGCCAGATCGAGAGCCGGTCGCTGACGCTGGCGAAATTCGACCACCAGGGCAAACCGCATATTTTCTACGACGACCATCTCCAGTTGCTTGGACGGTCGGATTGTTTTGTCGCGCGCAAGATCTGGCCTCGTGCCGACAAGCTCTATGAAACCTTCCTGAGCGAGCGGGCGGGCGCGATGAAGCGCGCCGAGCCAAACCCCGGCAGGATCGATCGCGTCTTCGCCGCGGCGGTGCAGCGGCGCAGGCACGGGCGTCCGGGCCTCTACATGCAGAGCCGCTTTCCGGTAGAGGGGCGCGAAAACGGGCTGACCTGCGCGCCCTATTCGGTTTTCGAGGGGTTCGCCGAGCTGTTCGAGAATTTCGAGCCGTGGCTGGCGCGGATGACCGGGATGCGCGTGCACGGTCATGTCTTCGCGCCCGAGCGGGCCGAATTTGCTGATGGGCAGCGGATCATGGCCGGCGCCCTTTCCGACAGCGCGACGCTGCGCGACTACAATCCGCGCGCCTTTCTCAGCAGCCTGATCTGGAACACGCGGGGCGAACGCCAATGCTTTCAACTCGGGCCAAATGACGCCTTCGAAGGGGTGGAATGGGTCATGGCCAAGGACCAGAACGCCCAGATTTCGGTGATTTCGGGTGCCTGGGCGGTGCCACTGTTTCAATCGAGCGCCAAATTTTCCGATATTCGACGCGAGGCGGCGCGGCTGCAACAGCGCGAGGCCCAACACCTGGAGGTGCTGCGCTCGCAATGGGTGCGGGCGCGGGTGCGGATCTGGACCATGGCGGAATTCATCGAATCGCCGATGGAGCCGCTGCAAGGCATCATCGACGAGATCGGCAAGGCCACTCCGCGGGGCCTTGTCGAAATGCCGCGCATGGTGGATCTCACCGGCTTGGGCCAGTTCCGCCAGAACCTCAGAAATCAGGGGATGCACCCCTATCTCATGGGCGATTTCGGCGTCGAGGCGGAGCCGCACCAGCCGCCCGATGACCTGCGCAAACCGTATCTGGTGCGGTAAGCGGGCATGGCATCACGGTTCGATTATTTCGTGATCTTCGCGGAAATGCGCACGGGGTCCAATTTTCTGGAAACCAATCTCAACGCGTTTGACGGGATCACCTGCCATGGCGAGGCATTCAACCCGCATTTCATCGGCTACCCCAACCGCTCCGAGATCCTCGGCCTGACTCAGGCGCAGCGCGATGCGGATCCGGCGCGCCTTGTCGCGGCGATCAGGGCGCAGGCGCAGGGCATCGGCGGGTTTCGCTATTTCCACGATCACGATCCACGGGTGCTCGATCTGGTGCTTGACGATCCGCGATGCGCCAAGATCGTGCTGACGCGCAACCCCGTGGACAGCTATGTATCATGGAAGATCGCGCAGGCGACGGGGCAATGGAAGCTGACCAATGTCAAGCGGCGGCGTGACAGCAAAGTGACATTCGACGCCGATGAGTTCGCGCAGCATCTGGCGGCATTGCAGGCGTTTCAGGTGGAATTGCTCAACCGGCTTCAGGCCAGCGGGCAGACGGCGTTCCATGTCCATTACGACGATCTGCAAGACGTCAAGGTGATAAACGGGATGGCGCGCTGGCTCGGCTGCGCGGCGCAGCTTGAAGCGCTTGATGCGTCACTGAAGCCGCAGAACCCCGAGCCACTGGAAAGCAAGGTCGAGAATCATGACGAGATGGCGCGCACGCTGGCGCGGCAGGACGTGTTCGACCTCTCGCGCAGCCCCAATTTCGAGCCACGGCGCGGCCCGGCGGTGCCCGGCTTTGTTGTCGGCGCGCGCGCACCGCTGCTCTACATGCCGGTGCAGTCCGGGCCCGAGGCCGAGATACGCGCCTGGCTTGCGGCGCTTGACGGGATGCCCGAGCAGACCCTGCCGACAAAGTTCAACCAGGGCGCGCTGCGGCGTTGGATGCGGCGCAACCCGGGGCATCGCCGCTTTACCGTGCTGCGTCACCCGGTCGCGCGCGCCCATGCGGCATTCTGCGACAAGGTGCTGATCAAGGGGCCGGGATGCTATCACGACATCCGCCGCACACTGCGTCAGAAATACAAGCTGCCGATCCCCGGCGGCTGGCCCGACATGAGCTACGATTTGGCGGCGCACCGGGCGGCTTTTGTGGCCTTTCTGGCGTTTCTCAAGGCCAACCTGGCCGGACAGACCGCGCTGCCGGTGGATGCGCATTGGGCAACGCAAGCGGCGCTGGTCGAGGGGATGGCGCAATTCGGCGCGCCCGACATGATCCTGCGCGAAAACGAGATGGTGCCATGGCTAGAGGCGCTGGCGCGGCAGGCGGGATATGCCAGCCCCCCCGCGCCGCCCGAGCCGCCGACGCGACATCCGTTCGATCTGGCCGCGATCTATGACGACGAGGTCGAACAGATGACGCGCGCGGCCTATCTGCGCGATTACATGCTGTTCGGGTTCCGCGACTGGCGCTGAGGCGGCTCAGGCGGCCTGTGCCGCCTGGGCCGCTGTCACGATGGTGTAGAGCGTGGCCGAATCGCTGTTGGCGCGCAACTTGGCGCAAAGCGACGGCTCGCGCAGCGTGCGCGAGACCAGCGCCAGCGCCTTGAGGTGCTCGACCCCGGCATCGAGCGGCGCGAAGAGGCCAAAGGCAATATCTATCGGCTGACGATCCACCGCCTCGAACTCGATGGGGGTGTCGAGCACCACCAGAACGCCCACCACCTGCTCCAGCCCGTCCAGCCGGGCATGAGGCAGGGCAACGCCATGACCCACACCCGTCGGACCGAGGCTCTCGCGTTCCAGAAGCGCCTCGACGGCGGCGGAATGCGAGACGCCGTAAGCGGCCTCGACGAGCGCGCCAAGCTCGTTCATCAGGCGCTTCTTGCTGGTGACGCCTGACAGGGCACGCACCGCCTCGGGCTTGAGGAGCATGAGTATATCCATTTGCTGTGTCGTTCCGACGGGCGCGCGCGCCCGTCACCTCCGATCAGGGGTCAATCCAGCCGATATTTCCGTCTTCACGGCGATACACGACATTGACCGTTTCCTTGCCTTGCTTGCGAAACACCAGAACGGGGGCTCCTGCCAATTCCATCTGCATTACCGCCTCGCCGACCGAGAGCGAGGGAATTTTGGCCTCGATCTCGGCGATGATGATCGGTTGCAGGCTGTCGGGCTCCGATTCCATCTCCTCGTCATTCGCGGCGAGGATATAGGAGGAAGCGCCAAAGAGTTCAACCGGTTCCGCGCGGTCGCGGTGGTGGTCCTTCAACCGGCGCTTGTAGCGGCGCAACTGCTTTTCCATCTTCTCGGCGCAGGCGTCGAAGGCGGCATAGATTTCGTGGGCCCTGGCGCGCGCCTGCGCCGTCAGACCGGTGGAAAGATGCAACACCGCTTCGCAGGAAAACTCGCTCGCGCTTTTGGAAAAGGTGACCTGCGTGGTGGTCGGGCGTTCGGCATATTTGGTCACGATGACGCCAAGCTGATCCTTGACATGGGTTTGCAGGGCCTCGCCGATGTCGATCTGCTTTCCACTGATTTGGTAACGCATCTTGCCTCCTTCATTTGACAGACCGGTTGCGTCGTGGCCCGCGATAGACCGCGATCATCTCCGGCTTATGATGCTGATTTGGGACAAGCGTCGATACTGTGCAAGCCCCGACTCTAGGCGCGGGCGCGGTCCTGAAGTCGGGTCTCGATCACCACTTGTCATGGCTCGATTGATGCCTCTCGCAGCCTGTTTGTCAATCTCTTTGCGGTGTCGGGACCGCAATTGCGCAGGCGTTCTCTCACGATATGCGAAAGCTGTCGCCGAGATAGACCCGGCGCACGTTCTCGTTCTCGACCACATCGCGCGGGGTGCCGGACATGAGCACCTTGCCATCGTGCAGGATATAGGCGCGATCCACGATCTCGAGGGTCTCGCGGACGTTGTGATCGGTTATCAGCACGCCGATGCCGCGTTTCTTCAGATCGGCGACCAGATGGCGGATGTCGTTGACCGAAATCGGATCGACCCCGGCAAAGGGCTCGTCAAGCAGCAGGTAGCGCGGATTGGCGGCAAGGCAGCGGGCGATCTCCACCCGGCGGCGCTCTCCGCCCGAGAGCGCCATGGCCGGCGCGCGTCGCAGATGCTCGATGGAAAACTCCGAAAGCAGTTGCTCCAGCCGCTCGCGCCGCCGCGCGCGCCTGGGCTCGGCGATTTCGAGAATCGCCATGACGTTGTCCTCGACCGAGAGGCCGCGAAAGATTGACATTTCCTGTGGCAGATAGCCGATGCCAAGCTTGGCGCGGCGATACATCGGCAGGGTGCTCACGTCGCGCCCGTCGATATGGATATGGCCGCCCTCGGGATAGATCAGCCCGGCGATGGCGTAAAACGTCGTGGTCTTGCCCGAGCCGTTCGGCCCCAGAAGCGCCACCACTTCGCCCCGATCGAGGTGGAGCGAGACATCGCGGATCACGGTCTTTTTCCGGTAGCTCTTGCGCAGGCTGACGATCCGCAGGCCGGTCGCGTCATTGCTGAGGGCAAGGGTGATGTCTGGTGCGGTCACGGGTTTTCCTGCGGCCGCAGGATTGTGCGCACACGGCCCGTGACCTGCGCCGTGCCGGCATTGGTATCCACGATCACGGTGTCGCCGGAAATCGCGTTCGCACCCTGCACAAGCAGCACGTCGCCGCGCAACTCGATCATGCCGGTGCTGAGGTTATAGGCCGCGTCGCGCGCCTCTGCCGCGTCCTCGCCGCTGCTCAATGTCACGCCGCCCGAGGCCTCCAACGTCTCTATTCCGCTGCGATCAGGCAGATAGATCACCCGCACCTGTGGCGCGGCAAGCCGCATCTCGCCCTGCGCGATCACCACCGAGCCGGTAAAGAGCGCGGAATTGTCGTTCTGATCAACGCTGAGCGCATCGGACGTGACCTCGACCGGGGCGGCGCGATCCTGCGTACCCTGTCCAAAGGAAAATGCCGCTGCCTGCGCCATCGCAAGACCGGGCAGACAGGAAAAAACAATAACGGTCAAGACCCGGTTCAGAAAAGTCACTGATCTATGTCCCCAGATGATTGCGGCAGGTATATCAGCACGACCCCCCCGGTGAAAAGCACTTCGGCGGTGTCGGTCCCGGCGTTGTGATGCAAAAGCATCCGCCCCGCCCTGATCGACCCGATTGGTCCCTCTGCGCGCACCGCGCCCGCGCTTTCGGCACGGAGCACGTCGAGCCGCGTATCGAGCCGCTCGGTGTCGATCACATAGCCGGTGGTAGTGGTGATCCGCACGCCGCCCAGAAGCGCAGCGGTCATCGCCGCCTGATCGAGCCGCACCTCGCTGGCACGCAGGTTGATCACGGTCCCGCCCGAAAGCCGCAACTCGCCGCGCACCTGATCGGCGCTGAGGCGGTCATCGCGCGCGGGGTCGGGGCGCGCCATGTCGGCGGTGATGGTAACCGCGTCGCCCTGCGCGGTGACGCCCGCGAAGCTCGGGTTGGTGACGCCCATCTCCTGCGCGCGCCGCTCAAGGTCGATCTCGGAAAGCTGCACCGACTTGGAGGGGTCGATCGTGCGCGAGATGAGAAACAGCGTGGACAACAGCCCGAGCGCGGCCAGCGGCAGGATGATCTTCATCGCCGCCACGATCCGCGAATAGGTGTTGTCCGCCCGCGCCATCGCTCAATGCGCGAAAATGTCGATCTCGGGCCAGCCAGCGAGATCGAGCCGCGCCCGGACGGGCAGGAAGTCGAAACACGCCTGCGCCAGGTCCGCGCGCCCCTCGCGGACAAGCATCGCGTCGAGCCGCTCGCGCAGGGCATGGAGGTGCAGCACATCGGAGGCGGCGTAACCGAGTTGCGCCGCGCTCAGGGCATCCGCGCCCCAGTCAGAGCTTTGCTGCTGCTTGGAAATGTCCACGCCGAGCAGTTCCTGCAACAGGTATTTCAGCCCGTGCCGGTCGGTATAGGTGCGGATCAGCTTCGAGGCGATCTTGGTGCAATAGACCGGGGCTGCGAGCGCACCAAAGGCGTGATACATGGCGGCAATGTCGAACCGCCCGAAATGAAACAGCTTGAGCACGTCGCTGTCGGCCAGGAGCCGCTCCAGATTGGGCGCGCCTGTCTGTCCCCTGACCACCTGCACCAGGTGGGCGTTGCCGTCTCCGCCCGAGAGCTGCACCAGGCAGAGCCGGTCGCGCAGCGGGTTCAGGCCCATGGTCTCGCAGTCGATCGCCACCACGGGGCCAAGATCAAGCCCGTCGGGCAGATCCTGTTGATAAAGGTGATTTGCCATCGGATCTCCCGTTTTGCCGGCCGGAACGCGGCCTCTCTTGCGGATCGGGTTTTGACTAGGCCCAGACGCGCTCACCCGCAAGCCTGAACTGGCACTGCAAACGGTTCGGTCAAGGGAAACAAGGCATCGCGCAGCACATCGCCGCCGACATGTGACACGTTGCAATTCCGTGGGCCGCGTTGGAAACTGCCGGCATGGACACGGACAAGACCGCCACCAGACTGCGTATCCGCATCGTCTTTGACGAGGGCGGGATGATCGGGCCGGGCAAGGCGGATTTGCTGGAGCGCGTCGCGCGCTGCGGGTCGATCGCCGCGGCGGGGCGCGAGATGGGCATGAGCTACAAGCGCGCCTGGGCGTTGATCGGCACGCTCAACGCCATGTTCCGCGCGCCGCTGGTCGAGGGCACGCGCGGCGGGCCGGGCGGCGGCGGCGCGGCGCTGACCGATCTGGGGCGCGAGGTGCTGGCGCTTTATCGCGGGATCGAGGCCGGGGCCGCCGGCGCGGGCGCATCCGGTATGGCGGCGCTGCGGGCGCTGTTGAGGGATATTCCCGACGCGGAATAACGCTTGCCCTCGGGCGGGGGACTCTGCGATATGTTTGTGGGAACATAACCGGAGCGTTTCATGCGTATTTTCCCCGTCCTGCTCTCGGCGCTGTTTGCCCTCGCGCCGCTGAGTGTGCGCGCCGAGACCGCGCTGGTCGCTGTCGCGGCCAATTTCGCCGAGGCGGCCGGGACGCTCGCGCCGCTTTTCCACGCGGCGACGGGGCATGACGTGACGCTCACCACCGGCTCTACCGGCAAGCTCTACGCGCAGATCGGTGAGGGCGCGCCGTTCGATGTCTTTCTTTCGGCGGATGCCGGGACGCCCGCGCGGCTGCTGGAGGAGGGCAAGGCGGTGGCGGGCACCGGCTTTACCTATGCGGTCGGGCGTCTGACGCTGTGGAGCGCGGAGCCGGGGCGCATCGGCGAGGACGGGCGCGCGGCGCTGGCGGATGCCGGCTTGCGCTTTGTCGCCATTGCCAATCCCGACCTGGCCCCCTACGGCGTGGCCGCGCGCGAGGCGCTGACCTCTCTTGGCCTATGGGAGACGCTGCAAGGAAGGATCGTGATGGGCCAGAATATCGGGCAGACCCATTCCATGGTGGCAAGCGGGGCGGCCGAGATGGGGTTTGTCGCGCTGTCTGCCGTGCTCAGCCCGCGCAACGAGACCGAGGGCAGCCGCTGGGACGTGCCGCGGGAGATGCATCGCCCGATCCGGCAGGATGCCGTGCTGCTGGCGCACGGGGCCGATAATGCGGCGGCGCGCGCCTTTCTCGATTTTCTGCGCGGCCCCGAGGCGGCCGGGGTGATCGACGCCTTCGGTTACGGCACGGGCCGTTGAGATGGATCTGCCCGATCTCGGCCCGCTCTGGTTGACGATCCGGCTGGCGGGGATCACCACGGCGTTGCTGCTGCTGGTGGGCACGCCGGTTGCCTGGTGGCTGGCCTTCACGCGCGCGCGGCTCAGGCCGGTGGTCGAGGCGGTGACCGCGCTGCCGCTGGTGCTGCCGCCGACGGTGCTGGGGTTCTACCTGCTGGTGTTTCTCAGCCCCAATTCCGCGCTGGGGGGCTTGTGGCTCTCGGTCACGGGATCGACGCTCACGTTTTCATTCACCGGGCTGGTGCTGGCCTCGATGCTCTATTCGCTGCCGTTCATGGTCCAGCCGCTGCAAGCGGCGTTCGAGTCGGTGGGGCGCGCACCGCTCGAGGCGGCGGCAAGCCTGCGGGCGGGGCCGTGGGACGCGTTTTTCAGCGTGGCCAGCCCGATGGCTCTGCGTGGCTATCTCACGGCGATCGTGCTCACATTTGCCCATACCATCGGCGAGTTCGGCGTGGTGCTGATGGTGGGCGGGAATATACCGGGGCGCACCAAGGTGGTCTCGATCCAGATCTACGAGCAGGTGGAGACAATCAATTACGATGCCGCACATATGCTGGCCGCGATCCTGCTGGTGTTTTCCTTCACGGTGCTGCTGGCCGTTTACAGTTTCAACCGCTGCTTTCCGGTGCATGTGGGATGACGGCGCTTTCGGTCGATATCAGGGTGGCGTTCCCCGAATTCTCGCTCACTGTCGCGCAGGATTTCAAAGGCGCGGGGATCACGGCGGTGTTCGGGCCGTCGGGGTGCGGCAAGTCCACGCTGCTGCGCGTCATCGCGGGGTTCGAGCGGCGGGCGACGGGGCGCGTGGCCTTCGGGTCCCAGGTCTGGATGGAGGGGCGGCGGCAGGTTGCGCCGCATCGGCGCGGGGTGGGCTATGTGTTTCAGGATGCGCGGCTTTTCTCGCACCTGGCGGTGCGGGGCAATCTCGACTACGCCGAGCGGCGCGCGCCCGGGGGGCCGTTCGCCTACAGTTTCGACGATGTGGTGGAGGTGCTTGACCTTGCGCCGCTGTTTGGTCGTCGGGCAACGCAGCTTTCCGGGGGAGAGCGGCAGCGGGTGGCGATCGGGCGCACCCTTCTGGCGCGACCGCGCCTTTTGTTGATGGACGAACCGCTGGCCGCGCTCGATACGCGCCGCAAGGGCGAGATCCTGCCCTATATCGCCCGCCTCCAGAGCGCCTTTGGCCTGCCCATCCTCTATGTCACCCATGCGCTTGAGGAGGTGACGCAGCTTTGCGAGCGGATCGTGGCGTTGGCCGGGGGGCGGGTGGTGGCGGCGGGGCGCGTCCCGGAGGTTCTGGAGCGGCTCGATCTGGCGGATGTGCAGGGCCGGTTCGAGGCGGGGGCAGTGCTGCGCGGACGCCTGGCCGGGACCGATCCCGCCATGTGCCTGAGCCGCGTCGATCTGGGCGGGGCGGTGCTCGAGGTGCCTGCGGTCGCCTTGCCCGAGGGGGTCGATTTGCGGCTTCGGATCCGGGCGCGCGACGTGTCGCTGGCGCGTGGCCGGATCGAGGGCATAAGCATCCGCAACCAGTTGCCCGCGCGCGTGCTGCGCCTGTCCGAGGAAGCGAACAGCGCCTTTGCCGAGGTGCTGCTCGAGGTGGCGGGGCAGCATCTGCGCGCGCGCCTCACCCGCGCCGCACTGCGCGACCTGGGGCTGGCCGAAGGTCAGGACGTGGTGGCGCTGGTCAAGGCCGTGGCCCTTGACCGCCAGGCGCTTCCGCGCGGCCTGGCGGCACGCTGATCGCGCGAGAGAGGGCAGGATCGGCCAGCCGGTCGAGCAGGTGCGAGATATCCTCGATCTCGTCGGCCACGATATGGGTCACGCCTGCCTGTCGCTCCACCCGGCCTGTCACGCGCAGCAGCCGTGCCGCGATGACCGCGCGGCGGAATCGCTCGAACACCTTGCGCCAGACCACGACATTGACCACCCCGGTTTCGTCCTCGAGGGTGAGGAACACCACCCCTTTTGCGGTGCCGGGGCGCTGGCGCACCAGCACGAGCCCGGCCACGGCGATGCGCGCGCCCGGCCCTGCCTCGTGCAGGCGGGCGGCGACAAGGGCAGAGGGGGGACGCGGGACAGCCATGGGAACATATATAGAACAAAAGGAGGGGTGCGCCAAGCCGCGAGAGGGCGTGTCAATATCCTTCGGGCGCGGGGCGCACCGTGACGGTGGCCTGAGACCCCGTTAATCCTGCGTTGATAGCTCCCTTTCCCGGCACGCGGCCCATGCGGCAGATGGAAAGGGATCCCATGAACAAGGCAATCACCCAAGGCATAACCTTCATGCCCCAGCCCTTTGCGGCGGGGCTCGATCAATGGTCGAGCGGCGACGGGCGCCCCGGCTCGGATACTTACGAGAACGCCCCCAATGCCGCCTTCGTCCCCGCCGATCAGGATTTCGGCGGCGCGCTCGAATTGCAGAAGATCGCTTCGGTGCAGCGCCTGCGCTACATGGGCGAGACGCCGATCCTTCCGGGCTGCTACTTGCAGATCCGCGCGCGGATCAAGGCGGTGGCGGGCAACCTGCCCAATGTGCGCATCGCCGCCTTTGCCGGCGGCGCGGGGGGCGTGGCGCTGCCCGGCGTGACCGTGAGCGGGCCGCAGGTGACGCTGACCACCTACGGCGAGGTGGTCGAGGTGACGGCCATCGTCGGCACCGGACAGCGCGGCGGGGTGGACATGGTCTGGGGGCCGCAGGCGGTGTTCGGCCATTTCGGGCTCGATCTCACGGGGCCGTCGGGCGGCGTGGTGCGGATCGACGATATCGAGATCGAGGATGTGAGCCGGTTCTTTCTGCGCGACATCATCGCCACGGTGGATGTGCGTGACTATGGCGCCATCGGCGACGGGGTGACGGACGATCACGCAGCCTTCGAGGCGGCCGACACGGCGGCGGGGGGGCGCGAAATCATCGTGCCCGCAGGCACCTATCTCCTGGGGCAAAGCACCACGATCCAGAGCCGAATCCGCTTTGAGGGCACGGTGGCAATGCCCGACGCGGCGATTCTGTCGCTGACGAAAAACTTTGACCTGCCCGCCTATATCGACGCTTTCGGCGACAGCGAACTGGCGTTCAAAAAGGCGTATCAGGCGCTTTTGAACAATGCGGGGCACGTCACGCTCGATCTGGCGGGGCGCAAGATCGCGCTGCGCGCGCCCATCGACATACAGGCCGCCGTGGGCAACCGCACCACCTACAACCAACGCCATGTGATCCAGAACGGGCAATTCTCGGTCTTTCCGACGCCTGCCTGGGATACGGAGACGGTCACCTCGCAGGCCACCTATGCGCCCGAGAGCAACGACCGGCGGCTCAATAACGTGGTGAACGTGGCCAATATCCCCATAGGCTCGCTGGTCGAGAGCAATGGCGTCGGCCGCGAGGTCTATGTCACCGACCGCAACATCGCGGCGGGCCGCCTGACATTGAGCCAGCCGCTCTTCGATGCCGCCGGAACACAGGTCTATACCTTCCGGCGGTTCAAATACATGCTCGATTTCAGCGGGTTTGCCGATGTCTCGCGCATGGTCATCTCGGAGGTGGATTTCCAGTGCGGCGGCAATTGCAGCGCGGTGCTTCTGCCGCCGCAGGGCTCGGCCAACCATTTCCGGGATTGTTTTTTCACCCGGCCCAGGGATCGCGGGATCACCAGCCATGGCGAGGGCGATCAGGGCATGATGATCGACCGCTGCCAGTTCATCTCGAACGAAAGCGCATCCCTGGTGAGCGCCCGCACCAGCATCGGCTTCAACGCCAATGCCAACGACCTCAAGATCCGCGACAACCGGGTGACGTTCTTTCGCCATTTCGCGGTCATGGCCGGGTCAAGCTCGCTCATCACAGGCAATCACGTTTTCCAGGGCGATTCGGCGACAAACGGGCTGCGCAGCGCGGGCCTTGTGCTGACGCGGACCAACAATCGCGGCACGATCACCGGCAACTACATCGACAACTGTTTCATCGAATGGGGCAACGAACATGACGCGGCCCCCGATTTCGCCAGCGAATTCTCGTTCAGCGCGCTCAGCGTGACGGGCAACGTGTTCCTGGCCAGCGACATGGCGCCGTGGTTCACCTTCCTTGCGGTCAAGCCGCACGGGCCGGGGCATTTTCTCGACGGTCTCACCGTCACCGGCAACACGTTCCGCGCCATCGGCACGCTTGACCGGGTCGAGACGGTGGACACGAGCTTTGCCGATCTCGATTACGACCGGGTGCGCAACATCACCTTTGCCGAGAACAGCTTTCACAATGTGGATGTGCACGCCGAAAGCCCGCTGGTGATGGAACATGAGGCAGTGACGGCAAGCACGACCTGGGTCATAAGCCCCGCGCCGCGCCTGCCCTTCGGGGCCTGGGCGCAGACCGTCGAATCGCTTGTGGCGGAGGGACCGTTGCGCAATGCGGGCGGCACGGTGCAGCATGTCAGCCCCTATTGCGAGGTCAATCAGGGGCCGGGCAAAGATCAGGTGCATGTGGTCTGGCCTTCGGCGCTCAGGGGCAAGGTGATCGTGCGGTTGCGCATCGACGACGCGCGCTGAACTCAGAACTTGCGCCAGAGGCCGAGCTTCACGCCCCGCTCGCCGCCGCCCGAAAGCGGCTCGATCAGGCCAAGCTCGATCTGCGTGCCGGGGCGGATCTCGTAAACGACGGACGGGGCGAGGCGGAGATAGTCGCGCCCCTCATCGGGCACACCGGCCTGAAGCTGGATCATGGCAAGGCTGCGGGAGGCGACGGCAAGACCGGCGGTCAGATCAGTCTCCAGGCCGGTGCCGCCTGCAAGAATGGCGCGCAGATCGGCGTTGAGCCAGCCGTGACGCCTGCCGAGGGCAAAGCCCCGGCCGATCGAGAGCGCAGGGCGCAGGACGGTTTTGTCCTCGACCTGCCCCGCGCCCAGTTCGAGGGCCAGTTTCAGCGGGCGGTCTGTGCGACCGACCGAGACGCGGAAAAACGCGATGGTCTTGGATCTGCGCACCGCGTCGCCGTTGACATCGAGCCCGAGCGTGAGCCGCCCGGTCGCGCCGTATTCGGCATAGCCACCGAAACTCTGGCGGTTGATGCCGTTCTCGTCGCGCGCGTCGATCTGGCTGGAAATGGACAGGAAAACCTGCCCTTTTTCGCGCGGCCATGCCCCGGCCTCGACCATGGCGGCGCACCATGGCAGCAGAACGAACGCGAGCCACAGGCGAGCGGACATGGTTACCTCCGCCTTAACCTTGATTAAAAAGGGTAAACCGTAGGTTAAGAAAACACGGAATTTACCGCCGCGCAGACCGGTGCTATCAAGGGGGCAGGAGGACGCCATCATGCCCCGCATCAGCAAGGACACCGGCCATCAGACCGTTCTGACCACCTTCGAGGTCACGCCCGGCACCTGCCAGGACGTACTCGACCTGCTCACCGCCGCCTATCGCGAGGTGATCTCGAATCAGCCCGGCTTCATCGCGGCGGGCCTGCATGTGAACGACGCGCAGACGCGCATCGCCAATTACTCGCAATGGCGCGCGCGCGAGGATTTTCAGGCGATGCTGCGCACCGAGGAGATGCGCGCGCGCAACCGGCATATCAACGGGCTGTGCAAGGGGTTCGAGCCAGTGATGTATGACGTGGTGGCCGTGTTCTGATGGCAGAGAACGCCCCGCAGACCGAGGTGCTGACCGAAGAAATACGCGCGTTGCGCACCGAGTTGGCGCGGCTCAACTCGCACCGTTTCGTGCGCATCCACAACAACATGGCGCGTCTTCTGGCGTTCAATTTTGCGCGCGGGCTGGCGATGGGGCTGGGCACGGTGCTGGGGGCGACGGTGTTTTTATCGGTCATCGTCTGGTCGCTGAGCCAGATCGAGTTCCTGCCGATCATCGGCGATTGGGCGGCGCAGATCGCCGCCGAGATGCGCACGAATCAGGAATAGGGGCCTCAGCCCCGTTCGTGGAAGAAATCGTAAACCTTCTGCGCGAGCGCGTCCGACACCCCTTCGACTGCCTTGAGATCGGCGAGACCCGCGCGGCTGACCGCCTTGGCACTGCCGAAGTGCGCGAGAAGCGCGCGCTTGCGCGCGGCGCCCACGCCGGGCACCTCGTCGAGCGGGGTGGCGGCGATGGATCTGGTGCGCCTGGCGCGGTGCGCGCCGATGGCAAAGCGATGCGCCTCGTCGCGCAGGCGCTGGATGAAATAGAGCACCGGATCGTTATGGCGCAGCGCCATCGGGGGCATGCCCGTGCGGTGAAACTCTTCCTTGCCGTGGTCGCGGTCCACGCCCTTGGCGATGCCGACCATGGGGATATCCTCGACCCCCATTTCCCGCATGATTTCCGCCACCGCGCTCACCTGCCCCGCGCCGCCGTCGATCAGCAGCAGATTGGGCCAGTGCCCCTGTGTGCGGTCGGGATCCTCTTTCAGCAGACGCTTGAAGCGGCGCGAGAGCACCTCTTTCATCATGGCGAAATCGTCGCCGGGGGTCAGGTCATCGCCCTTGATGTTGAACTTGCGATAGTGAGCCTTGTGAAAGCCCTCCGGCCCGGCCACGATCATCGCGCCGACGGCGTTGGTGCCTTGAATATGGCTGTTGTCATAGACCTCGATCCGCTGCGGGGGCCCGGCCAGGTCAAACGCCTCGGCCAGCCCCTTGAGCAGTTTGTTCTGGGTGGCGGTCTCGGACATCTTGCGCGCGAGGCTCTCGCGGGCATTCCGCCGCGCCGCCTCGACCAGCTCGGCCTTCTCGCCCCGCTGCGGCACCGACAGCGTGACCTTGCGCCCGAGTTTCTGTGACAGGGCCGCCTGCATCAGGTCGGGATTCTCGATCCCGTGCGAGAGGATCACCGCGCGCGGCGGTTCCCTGGTGTCGTAGAACTGGCCCAGAAATGCCTCCAGCGCCTCGGCGGCGTCCACATCGGCCCCGACTCGGGGGTAGAAATCGCGGTTGCCCCAGTTCTGCCCCGCGCGGATAAAGAACACCTGCACGCAGGCCTGTCCCTGATCGAGATGGAGCGCGACGATATCGGCCTCCGTCACCGTGCGCGGATTGATGCCCTGCGCGGTCTGTACCTGGGTCAGCGCCTTGATGCGGTCGCGCAGGGCGGCGGCGCGCTCATACGCCATCGCCTCGGAGGCCGCCGCCATCTCGGCGGCGAGTTTTTCCTGAATCCCGGTGGAGCGCCCCGAAAGATAGAGCCTGGCGTCACGCACCTGCGCGGCATAGTCCTCGCGGCTGATCTTGCCCACGCAGGGCGCGGTGCAACGCTTGATCTGGTATTGCAGGCAGGGGCGTGTGCGGCTCTCGAACATGGCATCCGTGCAGTTGCGCAGCTGAAAGACGCGCTGCAACTGCGCAAGCGTCCGGTTGACCGCGCCGGCGCTGGCAAAAGGGCCGTAATAGCTGCCCTTTTCGCGTTTCGCGCCGCGATGTTTCCTGATCATCGGAAAATCATGCGCGGTGACGAGGATGTTGGGAAAGCTCTTGTCGTCGCGCAAGAGCACGTTGTAGCGCGGCTTGAGGTGCTTGATGAGGTTCTGCTCCAGCAGCAGCGCCTCGGTCTCGGTCGATGTGGTCAGAAACATCATCGAGGCGGTCTCATGGATCATCCGGGCGATGCGCGGTGTGTGACCGGTGGGACGCGCATAGCTTGAGACCCGCGCGCGCAGATTGCGCGCCTTGCCGACATAAAGGACGCGCGACTGGGCATCCAGCATCCGGTAAACGCCCGGTGATCCGTCGAGCGTGCGCAGGTAATCGCGAATTACCTCATGCCCGGTGCGGGCGGGGGGCTGATCGGTCTGTGTCATTTGCGAACGGTCTGATTCCTGTCTTTTGCTGCAACGAACCCGTCCGTGAGGCAAGGGCCAAGCTGTCCACGATTCCTGTGGATAAGTCTGGAGACAAATTTCGGGTTGTTGGATTTTTCCGTTGAGTCCAGAGGGCTTCGTCGATCTGCCCTGTTTTTAGGCAGTTTTCAACCCATTGAAATTTATATAATAAAATATTCACACGCGACAGCCAATTGAAAACATTAGCGTTTTTGTAACGTCTCCGTAACAAAACAGTGAAAGGTGCAAAACTTCTCCGGGCAGATCATGCTGTCACTCCACCCCGCGCACATCGGGCGTCTGCCAGCCAAGGTGCTGGCCGCCATCCACGCAGATCAACTGGCCGGTCACGCCGGGCGCGTTCAGCAGATAGGTGAGGGCGGCGCAGATCTCGTCCGCGTCGCTGCCGCGCCCGAGAATCGTGGCGCGGCGCTGTGCCGCGAAATGCGCCGCGCTCTGGCGGTGGCCCTGAAGCGTCGGGCCGGGGCCGATAGCGTTGACGCGGATGCGCGGGGCAAGCGCCTGCGCGCCGGTGCGGGTCAGCGCCCAGAGGCCCATCTTGGCGATGGTGTAGCTCATGAATTCCGGCGTCGGCTTGCGCACGCGCTGGTCGATCATATTGACGACGAGGCCGCGCGCGCGCGGCTCGCCATTGGCATCGGTCTCGGGCCGGGGTACGCGCCGCGCCATTTCCTGCATGAGGACGAAGGGCGCGCGCAGGTTGCTTTCCATATGCCGGTCCCAGCTTGTCCTGGTCGCCGTGGCAATGTTGTCATGCTCGAAAATCGAGGCGTTGTTGACCAGCGTCAGGACCGGCCCGCCAAGCGCCTCGGCGGCGCGCGCGACAAGCGGCACCACCTGCGCCTCGTCCAGAAGATCGGCGCAGAGCGTCACCGCCTGCCGTCCCAGGCTGCGGACTTCGGCAGCCACGTTCCCGGCGTCCTCCGCCGATGTGGCGTAATGCACCGCCACGTCATGCCCCCGCCGCGCCAGTTCCACCGCCATCGCGCGCCCCAGCCGGTTGCCGCCCCCTGTCACCAATGCCCGCGTCACGTCAGTCCCCCGCTCATGTCAACACGGTCAGAACATAGCCTGCATAAGCCGCCGTCAAGGCAATCCCCCAGAGTCGCCCGATATCGCGCCCGAAGAACACGAAGGGTATGAGGATCAGCGAGGCGGCCAGCATCACCCATAGATCGAAGGTCAGAAACTCGGCATTGACCGGCACGTGCCCGACCAGCGCCGTCACCCCGATGATGGCCAGCAGGTTGAACATGTTCGAGCCGATCACATTGCCAAGCGCCACATCGGCCTGTTTGCGCAGGGCGGCCATGACCGTTGTCGCCAGTTCCGGCAGCGAGGTGCCGACCGCGACCAGGGTCAGCCCGATCACCGCCTCGCTCACCCCGTAGCGGATGGCGAGAATCGAGGCATTGTCCACCAGGATATCCGCCCCGAGCGGCAGGCCGACGAGGCCGAGCACGAGAAAGGTGCCGATCTGCCACCACGGCATGTCGGGGTCGGCCCCCTCGACCTCATCCGGGTCATCGAGCAGCTTGGCGGCGGCGATTTCGCGGCGATGGATCATCGAACGATGCAAGGCATCGCCGAGCATCAGCGCCAGCGCACCCAGAAGGACCAGCCCAGCGATCCAGTCGAACACCCCGCGAAAGGCGAGCGCGATGAACAGCACACTTGCCGCAAGCATCTGAAGATAGGAGCGTGTACAATCGAAGCGGCTTGTGTGCATGACGGCGAGCACCGCCGGGATTCCCAGCACCAGGAGCACATTGGCGATATTGGAGCCGACCACATTGCCAAGTCCCAGGGCCGGCTTGCCCACCAGAACCGCGTTGACCGAGATGAGCATTTCAGGGGCCGAGGTGCCGAAGGCGACGATGGTCAGGCTCACGATCAGCGCCGGGATACCGACCCGGAGCGCGACATTGACCGCGCCCTTTACCAGCGCATCGCCCGCCAGCAGCAGGATCACAAGGCCAAGCGCGACCATCAGCCATGGCATCATCTCGGCGGACCTTTCTCGCAGTCGCAGGGACCCTTGCCGATCCGGTAGCGCCCGCAGCGTTTGCATTTTGCCTCTGCCAGCCGCTTCCGCCCCGGAAACCGGAGGCGTCCGAACATGGCCAGCACTGCCATCGCGACGAGGAAGAGGACGACGATCTTCACCAGCATGTCAGAGGCCGAACCGCGCGTAATGCGCGCGCTCCTCAAGCGTGCCGAGCGCATCCTCGGCGATCCGCACGCCAAGGCGCGACAGAAGCCCGCGCTTGCGGCCGTAACGGACGAGGCGCACCTTGTCGCCGTAAAGCTCCTTCAGGCGCGGCTCCAGGTGGCCCAGGCCGTCGGCCAGGCCAAGCGCGATCGCCCGCCCGCCCAGCCAGAACTCGCCGGTGAAAAGCGCCGGATCGTCCGACAGCCTGTTGCCCCGCCGATCCTTGACATGGGCGATGAAGGCGGTGTGGATATCGTCGAGAACCGCCTTGAGCCGCGCCACATCCTCTGGCTTTTCGGGCAGGAACGGATCGAGCGTGCTCTTGGATCGGCCCGCCGTATGGACGCGCCGCTCCAGCCCGTGCCGCTTGAGAAACAGATCCGCGCCAAACCCCGCCGAAATCACCCCGATGGAGCCAAGCACCGAGGACGCATCGACCCGGATATCGTCGGCGGCTGCGGCAAGCCAGTATCCCCCCGAGGCCGCCACATCCTCGACAAAGGCGTGAACGGGGATTTTCCGTTCCTCCGCCAGCCGCCGGATGCGCGCGGCGATAAGCGAACTTTGCACCGGCGAGCCGCCCGGCGAATTGATCTCCAGCGCCACCGCCGACGGCTTGCCCCGGCGAAACGCCTTTTCGATGACCGGCCCGATCGCCTCGTCGCTCAGCCCCGCGCGCGGCCCCGACCCGATGATGCCCGCAAGCCGGATAACGGCCACACGCGGCGCGCGCCAGAGGAAGGGGACAAGATGTCTCATGCGCCCCGATGTAGAGTGCCCCCGCGCGACAAACAAGGCGGCATGGCCGGGGCAACGGTCCGGGCCGACCTTTTCCCCGCTGGCGGTGCTGAAAACATCACGCCTTGATCCGATAGCCGGTGCGGAAAATCCACCACACCACGGCGAGGCAAAGCGCCAGGAAAATCCCGATCGCCAGAAGGCTCCAGCCGACGGGCACATCCGCCACCCCGAAAAAGGACCAGCGGAACCCCGAGACGAGATAGACCACCGGATTGAACAGCGTCACCACCTGCCAGGCCGGCGGCAGCATCGAGACCGAGTAGAACGCCCCGCCCAGAAACACCAGCGGCGTGACGACCAGGAGCGGGACAAGCTGCAATTGCTGGAAATTCTCGGCCCAGATGCCGATGATGAAACCGAACAGCGAAAAGCTGACGCAGATCATCACCAGAAATGCCAGCATCACCGCCGGATGCCGGATGTCCAGATCCACGAACAGCCCCGCCGTGAGCAGGATCACACCCCCGACAAGCAGCGATTTCGTCGCCGCCGCGCCGACATAGCCGAGGACTATTTCGAAAAAGTTGACGGGGGCTGACAGCAACTCGTAGATCGTGCCGACGAATTTCGGCAGATAGATCCCGAAAGAGGCGTTGGAAATTGCCTGCGTCATCACGCTCAGCATGATCAGCCCCGGCACGATGAAGGCGCCATAGCTGACGCCCTCCACCTCCTCGATGCGGCCCCCGATGGCGGCGCCGAAGACCACGAAATAGAGCGTGGTGGAGATGACCGGAGACAGGAAGCTCTCGAATATCGTGCGCAAGAATCGCTTCATCTCATAGAGATAGATGGCCCGGATGGCGTGCAGGTTCATCTCGCGCCCTCCCGCAGGAGGCCCACGAAAATCTCTTCCAGGCTGCTTTGCCGTGTCTCGATGTCGCGCACGGAAATCCCCTCGCGCGCCAGCGCCTGCAACAGCCGGGTGATCCCCGTGCGCTCGCCGCGCGTGTGGTAATGGTAAAGAAGGGTATGCCCGCCCGCAGTCAGCTCCAGCGCGTAATCCGCCAGCGCGCCGGGCACAGCCGCCACCGGCGCGCCGAGCTCGATGCGCAAGGTCTTGCGCCCCAGCCGGCGCATCAGGTCGGCCTTGTCCTCGACCAGCAGGATCTCACCCCCGTCGATCACCGCGACGCGGTCGGCCATCGCCTCGGCCTCCTCGATGTAATGGGTGGTCAGGATGATGGTGACGCCGCTTTCCTTCAGCCCGCGCACCACCTCCCACATGTCGCGGCGCAATTCCACATCGACGCCCGCCGTCGGCTCGTCGAGAAACAACACCTTCGGCTCGTGGCAGAGCGCCTTGGCGATGAGCACGCGACGTTTCATGCCGCCCGACAATTCGCGGCTGCGCGCGTGCCGCTTGTCCCACAGCGAGAGCCGCCGCAGGATGTGCTCGATCAGGGCCTCGTCGCGCCCCTTGCCGAACAGCCCGCGCGTGAACCGCAGGGCGTCGATGACCCTCTCGAAAGGGTCGAGCGCGACCTCCTGCGGGACGAGCCCGACGAGCCTGCGCGCCGCGCGCCAGTCGCGCAGAATATCGTGGCCACCGATGCTTGCGCGTCCGCCCGTGGGCGTCGTGATCCCGCACAGCGCCGAGATGAGCGTGGTCTTGCCCGCGCCATTGGGCCCGAGCAGGGCGAGAATCTCGCCCGCGGCAATCGTCAGGTTGACGCCGCGCAGTGCGGTGAGCCCGTCCTTGTAGGTCTTGCCGAGATTTTCGATTTCGACGATGGCCGTCATGCGATCCTTTCGCGTTCCGGGGCAGGGCAGAGGCAATTCGGGACAGGCTGCCGGACTTTTCCGGCTCGAACCTTTGGCAGATCAACAACCTGCGCCGGAAAACCATCCGCCACAAAAAGGGCCGGTCCCGCGACCGGCCCCCTCGTGACACGTCGTGAGCGGCGGCTATTCCTGCTGGCCCATGAACATGAGCAGGAACTGGAACATGTTGAGGAAGCTGATATAGAGGCTCAGCGCGCCGTCATAGGCGGCCTTGTCCAGCCATTCCTGATCGCCATGGGCGGCATGGGCGACATAGGTGCTCTTGATCTCCTGCGTGTAATAGGCCGTGAGCCCCGCGAAAATCAGCAGACCGATCACCGAGATCGCAAACATCATTGCCGGGCTTTGCAGGAAGATGTTGAGGATCATCGCCACGATGAGGCCGACCACCCCCATGATGAGAAAGGTGCCCCAGCCCGAGATGTCCTTTTTCGTGGTGTAGCCCCAGAGCGAGAGGCCCGCAAAGGCAATCGCCGTCACGAGAAAGGTCTGCACGATCGAGAAACTGGTGAAGACCAGAAAGATCGAGCTGAGCGAGATGCCGATCAGCGCGGCGAAGGCGAAAAAGCCAAGCTGCACCACCGCCGCCGAGGCCCGGCGCAAAAGCGCGCCCCAGCCGAGGATGATGAACGCAAGCGGCGCCAGCATCACCACCCATTTGAGCGGCGAGAGATACAGCGCCGCGCCAAGACCCGACAGCAGCTTGCCATTGGGAAGCTGCGCGGCGGCGGCCGAGGGATCGGTTGTCACGGCAAGGCCCGCGATCGCCCATGCCGCCAGCGCGGTGATGAGCATCCCCACGGACATGGTGCCGTAAACCTTGTTCATGTGCGCGCGCAGGCCCGCGTCAATCTCGGTGCTGCGAACTCCCGTCGCCGTCCGGATTGTGTTGAACTCTGCCATGGATACCTCCAGTTGAATGGCAGCCCCACTTCGGGGCCTTGCCGACAATATCGGAAATTTGCGTGTCGGTTTCAAGCATTTCCGACAGTTTTTGATATGTTTCCCCGACGCCGCGCATCACGCGCGAACATCCTCAGGACCGACTCAGGCCCGACCGCAATTCCGGGCGCATCGCTGTCGCCCGGTCAATCAGGCCCCATGCACAAGCGTCTGGAACAGCCGCGGCTCGAGGCTGGTTGCGGCAAAGGTCGCCCCCTCAGTCAGCACGCTGACCGCGTCATGGCTGTGCAGGCTCTCCTGGTGGCTGGCCACGACGCGGAAATCGGCGATGCGCGGATCGGCCAGCAACTGCTCGCAAAACAGCCGCGCGGCGTCCTCGACAAAGATCGGGTTGGCCGCGTTCAGCTCGGCAAAGGCCTGCTCGTCCTCGCGCTTGACCATGACCTGCGTTTCGGTCGGAACGGCGCGGCGGGCAAGGCCGATCAGGTCCTCGAACCACAGGCAATCGCCCTCCACCACCTCGACCGAGAGGCGCGCCACCGAACGCTGCGAATGTGGCGTGGCAAGCTGTCCGCGCGTGGCGCGCGCGTGCTCGCTCAGTTCCAGCGAACAGGGGCAGGTCGAGGAATAGACGTAATCGAGATGCATGAATTTGCGCCTGACCCCGCCCTGTTCCACCAGCTCCAGCGCGATGTCGTAATACTGATAACCCTCAAGGCCAGAGCGCAGCGACTGCAGCTTCATCGGGTAGGAAAGCCGCATCTGAAGCCGCGCCTCGCCGCTGTCGAGATCGGTCAGGTAATCGTCAAGCGCCGCCGCCATCACCTCGAAGCTGAAGGTCTTTTCGGCGTGGCGATAAAAGCTGCGCATGATGCGCGACATGTTAATCCCCTTCTTGCCCGCCTCGAGGCTGACCGTGCCGGTGACGGATGTCTCAAGCGTCAGATCGCCATTGTCGGGGGTATGAAACCGGATCGGCAGACGAAAGTTGGAAATCCCGACGTGCTGCAACTGCTGCCTCGTGCCGCGGATGAGCGAGGCCGGGCCGTTCTGAAGGTCGGGCAGCGCCGCGCGATAGTCGTCGTCCGCTTCAAAGCCTTCGGGATAGTCACGGGCCAGGGCGGGATAGTTCGACAGCGCCGCTTCGGGCAGAAGCCGCGCGATGGCCGGGTCGAGATCGGCCACCTCTTCGGGCGTGGCCGAGGCCGCCCATGCCCTCAACCGCGCCAGCGCCTGTTTCGCTTCGTCCCGGTCGGGGAGGGACACCATGTCAGAGGGATGCATGTTCATTCCGAAATTTCCCTGTCCGCGCTTATCGGGGGAAACATAAGCCATTTCCCCCGTGATTGCCATTCATGCAGAGTTTTACGCTCGATGCGACAGGCCGGATCATTTCGGGCAGGTCTTTCTATCCCGCCGCGTCGAGCGCGCGCCGCAGATCGGCGATCAGATCCTCCACGTCCTCCAGCCCCACGCTGAGCCGCACCAGCCCCGGCGTGATGCCAAGCGCGGCCTTCTGTTCGGCCGGCAGACGTTGGTGGGTGGTCGTGGCCGGGTGCGTCACGATGGATTTCGCATCCCCCAGATTGTTGGAAATGATCACGATTTCCAGGGCATTCAGGAACCGGAAGGCCGCCGCCTGCCCGCCCTTGACGTCGAGCGACAGCACCGTGCCCCCCTGCCCCATCTGCCGCATCGCCAGCGCGTGCTGCGGATGATCCGCCAGTCCCGGATAGATCACCCTCACGCGCGCGTCGCCCGCAAGCGCCTCGGCGATCGCCTTTGCGCCGGTCGATTGCGCGCGCACCCGCAGGTCGATCGTCTCCAGTCCCTTGAGCATCACCCAGGCGTTGAACGGCGAGAGCGCGCCGCCGGTATGCTTCATGTAGGGCTCAAGGGTCTTGCGGATGAACTCGCGGCTGCCCAGAACCACCCCGCCAAGGCACCGCCCCTGCCCGTCGATATGCTTGGTGGCCGAATAGATCACCACATCGGCCCCCTGCGCGATGGCCTCCGAATAGACCGGCGTGGCAAAGACATTGTCCACCATCACCAGCGCGCCCGCCGCATGGGCCAGCGCCGCCACAGCGGCGATGTCCACCACTTCCAGCGTCGGGTTGGCGACGGCCTCGAAGAATACCGCCTTGGTCTCGGGCCGGATCGCCGCGCGCCACTGATCGAGATCGGTGCCATCCACAAATGTCACCTCGACCCCGAATCGCGTGAGCACCTCCTCCAGCACATAGAGGCACGAACCGAACAGCGCCCGCGCCGACACGACATGATCGCCCGCGCGCAGCATCGAGGTCAGCGCGCCCGACACCGCCGCCATGCCGCTTGCCGTGGCAAAGGCATCCTCGGCCCCTTCCAGCGCCGCGATGCGGTCCTCGAACATGGCGACGGTCGGGTTGCCGTAGCGGGCATAGACGAACTCTTCCCGCCCGGCCTCGATGAACCGCGCCTCCGCCGCCTCGGCGCTGTCATAGACAAAGCCCTGGGTGAGGAAAATCGCCTCGCTCACCTCGTTATACTGGCTGCGCCGGGTGCCGCCATGGACCAGTTTCGTGCGTGTTTTCATGTCCGTCCTCCGGGCGCGCGGCCCAACTGAAAAAGCCCCCGTCGCGGTCAAGCGAAAGGGGGCTTTCATCCTGACCTCTTTAGCGGGATGTTTAACGTGGCCCGCAATCCGGTAACAAATCGCCACATGTTGCGCTTTAGCCGCAGGCCGGGGCTACGTCAACTCTGTCACCGTAGTTTAACCCGATCGTCGCGGCACCGACATATGGCGCGCCTAATCCCTTGCCACAAGATGCTGTAGGGGCCGGGACATGTCGCTCATTCACATGACTGCCGGGGACGATCTGCCCGCAGAATTGCCCGGCACCGGGTCCGGGCCGGTCATCGTCATGGTGCACGGGTTCAAATACGCCCCCGGCCATGCCAGCGAATGCCCCCATCGCCATATCTTTTCGCTCACTCCCGAGCGCGACTGCTACAAGGTGGTCTCCTGGCCGCGCGGCCTTGGCTTTGACGGCACGCGCCCCGACGAAGGTCTCGCCGTGGGCTTTGGCTGGAACGCGCGCGGCTCGCTCTGGCGGGCATATCGAGAGGCCGCCCGCGCGGGCGCGGCCCTTGCCGCCACGATCGACGCCTTGCGCGCGGCCGCGCCCGGGCGCCCGATCCACGCCATCGCCCATTCCTTCGGCGCGCGCGTGGTGCTCTCGGCGCTCGCCCGTCTGGAGGCGGGCGCGCTCGACCGCGTGATCCTGCTGGCGGGGGCCGAGTTTGGCCACCACGCCGCGCGCGCGCTGGCCACACCCGCCGGGCGCGCGGCCGAAATCATCAACGTCACCACGCGCGAGAACGACCTGTACGATTTTCTGCTCGAATGTCTCGTCGCACCGCCCGCGCGCGGCGACCGCAGCCTTGGCCTCGGACTGCCCATCGGGGCGAATGTCCTTACCCTGCAACTCGACGATCCCGACACGCTCGACGTGTTGGCGTGCGCGGGATTCGCCATCGCGCCCCCCGCCGCGCGTGTCTGCCACTGGTCGCCCTATACAAGGCCGGGCGCGCTCGATTTCTACGCGGCCCTTCTGCGAGACCCGGGCCGCCTGTCGCTGGCGCGGCTTCGCGCCGCCCTGCCCGAGCGCACCGCCCCGCGCTGGTCGCGGCTCCTGCCCGAGATACGACGGCCCTTGTCAATGGGGCACAAAGCGTCATCCTGAGCCGGCATCGCCGGACGGAGAGACGCCGTGCAAGACCCGATCGCCCCCCATTACCGGCCCCGCGCCGACCGCCGCCGCGAGCCGGCCGCCAAACCCGGCTGAGGCGCGCGCTCGGCCCTTGCGCGGCGGGGCTTGTGGCTCTACGTTTGTCGCAACTTGTAATGGAGGGCGTGACGTCATGACGCCCAAGCGTCCGAATGGTGCGGGCGCTATCCCGAAGCCGGTCGAGAGCCCCGCGCCGAGCCTCCCGGATCGACGGTCGCTTTACGCGGCGCTCGATCTTGGAACCAATAGCTGCCGCATGTTGATTGCCCGTCCCGAGGGCAGTCAGTTTCATGTGGTGGACAGTTTCTCGAAATCGGTTCAGCTCGGCGCCGGGCTGGAGCGGTCCGGCCGCCTGTCACGTGCCGCCATCTACCGCACGATGCAGGCGCTTCGGGTCTGCCATCAGAAATTGCGCCGCCACCAGGTGACGCGGATGCGGCTGGTCGCAACCGAGGCCTGCCGCCGCGCCGTCAACGGAAGCGAATTCATGGCGCGGGTCGAGCGCGAGACCGGGCTTCGCCTCGACATCATCGCGCCCGAGGAAGAGGCGCGGCTGGCCGTCGTCTCCTGCGCGCCGCTGGTCAGCCCCGGCACGGAACAGTTGCTTGTGGTCGATATCGGCGGCGGCTCGACCGAGCTTGTCTGGATCGACCTGCGCGAGGTTCCGCCACCGGAGCGCGCCCGCTCCATCATGCGGATGCATCTGGGGTTTCATGCAGCGACCGAGGGGCCGGCGGCAAAGGTGGTGGACTGGATCAGCGTGCCGCTAGGCGTTGCCACGCTGCGCGAGCAATTCCGCGATGTCGAGGACGACACCGCGCGCTTTGCGCTCATGAGCTGGTTTTTCGAGGAGAACCTCGCCGAATTTGCCCCCTACAAGAACGAGCCGTCGCGCAAGGGATTCCAGATCGTCGGCACCTCGGGCACCGTCACCACGGTGGCGGCCAGCCATCTGGGCCTCAAGCGGTATGACCGCAACAAGGTTGACGGGATGACCATGACCGGCGACGAGATCGACCGCGTTATCCGGGGCTACCTCGCGCTCGGCCCCGCCGGGCGACGGCGCGATCCGCGCATCGGGCAGGACCGGCAGGCGCTGATCATGTCGGGCGCGGCGATCCTTCAGGCGCTGTTGCGCTGCTGGCCCACGGACCGGCTCTCGGTCGCGGATCGCGGCCTGCGCGAGGGGATGCTTTATGCACAGATGGCCGCCGATGGCGTGCTCAGCGAGGAGGAGGCGTGATGGCCAGGGGACCGGACGGCAAGAACACCTCGGGCCGCGGGCTGCGCGATCTGACGGTCAAGGTCAAGACGGCGCGCGGGCGGCGCTCCTCCTCGACGCGCTGGCTGCAACGGCAGTTGAACGATCCTTATGTCAAGCGCGCGCAGGCTGAGGGCTATCGTGGCCGCGCCGCCTACAAGATCATGGAGCTTGACGACAGGTTCCGCTTTCTCGTGCCCGGCGCGCGGGTGGTCGATCTGGGCTGCGCGCCGGGCGGCTGGTTGCAGGTGGCGGTGCCGCGCGTCAACGCGCTCGGACAGAGGCCTGGCAAGAAACAGGGCTTCGTTCTGGGCATCGACATGCAAGAGGTGGAACCCGTCGCCGGGGCGGAAATCCACCAGCTCGATTTCATGGCGGACGACGCCGACGAGACGGTGAAGGCGTGGCTCGGGGGCAAGGCGGACGTGGTCATGTCCGACATGGCCGCCGCTTCCTCGGGGCACAAGCAGACCGACCATTTGCGCATCATCGCGCTGTGCGAGGCGGCGGCCTGTTTCGCCTTCGACGTGCTCGAAGAGGGCGGCACGTTCGTCTCCAAGGTGCTCGCCGGCGGGGCCGAGGGCGAGTTGCAGAAGCTTCTGAAGCTGCGCTTCGACAAGGTCGCCAACGTCAAGCCGCCCGCCTCGCGCGCCGACAGCTCCGAGAAATTCGTGGTCGCCACCGGCTTTCGCGGCTGAGCCGCGCGCGCGCCCGTTGACGCGGCCGGAAACCGGCGTAAGGTCGCCCGGATCACCCGCCCGGAGACGACCCATGAGCCTTGCCAGCGGCCGCGCCTATCTTGCCATTCCCGGACCCTCGGTCATACCCGAGGAGGTGCTGCGCGCCATGCACCGCTCTGCCCCCAATATCTACGAGGGCGAATTGATCGAGATGACGGCGGGCCTCATCCCCGACCTGCGCGCGGTGGCGCGCACGGCGGGCCGCGTGGCGATCTATATCTGCAACGGTCACGGCACATGGGAAGCCGCCCTTGCCAACACCGTAGCCCCCGGCGAGCGGGTCCTGGTGCCTGCCACGGGCCGTTTCGGCCATGGCTGGGCCGATGTGGCGTATGGTCGGGGCCTCGAGGTCGAGATGCTCGATTTCGGCAAGCGCGAAGCCATGGACCTGTCCCACGTCGAGGCCGCCCTGCGCGCCGACACGGGGCACGCGATCCGCGCCGTGCTGGCCACGCATGTGGATACATCTACATCTGTTCGCAACGATATCAATGGTTTGCGCGACGTTCTTGATGCAACGGGCCATCCCGCGCTCTTGATGGTCGATTGCATCGCGTCGCTGGCCTGCGACCGGTTCGAGATGGACGCATGGGGCGTCGATGTCACCATCGCCGCCAGCCAGAAGGGCCTGATGGTGCCCCCCGGCCTCGGCTTTGTGTGGTTCTCGGACCGGGCAGCGGAGGCGCGCAAGCGCATCGGCCGGGTTCCGCGCTACTGGGACTGGACACATCGCGCCGAGCCGGAAATGTTCTACCAGTATTTCGGCGGCACCGCGCCCACCCATCACCTCTACGGGCTGCGCGCCGCGCTCGACCTGATCAAGGTGGAGGGGATCGAGGCAATCTGGGACCGCCACGAGATCCTCGCCCGCGCGATCTGGGCGGCCTGCGAGACCTGGGGCGCGGCCGGCCCGCTCGAGATGAACATCGCGGACCGGAGCCATCGCAGCCACGCCGTCACCGCGCTTCGGATCGGCGCGCCGCATGGCTCGGCGCTGCGGCAATGGGTGCAGGACAATGCGGGCGTGACCCTCGGCATCGGGCTTGGCATGGCCGAGCCGGGCGATCCGGCCTGGCACGGGTTTTTCCGCATCGGCCATATGGGGCATGTCAACGCGCATATGATCCTCGGCGCGCTCGGCGCCATCGAGGCGGGGCTGGTGGCGCTCGGCATTGCGCACGGATCCGGCGGGCTGTCGCGCGCGGCAGAGATGATCGCGCGCGGCGGCGGCGTCAGCCGTCCTTGAGCAGCCCCGCGCAGAACCTCTCGATCCGCATGCAGGCCTCGTCGAGTGCCTCATCCGAGGTCGCGTAGCTGATGCGGAAATGCGGCGAAAGCCCGAAGGCCGCGCCAAACACCACCGCCACGCCTGTCTCCTCCAGCAGGGCCGTGGCGAAATCCTCGTCCGTCGCGATTCGCGCGCCGCCCGCGCTGACCTTGCCGATCAGCCCCGCGATGGAGGGATAGACATAGAACGCGCCTTCGGGGCGCGGGCAGGCAATGCCGGGGATGGCATCCAGCCGTTCCACCACCAGGTTGCGCCGCCGCACGAAGGCGGCGTTGTTCGCGGCGATGAAGTCATGGCTGCCGTTGAGCGCCTCGACCGCCGCCCATTGGCTGATGGTGCAGGGGTTCGACGTGCTCTGCGACTGGATCTTGCGCATCGCCGCGATCAGGTCCTTCGGCCCCGCCGCGTAGCCGATCCGCCAGCCGGTCATGCAATAGGCCTTGGACACCCCGTTGCAGGTCAGGGTGCGGTCATACAGTCCCGGCTCGACCTCGGCGGGGGTGCAGAAGGTGAAATCGTCATAGGCGAGATGTTCATACATGTCGTCGCTCATCACCATGACATGCGGGTGGCGCATCAGCACATCCGTGAGCGCCTTGAGTTCCGCGCGGGAATATCCCGCCCCGGTCGGGTTCGACGGCGAGTTGAAGATGAACCAGCGCGTTTTCGGCGTGATCGCCGCCTCGAGCGCCTGCGCGCTCAGCTTGAAGGCGGTCTCAATCCCCGCCTCGACGATCACCGGCTCGCCGCCCGCGAGCAGCACCATGTCGGGATAACTCACCCAGTAGGGGGCCGGAATGATCACCTCGTCGCCCGGATCGAGCGTCGCCATCAGCGCGTTATAGAGGATCTGCTTGCCGCCCGAGGCCACGCTCACTTGCGCAGGTTCATACGCCAACCCGTTGTCGCGGCTGAATTTCGCGCAGATCGCGGCTTTCAGCTCAGCGATGCCATCGACGGCGGTGTATCTGGTCTTGCCCTCTTCGATGGCGCGGATCCCCGCCGCGCGGATATGCGCGGGCGTGGGAAAATCCGGCTCTCCCGCGCCGAGGCCGATCACGTCGCGGCCCGCCGCCTCGAGTTCCTGCGCCTTGGTGGTGACGGCGATGGTCGGCGAGGGCTTGACGCGGGCAAGCGTCGCGGAGAGGCGGATCATGGTCGGCTCCGGTTTGAATTCATCTGCCGGATCTCTTAGGGTGCGCCCGAAGCGCGATCAAGCATGATCGCCGGAAAGGAAACGCAATGACCGACACCAGCGGGCACCGCTTCGCCCCCGGCGCCAATCCGATGGGTAAAGAGCCCCGCGAGCACCGCCTGCGCCGCCTGACAATGCGCGCGAACCGGCGGGGAATCAAGGAGATGGACATCATTCTCGGCCGCTACGCCGGGGCGCGGCTCGGCGCGATGGACGGCCCCGCGCTTGCGTTGTTCGATGCGTTCCTGTCCGAGAACGATCACGACCTTTACCAATGGGTGACAGGCCAGGGGGCCGCGCCCGACCGCTTTGCCGCCCTGGTGGACGATATCGCGCGGCTCGCCTTCTCCGGAAAATAGCGCGGATTTTAGGCATCTGCCGTGAAATTTAACCGATTATTGGCGGTTTTGTCACAATCTCTCTCGCGGACCCATCGCAAGGGAGATTTGGATGAGCTTTCAGAAGCCCCACGGCGCGCCCCCCTCGCGGGCCGCCTTCATCACCGGCTATCTTGAGGCGCTCGCGCTGGTGGAACGGCTGCACCGGCTGCTGCTCGACGTGATCAAGGACGAGTTCGAGCGCGTCGGTGTCATCGAGATCAATGCCGTCCAGGCGCTCTTGCTGTTCAACATCGGCGAGAACGAGGTGACGGCGGGCGAATTGAAATCGCGCGGCTATTATCAGGGCAGCAACGTGAGCTACAACCTCAAGAAACTGGTTGAAATGGGCTATATGCACCACCAGCGATGCGAGGTGGACCGGCGCGCCGTGCGCGTGCGCCTGACCGAAAAGGGGCGCGGCATCCGCGATGTGGTCGCCGCGCTTTTCGAGCGCCACGCCGAGGGGCTTGAGGGGCGCGGCGTGCTCGGGCCAGACGGGCTCGATCAGGTCACCAGCGCGCTACGCCGGGTCGAGCGTTACTGGACCGACCAGATCCGGTATATCTACTGAGGCCCCCGTTCACCAGTGGCCCACGTTCTCCATGCCCAGCCACGGCTCCTGCGGCGCAAGCGCCTCGCCGGCCTGCAACAGTTCCACCGAGATATTGTCGGGGCTGCGCACGAAGGCCATGCGCCCGTCGCGCGGCGGGCGGTTGATGGTCACGCCATTCTCCTGCAAATGGCGGCACATTTCATAAATGTCTTCAACCTCGTAGGCAAGGTGGCCGAAATGGCGGCTGTCCGACGGCAAGCCCTCGTCCCCGTCCCAGTTCCAGGTCAGTTCCACCGGGCACTCCTCCTGCCCCTCGGGGGCCATGAAGACAAGGGTGAAGCGGCCTTCCTCGTTGTCCCAGCGCCGCGTCTCCTTGAGCCCCAGCAGGGAAAAGAACCGCATCGTTACGTCGAGATCCTTCACCCGGACCATGGTATGCAGATAGCGGATTTTCATGCGTTTCTCCTTTGGTGCAGGGTCGATATCGTCTCGGTATCCCGCAGCGGGATCCTGCCGGCGCAGGATAGCGCCCGCGCCGCGCATGTCGAGGGGTCAAAGCGGCGCGCGAACGCACTCGATATCGGCTTGGCGACGGGCCTGCCCGCAAGATATAGTAGAACGCGACTCAGACCCAGCCCCGAAAGGTGCCGCCATGCCGCTGACCCCGGACCAACAGGCCGAAATCGACGCGCAGCGCGCGACCCCGCGCCAGACCCTGCGCGCCACAGCCGAGGGGATCGAGGCGCATCTCTACGCCGCGCATCCGGTGCTCGATCACGGCTTCGTGCGGGTGATCGACTACATGGGCGACGATGCCGCCATCTGCCAGGCGGCGCGCGTCTCCTACGGGCGCGGCACCAAATCGGTGCAAAATGACGAGGGGCTGATCCGCTATCTCATGCGCCACTGGCACTCTACCCCGTTCGAGATGTGCGAGATAAAGCTGCATGTGAAACTGCCGGTCTTCGTGGCGCGGCAATGGATCCGCCACCGCACCGCCAACGTCAACGAATATTCCGCCCGCTACTCGATCCTCGACCGCGAGTTCTATATCCCCGCGCCCGACGCGCTTGCCGCGCAATCCACGACCAACAACCAGGGCCGCGGCGCGCCCCTCTCGGGCGAGGCGGCCGCCCGCGTGCTCGACATCCTGCGCGGGGACGCGATGCGCTGCTATGACCATTACGAGCAGATGATCGGGCAGGAGGGCGGGCAGGGCCTCGCGCGCGAATTGGCGCGCATGAACCTGCCCGCCAATATCTATACCCAGTGGTATTGGAAAACCGACCTGCACAACCTTTTGCATTTCCTGCGCCTGCGGGCGGACAAGCACGCACAATACGAGATAAGGGTTTACGCGGATGCGATCTGCGCGATTGTCGCCGACTGGGTCCCCCACACCTGGCGCGCCTTCGAGGATTACCGCATGGGCGGCGCGACGCTCTCGGCCACGGCTCTGGATTGCGTGCGCCGGCTGATCAAGGGCGAGGTGGTCACGCAGGAAACCTCCGGCATGTCCAGGGGGGAATGGCGCGAGTTCGAGGAGACGTTCGCCGGCCCGACGCGCCCCGCATGACGCGGGGCAGATGCCGCCGGGGTACCCTCTTGCCGGCAAGACCGGCGAGGCGGCAAATCACGGCCCTGGCAGTACACGCCCCCCTCTGTCCGCTCGGGGGCCCCGCAACCGAAGGAGCAAGGAGGCACCCATGACCGACGACGCGCTCATCCACGATCCGCAGGGCGGGCTGGCCCGGCTCCTCGCGATCATGGCGCGGCTGCGCGACCCCGAAAGGGGCTGCCCCTGGGACATCGCGCAGGATTTCGCAACCATCGCCCCCTATACCATCGAAGAGGCTTACGAGGTTGCCGACGCCATCGCGCGCGGCGACTGGGACGAGTTGCGCGGTGAGCTGGGCGATCTGCTGTTGCAGGCGGTGTTTCACGCGCAGATCGCGCGCGACAGGGGGCTTTTCGACATCGAGGACGTGGCCAATGCCATCTCCGACAAGATGGTGGCCCGCCACCCGCATGTCTTTGGCGCGCAAAGCCGCGACAAGAGCGCCGAGCAACAGACCCGCGACTGGGAGGCGGTCAAGGCCGCCGAGCGGGCGCAAGGGGGGCTTCGGGGAACGCTCGAGGGCGTGGCGCTCGGCCTGCCGGCGTTGCTCCGGGCGGTGAAATTGCAAAAGCGCGCCGCGCGGGTGGGGTTTGACTGGCCGGATGCATCGCATGTCCTGCCCAAGATACGCGAGGAAATCGAGGAATTGCAGGAGGCCGCGGATCTTGCCGATCCCGACAGGATCGAGGAGGAGTTCGGCGACCTGCTCTTTGTCATGGCCAATCTCGCCCGGCACATGCGGCTTTGCCCCGAGGCCGCGCTGCGCCGCGCCAATGCCAAGTTCACCCGCCGTTTCGAGTGGATCGAGGCGCGACTCGCCGAAACCGGCCGCCGCCCGGAAGACAGCGATCTCGAAGAGATGGACGCGCTCTGGAACGCCGCCAAGGCCGAAGAGCGGCGATAGCCGCGGCACGCGAACCGGCCGGGTTCAGGACCGCCGCCAGATTTCGGCCCGATCGCCTGCCGGGTGTGCCGTCGGCCCCCTGCCCTTGCCTTTACCCGTGCTCCTCCTTCGTCACCGCCGCCAGCGCACGGTTGTAGGCCCTGAGCGCATCGACATGAAAGAGTGCGCCAAGCAGCACGGGCGGGGCCTCGCCGCCCGAGAGGGTAACCACCGGCAGAAAGGGCACGCCGGCGCGGTCAAAGGCGGGCATGGCCGTCTCGAGCGTCGCGCGCGCATCGAGGTAGAGCCCCTGCTCGATCAGCGACCAGCATTGTTCCTCGCTTGCCGCGCGGTCGTGATCGGGCGGGCGCATGAGACGGGTGACGCGGAACATCCCCAGCAGGTAATCCTGCGGTCCGGCGGCAAGCCGGATGCCGCGCCGCATGAGTTGCGTGAGAAAGAACGACCGCCGGACCAGCCGCGAACCGAGTGCCGTCGAGGTCGAGACCGCGACCATTACCGCCAGCCCGGTCTGCCAGTCTCCGGTCAGTTCGAACACGATCAGCGTGGTCGAGATCGGCGCGCCCAGCACCGCCGCCGCCACCGCCCCCATGCCCGCCAGCGCGTAGAGCGTCAGCGTGCCGGAATAGTCGGGCAGAATGGCCGTGGCGACATGGCCAAAGGCAAGACCCGTCAGCGCGCCCACCATCAGCGAGGGCGAGAACACGCCGCCCCCCATGCGCCCGCCGATGGTGATCGCCACCGCCACCACCTTGAGCACCGCGAATATCATCGCCTCGTGCCAGATCAGCTTGCCGGTGAGGGCAGCATAGGTGGTCTCGTATCCCACGCCGATGATGTGGGGAAAGAATATCGCCAGCCCCCCGAGCAGCAGCCCCGCGCCCGCAGGCCGCAGCCAGCGCGGCACACGCAGCCGCAGTTGCAGATGCCCCGCCGCGTCCTCGGCCACGAAGATCGCCATCATCATCAGCGCCGCCACCAGCCCGCAGACCAGCCCGAGGATCAGAAAGGCGGGCAGTTCGACATAGAATTCCAGCACGCTCGTTCCCGGCATGGTAAATTCGGTCATGTCGCCGAAGAAGAGCCGGTTGATGACCGTGCCCGCGACCGAGGCGATCACGATGGGAGAGAAGGCGTGGACCGCGAAATGCCGCAACACCACCTCGAGCGCAAAGAGCGCGCCGGCGATCGGCGCGTTGAACGAGGCCGAGACGGCGGCGGCGACCGCACAGCCCAGCAGGTCCCGCCCGGTGATGCCGTCGGCCTGGATGCGCTCGCTCACCCAGGAGGAAATCACCCCCGCGAGATGCACCACCGGCCCCTCGCGCCCCGACGAACCGCCCGCGCCGAGCGTGATCAGCGACGCGGCGGCCGAGGCCAGCCCCTCGCGCCGCTCCACCCGCCCTTCGGTCAGCGCCGCGCCCTCGATCACATCGGCGACCGCGCGCACCCGCCCGTCATCGGTGAACCGGTGCAGGATCAGCCCCACCAACAGGCCCCCCGCCACCGGCACCAGCAGCACCCAGTACCACGCCATCTGTTCGGCCAGCGAATGCAGCCGCGCCACATCGTCGGTCTGGTAGAGCAGGCCCTCCAGCGCCTCGATCCCCTTGCGGAAGGCGACCGCCGCAAGCCCCGACGCGATGCCGACAAGCAGTGCGATCACCCAGAACTGGAACTGGCTCGGGCCGCGCTTGCGCATCATCCGCCAGCCCTCGCGCAGGCGGATCGCCCCCGCCCGGCGCTGGCGTGCGAAAAACGATCTGTCGCCTGGCTCCGTCACGCCATCATCCGAGTGAACCCTCTCGCCCCCGCTTTCGCATCGCGCCGTTTTCGCCTAGGGTAATTCGGCAAACACGACCGAAAGTTAGCCCATGGACATGCAGACCGCTCTTGCCGACCTTTCTTCCTTCCTAGGCCAACGGCTCAGCCGCTCCAAGTCCGATCTGGACCTGCACGGCGCAAGCGAATCGTATTTCCCGCTCAGCCCGCCCGACGCCGTGGCCTGGCCCGAGAGCACCGAGGAGGTGGCGCGCATCGTCGCCGCCTGCGCGCGCCATCGCGTGCCGGTGGTGGGCTGGGGCACGGGCACCTCTCTGGAAGGCCAGGCGCAGGCGTTCTCGGGCGGGGTGGTGGTGGATTTCAGCCGCATGAACCGGGTGCTGGAGGTGGCGCAAGCCGATATGGTGGCGCGTGTGCAACCCGGTGTCACCCGCGAGGCGCTCAACGAGGAATTGCGCGCGACCGGGCTGATGTTTCCGGTCGATCCCGGCGCCAATGCCTCGCTTGGCGGCATGGCCTCGACGCGCGCAAGCGGCACCACCGCCGTGCGCTACGGCACGATGCGCGACAACGTGCTGGGGCTGGAGGTGGTGACGGCAAGGGGCGAGGTGATCCGCACCGGCACGGCGGCGCGCAAATCCGCGGCGGGCTATGACCTGACGGCACTTTTCGTGGGCTCCGAGGGCACGCTTGGCCTCATCACCGAGTTGACGCTGCGCCTGCACGGCCAGCCCGAGGCGATCTCGGCGGCGGTCTGCGCGTTCGAGAGCGTGGCGGGCGCGGTGCAGACCGTGATCGACACGATCCAGTGCGGGATTCCGATGGCGCGGATCGAGCTTCTGGACGAGGACAGCGTGCGCGCGGTCAACGCCTATGCCAAGATGAACCTGCCCGAAAAGCCCCATCTGCTGCTCGAATTTCACGGCAGCGCCGCCGGCGTTGCCGAGCAGGCCGAGGCCTTTGGCGCGATTGCCGCCGATCACCACGGCTCCGGCTTCGACTGGGCGACCAGGCCCGAGGCGCGCCGCGCGCTGTGGACGATGCGCCACAATGCCTATTACGCGGTGCTTGCCAGCCGTCCGGGCGCGCGCGCGATCGTCACCGACATTTGCGTGCCGATCTCGCGGCTGGCCGAGGCGATCGAGGAAACCCGCGCCGATCTGGCGCAATCGGGTGTGCACGGGCCGATCCTGGGCCATGTCGGCGACGGCAATTTCCATGCCTCGCTGCTGGTGCGTGACGGCGACGCCGAAGAGCTGTCCCGCGCCAAGGCCGCCGCCGAGCGCATGGTCGAACGCTCGCTTGCCATGGGTGGCACGGCCACCGGCGAGCACGGCATCGGCGTGGGCAAGCTGGGTTACATGGCGCGCGAGCACGGGCCGGGCTGGGCGATGATGGGGACGATCAAGGCCGCGCTCGATCCCGACAACATCATGAATCCCGGCAAGATGGTGCCGCCGCGCAACTGAGGCGGCTTGCTCTTTGACGCGCGCGCGGGCAAAAGCCGGGGCATGACGACGATGCCCCGGACCCGTGGCGCGCTGACGCCGGACCGTTCCCTGGCCGATCTGACGTGGCTGCGCGTCGGCGGACCGGCGGAATGGCTGTTCCAGCCCGCCGATCCCGAGGATCTGTGCGCCTTCCTTGCCGCGCTCGATCCCGCGACCCCGGTGTTTGCGATGGGTGTCGGATCCAACCTCATCGTGCGCGATGGCGGGATTGGCGGTGTGGTGATCCGGCTTGGGCGCGGCTTCAACGCGATCCGGGTGGAGGGGGGGCGCGTCATCGCCGGGGCGGCGGCGCTCGACGCGCATGTGGCGCGGCGCGCAGCAGAGGCGGGCATTGACCTGACCTTTCTGCGCACCATTCCCGGCAGCATCGGCGGCGCGGTGCGGATGAATGCGGGCTGCTACGGCGCTTATGTGGCCGATCACCTCGTACAGGCGCGCGCGGTGACGCGGGCGGGCGAGGTTGTGACGCTCGGCCCCGGTGATCTGGCCTTTGGCTATCGCCAGAGCCGCCTGCCCGAGGGCTGGGTGCTGATCGAGGCGACATTCGAGGCCGGGGCGGGCACGCCCGAGGCGCTGGCCGTGAAGATGACCGAGCAGGTCGCCCGCCGCGACGCAACGCAACCCACCCGCGAGCGCAGCGCGGGCTCGACCTTTCGCAACCCGGCGGGGTTCAGCAGCACGGGCCGCGCCGACGATGTGCATGACCTCAAGGCGTGGAAGGTGATCGACGCGGCGGGGATGCGCGGCGCGCGGCTGGGGGGCGCGCAGATGAGCGCGAAACACCCCAATTTCCTTATCAACACCGGCGGGGCCTCTGCCGCCGATCTCGAGGGCCTCGGCGAAGAGGTGCGAAAAAGGGTTTTCCAAAACAGCGGAATAACGTTAGAGTGGGAAATCATGAGGGTCGGCGAACCGGCCCCGGATGGCGGCGCGCGATAATACGCGCAAGAACAGCCGCAATCGAGCAGAAACAAGACAACACGGGCCGCAATCAGGCCCGGGATATCGAGGCAAGGGTTTGGGTCGTTCGGGCAGAACTTCCCCGTTGGTTGCGGTGATAATGGGCGGTCCCTCGGCTGAACGCGAGGTGTCGCTGTCCACGGGACGCGGATGCATCGCGGCGTTGCGGGAGGCGGGCTATCAGGTGGCCGAGGTGGACGCCGGGGCCGACCTGTGCGCGCGCCTGCAAGAGATTTCCCCCGATGTGGTGTTCAACGCGCTCCACGGTCGCTGGGGCGAGGATGGGTGTGTGCAGGGCCTGCTGGAATGGCTGCGCCTGCCCTATACCCATTCGGGGGTGCTGTCCTCGGCTCTGGCGATGGACAAGGAGCGCGCCAAGGCCGCCTATCGTGCCGCCGGTCTGCCGGTGGTGGACAGCGTGCTCGCGCCCCGCGACGAGGTGCGCGCGCGCCATGTCATGCGCCCGCCCTATGTGGTCAAGCCCAATAACGAGGGCTCCTCGGTCGGCGTCTATCTGGTACACGAGGCGACCGAGGCGCCGCCGCAGCTTTCGGATGCGATGCCCGAGGTGGTGATGGTCGAGACCTTCGCGCCGGGGCGGGAGCTGACCACCACGGTGATGGGCGACCGGGCGCTGACCGTGACCGACATTCTCACCGACGGCTGGTATGACTACGATGCGAAATACACGCCCGGCGGGTCGCGCCATGTCATCCCCGCCGATCTGCCGCCCGAGATCTTCGCGGCCTGTCTCGAATATGCCCTGCGCGCGCATATCGCGCTTGGCTGTCGCGGGGTGAGCCGGACCGATTTCCGCTGGGACGAGGCGCGCGGGCTTGACGGGCTGATCCTGCTCGAGACCAACACGCAGCCCGGCATGACGCCCACCTCGCTGGTGCCCGAACAGGCGCAGGCGGTGGGGGTCTCGTTCCCCGAACTGGTGCGCTGGATGGTGGAGGACGCCTCATGCGACAGGTGAGCCCGCGCACCGATCCCGCGCCCTCGCGGCTGCGCTACCGGCTGGAGCGGATGCGCCTGACGCCGGTCTATCGGCGGCTGTTCCGGCTGGGGGTGCCGGTGCTGGTGATCGCCGGGCTGGCGGGGGGCTATCTCGCCGATGCCGGGCGGCGCGAGGCCCTGGGCGAGAAATTCACCGGGATCCGCCGCCAGATCGAGACGCGCCCCGAATTCATGGTGCACCTCATGGCGTTGGAGGGGGCGAGCGCGCATGTGCAGGAGGATATCCACGAGATATTTCCCTACGAACTGCCAGCCAGTTCCTTTGATCTGGACCTGCCCGCGATCCGCGCCATGGTCGAGGACCTGCCCGCCGTCGCGCGCGCCAATGTGCGAATCCGGCAGGGCGGTGTCCTTGCGGTCGAGATCACCGAGCGGGTGCCGGTGGCGCTGTGGCGGACGCGCGAGGGGATCGACGTGCTCGACATCACCGGCGCGGCGATTGCCAGCATCGCCGAGCGCGCCGAGCGGCCCGACCTGCCGGTGCTGACCGGCGCGGGAGCTGATCGCGCGGTGGCGCAGGCGCTCGACATTCTCGCCGCCGCCCGCGCGCTGGGGGCACCGGTGCGCGGCCTTGTGCGGATGGGCGAGCGGCGCTGGGATCTGGTTCTGGCCGATGGCAAGCGGGTGCTTCTGCCCGAGACCGAGCCGGTGCGCGCGCTTGAGCGGGTGATCGTGCTCGACAGGTCCAGCGACATGCTGGGGCGCGATCTCGTGGCAATCGACATGCGGCTTGGCGCGCGCCCCACGGTGCGGCTGAGCGAGGCGGCCACCGAAGAATGGTGGCGTATCACCAGCGCCAGCGGCGCGGCAGGCAATAGTTCAGGGGCAATGGGCAGATGATCGAGCTTTACGAATCCCAAAGGACGATGCGCGCGATGCGCAAGGCGGCGATCCAGCGCGGCGTGGTGGCCGTGCTCGACGTGGGCACCTCCAAGATATCCTGCCTCGTGCTGCGCTTTGACGGCACGGGTCGCTTTGCCGAGGCAGAGGAGGTCGGGCGCATGGCCGGTCAGGCCGGATTCCGGGTGATCGGCGCGGCGACGACGCGCTCGCGCGGGGTGCGCTTTGGCGAGATCGAGGCCATGGCCGAGACCGAGCGCGCGATTCGCACGGCGCTTCAGGCGGCGCAGAAGATGGCCGGCATCCGGGTGGATCACGTCATCGCCTGTTTCTCGGGCGCGGGGCCGCGCAGCTACGGGCTGGCGGGCGAGGTCGCGGTCGCCGACCATACGGTCAGCGAGCAGGACATCAGCCGCGTGCTGAGCGCCTGCGAGGTGCCCGATATCGGCGACGGGCGCGAGGTGCTGCACGCGCAGCCGGTCAATTTTGCACTCGATCACCGCTCTGGCCTGATCGACCCGCGCGGGCAGATCGGCGATACCCTCACGACAGACATGCATATGCTCACCGTCGATGCGGTGGCGATCCAGAACCTCGCGCATTGCGTCAAGCGCTGCGATCTGGAATTGGCGGGCGTGGCCAGTTCGGCCTATGTCTCGGGCATCGCCGCGCTGGTCGAGGACGAGCAGGAGCTGGGCGCGGCCTGCGTCGATCTGGGCGGCGGCACGGCGGGGGTGTCGATCTTCATCAGGAAACACATGATCTACACCGATTCGGTGCGCATGGGGGGCGACCATGTGACCGGCGACATCTCCATGGGGCTTCAGGTGCCGCAGGCCACCGCCGAGCGGATCAAGACCTTCTACGGCGGCCTTGTCGCTACCGGCATGGACGACCGCGAAATGATCGAGATCGGCGGCGATACCGGCGATTTCGAGCGCGACCGGCGCCGGGTCAGCCGCGCCGAACTGATCGGCATCATCCGCCCGCGCGTCGAGGAAATCCTCGAAGAGGTGCGCGCGCGGCTCGATGCGGCGGGGTTCGATCACCTGCCCAGCCAGCAGATCGTGCTGACGGGTGGCGGCAGCCAGATCCCCGGCCTCGACGGGCTGGCAAGCCGCATCCTGGGCCAGCGGGTGCGGCTCGGGCGGCCCCTGCGCGTGCACGGGCTGCCGCAGGCGGCGACCGGCCCGGCCTTTGCCAGCGCGGTCGGCATGTGCCTGTTTGCAGCCAACCCGCAGGATGAATGGTGGGATTTCGAAATTCCCGTGGATCGCTACCCGGCGCGCTCACTCAGGCGCGCGGTCAAATGGTTTCGGGATAACTGGTGATCGCTAGATGTAGGGATTTCGGCGAAATCCCGCGAAAAGTGGTAAGAAACTTGCCATATCTGGTAGTCGAAACGTGTTTTTTTGGTGACGATTGGCACAACCATCGGTAAGAATGGACCCAATCAGGCGGAAACCGGCCCGTGAGCGCGGCCCCAGTACAGGCGGACAGAGCAATGGCACTCAATCTTTCAATGCCCGGACATGACGAATTGAAGCCGCGGATCACCGTATTCGGTGTCGGCGGGGCGGGCGGCAACGCGGTCAACAACATGATCGAAAAGCGCCTCGACGGCGTGGATTTCGTGGTCGCCAATACCGACGCACAGGCGCTGTGTCAAAGCCAGGCGGAAAGCCGAATCCAGCTGGGCGTCAAGGTGACCGAGGGCCTCGGCGCGGGCGCCAAGGCCAGCATCGGCGCCGCCGCCGCCGAGGAGAGCATCGAACAGATAGTCGATCACCTCGCGGGCGCGCATATGTGCTTCATCACCGCCGGGATGGGCGGCGGCACCGGCACGGGTGCGGCGCCGATCATCGCACAGGCGGCGCGCGAGCTGGGCGTGCTGACCGTGGGCGTTGTCACCAAGCCGTTCCAGTTCGAGGGCGCCAAGCGGATGCGTCAGGCCGAGGAGGGCGTCGAGGCCCTTCAGAAGATGGTCGATACCCTCATCATCATCCCCAACCAGAACCTGTTTCGTCTGGCCAATGAAAAGACCACCTTCACCGAGGCGTTCTCGATGGCCGACGACGTGCTCTACCAGGGCGTGAAGGGTGTCACCGACCTGATGGTGCGCCCCGGCCTCATCAATCTCGATTTCGCCGATGTGCGCGCGGTGATGGACGAGATGGGCAAGGCGATGATGGGCACCGGCGAGTCCGATGGCGAAGATCGCGCCGTGCAGGCCGCCGAAAAGGCCATCGCCAACCCGCTTCTTGACGAGATCAGCCTGCGCGGCGCGCGCGGCGTGCTCATCAACATCACCGGCGGGCATGACCTGACGCTGTTCGAACTGGACGAGGCCGCCAACCGCATCCGCGAGGAGGTCGATCCCGATGCCAACATCATTGTCGGATCGACGCTCGATACCGCCATGGAAGGCCGGATGCGCGTGAGCGTGGTCGCCACCGGCATCGACGTGCGCGAGAATGCGGGCGACGTACCTGCGCCGCGCCGCTCGCTCGCGCAGCCGCTCAAGCAGCCCGAGGCGGTTGAAGAGGCGGTCCACAACGAGCCTGCCGCCGTGGCACAGACCGCGCCTGCCCCGCAGACCGAGCCGTCGCTGTTCGATCAGGTCGAGGAGGCGCCGCTGGCCGCCTATGCCGAGGACGAGGACGGTCTGCCGCCCCCCGCCTATCAGCCCCGCGCCGAAGAGCATCTGCCGCCGGAGCCGATGGAGACCGATATTGAGGACGAGCTCGACAGCTATCTCGCGCCACGTCCGCGCGCCCCCGGAACCCCCACGGACGAGGCGATGCGCCGCCTTCACGCCGCTGTAGGCAAGACCCGGCAGCAACCGCAGCAGCGCCGCCCGGTGGCCGCCCCCGAGTTCGCACCCGAAGAGCGCGCGCGCTTCGGCATCAATTCGCTCATCAACCGCATGACCGGCCACTCCGCGCCCGAGCCGGCGCGCACGGTGCGCCAGCAGCCCACCGTCCAGACCGCGCAGACGCCCCAGGCCGCCCCCCGTGCGCGCGAAGAAGAGGAAGACCAGATCGAAATTCCGGCCTTCCTGCGGCGTCAGGCGAACTGAGACAGGCGACACCATGCGCAGGGCCGCCCGCCGCCGGGGCGGCCCTTTGCGTTCGACCAGAGCGGCCGGTCGCGCACGGCACAGCGCCGGGGCATGGCGATGACGGCCCTTGCCAAAGACGTTTTGCAGCGCGAACATATGTGCTAGAGCGTGGCAACGGCGGGGCCTTCCGCTCATTTCAATCACGACGGGAAGAATGCGCATGACAATCGGCAAGGGTCCGGGGCGGATCGCGGGAGCGGCCTTTTTCGTGCTGATGCTGGCCGGCTGCGATGGCGGCCAGAGCGTCGAGCGCGGCAATATCGACTACGAGCAGTTCACCGCCCAGCAGATCTTTGAACGCGGCGAATACGACCTCAACCGACGCAAACCGAAACTCGCGGCACAGAGCTTTGCCGAGATCGAACGGCTCTATCCCTATTCCGCCTATGCCAAGCGCGCGATCATCATGCAGGCCTTTGCCCATCATCAGGACAAGGAATATGAACAAAGCCGCGCCGCCGCGCAGCGCTACCTGGATTTCTTCCCCGCCGATGAGGACGCGGCCTATGCGCAATATCTTCTGGCGCTGAGCTATTATGACCAGATCGACGAGGTCGGCCGCGATCAGGGGCTGACCTTTCAGGCGCTGCAATCGCTGCGCGAGGTGATCGAGCGTTACCCCGACAGCGAATATGTCAACCCGGCGAGGCTCAAGTTCGATCTGGCCTTCGATCACCTGGCCTCCAAGGAGATGGAGGTCGGGCGGTATTACCTCAAGCGCGACAATTACGCCGCCGCCGTCAACCGATTCCGCGTGGTGGTCGAGGATTTCCAGACCACCACCCAGACACCCGAGGCGCTGCACCGGCTGGTAGAATCGTATCTCTCGCTCGGGCTGGTAAACGAGGCGCGCACGGCAGGCGCGATCCTTGGCCACAATTACCGCGGCACCGCCTGGTATGAGGACAGCTACAAGCTGCTGACCGGGCAGGGTCATACGCTCGAGGCGACGGGCGACAGCTGGCTGCGCGAGATCTATCGCCAGACCGTTCAGGGCCGGTGGCTCTGAGAACGGGCGGGCCACCCCCCTGCCCCATGGATTGACCGGATGCTGCGCGCGCTCGATATCCGCGACATGCTCATCATCGACCGGCTCGAGCTTGGCTTTCGGCCGGGTCTGAACGTGCTCACCGGCGAGACCGGGGCGGGCAAGTCGATCCTGCTCGATTGCCTGGGCTTCGTGCTGGGCTGGCGCGGGCGCGCCGATCTGGTGCGGGCAGGCGCCGACCGCGGCGAGGTGGTGGCAGAGTTTGACCTTCCCTCCGATCATCCGGCGCGGCGCATACTGGCCGAGGCGGGGCTGGAAGCCGGCGAAGACCTGATCCTGCGCCGGGTGAACGGCGCGGACGGGCGCAAGACCGCCTGGCTCAACGATCGCCGCGTCTCGGGCGAGGTGCTGCGGCAATTGTCGGCGACGCTGGTGGAACTGCACGGCCAGCATGACGACCGGGGCCTGCTCGACATTCGCGGGCATCGTGACATGCTCGATGCCTTCGGCGGGCTGGAAGCGATGCGCACGAGCGTGCGCGAGGCATGGCGCGCGCGCGCGGCGGCGCAAAAGGCGCTTGACGGGGCCGAGGCCGGGCTGGCCGAGATCCGTGTCGAGGAGGATTTCCTGCGCCACGCGACGGACGAGCTCGACGCACTCGACCCGCGGCCCGGCGAGGAGGCCGAGCTCGACACGCGCCGCCGCCTGATGCAGGGGGCCGAGCGCATCCGCGAGGAAATCGCCCGCGCCGCGCAGGCGCTTGGCCCCGAGGGGGCCGAGGGCGCGGCAAGCACGGCGCTGCGCTGGCTCGACGGGGCGGCGGACAAGGCCGAGGGGCAGCTTGACGCGGCGCTGGCGGCGCTGGCGCGCGCATTGGTAGAACTTGACGAGGCGGGCCGCGAGACGGCGCGCGCACTCGAGGCGCTCGACTTCGATCCGCTCGATCTGGAACGCTGCGAAGAGCGGCTCTTTGCGATTCGCGGGCTGGCGCGCAAACATGGCGTCCTGCCCGACGATCTGGCCGAATTTGCCGAGAGCTTGCGAGCGCGGCTCGCCGCGCTCGATGCGGGCGAGGGCGATCTGGCGGCGCTGCGCGCGGCGCGCGACGCGGCGGCTGCGCAGTATGACGAGGCGGCGGCGGCGCTGAGTGCCGCACGCCGCGAGGCGGCGGCGCGGCTCGACCGGGCGGTGATGGCAGAGCTTGCGCCGCTCAGGATGGAACGCGCGATCTTTACCACCGAGATCACCGAGGCCGAGCCGGGGCCGCAGGGGCGCGACATGGTGAGCTTCGCCGTCGCCACCAATCCCGGCGCGCCGTCGGGGCCGATCAGCCGAATCGCCTCGGGCGGCGAGTTGAGCCGCTTCCTGCTGGCGCTCAAGCTCTGCCTTGCCGGGCCGGACACGGGCCGCACCATGATCTTCGACGAGATCGACCGCGGCGTGGGCGGGGCGACGGCGGATGCGGTGGGGCGCAGGCTCGCGCGGCTGGCCTCGGGCGGTCAGGTTCTGGTGGTCACGCACGCGCCACAGGTCGCGGCGCGCGGGGCGCATCACTTGCGGGTGGAAAAACGGGTGGAGGGGGATGTCACCCTTTCGACCGTGCGCGCGCTCACCGGACCCGGGCGCGTGGACGAGATCGCGCGGATGCTCTCGGGCGAGCGAATCACGCCCGAGGCGCGCGCTGCGGCCGAGGCGCTGCTGGCGGGCTGAGGCCGATCCGGCACGGCGATGCAGGCCGGGGGCAGCCGCGCGCGGCGTTACTGCAAATCCGCGAACGCCGCCTGAAGTCGCGCCACCGCCTCGGCCACCCGCGCGCGCGGCGTGGCAAGATTGAACCGCAGGAAGCTCTCGCAGCCGGTGCCGAAGGTGGCTCCGTGATTGACGCAGATGCGCGCCTCGCGTTCCACCCTGCGGGTGAACTCGGCGGCGTCCATGCCGGTGCCCGTGAAATCCAACCAGGCAAGATAGGTCGCCTCGAGCGGCATGGACGTGACCCCCGGAATCGCGTTCACGCCCGCGTCGAAAAGTGTGCGGTTGCCGTGGAGATAGGCGCAGAGCGCATCGACCCATTCCGCCCCTTCGGGGGAATAGGCGGCCTCTGCCATGGCGAGACCGAAGGAGTTGGGCGACATGCCCATCGCCGCCATCCGCGCCGCAAAGCGCGCGCGCAGCCCCTCGTCGGGGATGATGACATTGCCCAGATGCGCGCCGGCGATATTGAAGGTCTTGGTGGTGGCCGTCATCATCACGAGCCGGTCCGCGATTCCGTCGATATGGGCCATCGGGACATGGCGCTGGCCTGGCATCAGCAGGTCGTGGTGGATCTCGTCCGAGACAAGGATCAGATCGTGGCGGCGGGCAAATTCAGCCACGCCCTCAAGCTCTGCCTTCGTCCAGACGCGCCCGCCGGGATTGTGCGGCGAACACAGGATCACCATGCGCTCGGAGCCGGTCATCAACCCGTCATAGGCGCCAAAATCCATCTCGTAGCGGCCGGCGTTGTTCACGAGCGGGCATTCGCGCACCTCGCGCCCCGCCGCGCGAATCACGCGGGCGAAGGCGTGATAGACGGGGGTGAAGATCACCACCGCTTCCCCCGGCGCGGTGAAGGCATCGACGCAAAGCCCGGTGCCGTTGACAAGGCCATGGGTGCTGAAAATCCAGTCAGGGTCCACCTGCCAGCCGTGGCGCTCGGCCATCCACCACCCTATGGCGGCGCGATAGCCCGCATCGTTGCCGTAATAGCCATAGATGCCGTGATCGGTCATCGCGCGCAGCGCCTCGGTGACGCAGGCGGGCGCGCGGAAATCCATGTCAGCCACCCACATCGGGATGCCATCCTCGGGCGAAATGCCGTATCTGGCCTCCATCATGTCCCATTTCATCGAATGAGTGCCGCGCCGGTCGATGATCTCGTCGAAATCCATGAGGGTCTCCTGCTCGTCCTTGCGCGCAGGCTAGACGAATTAGCGTCGGCTGCAAGAATGTTGCAGATCGCGCGCCGATCACCTAGATCATCGCCATGAAACGGCCCATCCTCATCCACCCCGATCCGCGCCTCAAGAAGGTCTGCGCGCCGGTGACCGAGATCACCGAGGATCTGCGCGCGCTTGCGAGGGACATGCTGGAGACCATGTATGACGCGCCGGGCGTCGGCCTGGCCGCGCCGCAGGTCGGCGTGCTCTCGCGGCTGATCGTGCTCGATTGCGTCAAGGGCGAGGGAGAGGCGCCACGCCCGCTGGTGATGGTCAACCCCGAGGTGGTGGCATCTTCGGACGAGATGAACACCCATGAGGAGGGGTGCCTGTCGATCCCCGAGCAATATGGCGAGGTGACGCGCCCCGCCGAGGTCGAGCTGCGCTGGACCGGGATCGACGGGAAAGAGCATCGCGAAGGCTTTGGCGGGCTGTGGGCGACCTGCGTGCAGCACGAGATCGACCACCTCAACGGCAAGCTCTTCATCGACTATCTCGGCGCGATGCGGCGTCAGCTGATTACCCGGCGCATGGTCAAGCTCAAGCGCGAGTTGGCGCGCGCGTAAGGGCTGCCGGGCGTGCCGCGCGTGGCGGCGGGTGATCGGTGGATATTTATGGCAAGATGAAGGGGCTGCGATGCGCGTGATCTTCATGGGAACGCCGGAATTTTCGGTGCCGGCGCTCGATGCGCTGGTGGCGGCGGGGCACGAGGTGGTGGCGGTTTACTGCCAGCCGCCGCGGCCCGCGGGGCGCGGCAGGAAGAGCCGCCCCGGCCCGGTTCAGGCGCGCGCCGAGGCGCTGGGGCTGGCGGTGCGCCATCCGGCGAGCCTGAAAGCGGCAGACGAGCAGGCGGCGTTCGCCGCGTTCAAGGCGGATGTGGCGGTGGTGGTGGCCTATGGGCTGATCCTGCCGCAGCCGGTGCTCGATGCGCCGCGGCTGGGCAGTCTCAACATCCATGCCTCGCTTTTGCCGCGCTGGCGCGGGGCGGCGCCGATCCAGCGCGCGATCATGGCGGGGGATACGGAAACCGGCGTGTGCATCATGGCGATGGAGGCAGGGCTCGATACCGGGTCGGTTCTGCTGCGCGAGGCGGTGGCGATCGGCCCGGACGAGACTGCGGGCGGATTGCATGACCGGCTGTCTGGCCTGGGCGCGCGGCTCATTGTCGAGGCGCTGGCGCGGCTGCCCTGCCTGGTGCCCGAGCCGCAGGCGCAGGCGGGCATCACCCATGCCGCCAAGATCGACAAGGCCGAGGCGCGGATCGACTGGGCGCGCCCCGCCGAAGAGGTGGACCGGCAGATCCGCGCGCTCTCGCCCTTTCCGGGCGCGTGGTTCGAGGCGGCGGGCGTGCGTGTCAAGGCGCTGGCCTCGCGGCTCGGCCAGGGGCAGGGCGCGCCGGGCGAAGTGCTCGACGCGGCCCCCACCGTGGCCTGTGGCAGCGGCGCGGTGCGGCTTTTGCGCTTGCAACGCGCCGGGCGCGCGGCGCAGGATGCGCCGGACTTCCTGCGCGGCATGACGCTTGCGCCGGGCACGCGGCTGGGGTGAGGCGATGTTCCTGCAACTTTTCGGAACGGTGGTGATCGCTGGTCTCGTCGGCTATGCCAGCGAAAGGAGCGGGTTCACACGCAACGGCTATCTGCCCTCGATCATCATCTGCGTGGGCGGGGCGTTCCTGTTCTATTTAATCCGGATCATGTTCGGCATCCGCTTCGGCGCGCCGGGGTTGGATGCGATCCTCTCGTCGATCGGCGCGCTGATCATCGTGCCGACCCATTGGCGCAGGCGAAGGTAAGGGCCATGGGGGTCATAGGGCTGCTCATCGTAGGCATTGCGGCGGGGTTTCTCGCCACGCGGCTGATGCGGGTTGAGATGGGGGTGGTGCCGACCGTTCTCATCGGCATTGCCGGGACGCTGATCGGCGCGGTGGTGATCCGCATGGTGCTGATGATCACCGGGCTTCTGGGCGGGCTGATCGGCGCAGTCCTGGGAGCGATGCTGCTGGTTTATCTGTGGAAACTGGTCGGCGAACGGCGCTAGCTCAGGCGCGCGGCGGGCGGCCGCGATAGACCGGCAGCCGCCAGCCGAAGGCGAGCGAACCCGCGCGCAATGCCCAGGTAAGACCCGCGCAACTGCACAGGATCACGAGCGGCGCGTCGGTGACTTGCGCGGCGATGACCGCGCCGGTCGCGCCGGCAAAGGCGGCGGTAACGTAAAGCTCGCCCTCCTTGAGCACCAGCGGCACCTCGCCCACCACCATGTCGCGCATCAGCCCGCCCATGCAGCCCGTCACCATGCCCATGAGCACCACGATCACCGCGGCCTGGCCCGTGGCCATGGCCGCGGTGACACCGGCAGGCACGGCCACAGCGAGCGCGAAACTGTCGAGCCAAAGCAGCCAGCGATAGCGGCTCTCGACCAGATGGGCGGTGAAGAAGACCAGCAGCGCGGCCACGCAGGCGATCAGGATATAGGCGGGATTGGCCAGCCAGAACACCGGGTTGCGATCGAGCAGCACATCGCGCAGTGTGCCGCCGCCCACGGCCGTAAGGCAGGCGAGAAAGGCAAAGCCCACGATGTCGAGTTGGCGGCGCGAAGCGACAAGCGCGCCGGTCAGCGCGAAGATCGCGACCGAGGCGTGATCGAGAAGCGCGAGCAGGGTCATGGCCCTGCCCTGCCGGGCTTGTAGGGGGCCATGCCTTCGCGGGCCAGCCCGTCCGCGCGCTCGTTCTCGGGGTGGCCGGCATGGCCCTTGATCCATTGCCATGTCACGTCGTGGCGGGCCTGCGCCGCGTCGAGCCGCTGCCAGAGATCGGCGTTCTTGACGGGCTTTTTCGCGGCGGTCCTCCAGCCGTTCCTTTTCCAGCCGTGAAGCCAGGCCGTGATCCCGTTCTTCACATAGGCGCTGTCGGTGACGATGGTGATGGCCGAGGGGCGCGCGAGGGTTTCCAGCGCCATGATCGCGGCCATGAGCTCCATCCGGTTGTTGGTGGTCAGGGCCTCGCCGCCCTTGAGGTCGCGCGTCTTGACCACGGTGTCGCCGTCGCGCGCCTGCATCAGCGCCCCCCAGCCGCCGGGGCCGGGATTGCCCGAACACGCCCCGTCGGTATAGGCCACAAGCTCGGTCATGTGCGGAAAACTCCGATGGCGGAAGAGACCGGGGCGGTGGCCGCGTGCAGGAGCCTGAGCGCCCCCCGCAGGACCGGCCGAAGATCGCCAGGGCCGAGGATCGGGGGCACAAGGGGGATGGTCTCGAACATGGCCGCAAATTGGCCCGGTGGCGCGGGCTTGGCAAGGGCGGATAGCGGCGGACAGAGCCAGGAGGCGGATTTGCCATGCGCTCGCGGGATCAAGGGGCCGGGGCTGGCACACTGTGGCGGCCGTTGCGCGACCGCGCCACGGGCCTCACGGGAATTTTCACGAAATGTCAGGATTTTTATGCGAATCCCTGCTTATATCTTATATCAAGCGGACGCAAACGGCGCGTCTGATCGAAAAGGCAAGTCATGCCCTGGCGCAACTGGACAAAGGCAATCTATGACTGGCTGCGCCCCGGCCCGACCGGCGAGCACACGGTCTTTGGCCACCGGCGGGGGCCGGTCGATCATGTGCTGATCCTCGATGGCACCATGTCCACGCTCGCCACGGGATATGAGACCAATGCCGGGCTGACCTACAAGTTGTTGCGCGAGGTTGCGGGCACCGATCTGTCGCTCTTCTACGAGGCGGGGATTCAGTGGCGCGACTGGCGCGCCACCAGCGATATCGTGCTCGGGCGCGGCATCAACCGGCAGATCCGGCGCGCCTATGGCTATCTGTCGAGCCGTTACCGCCCTGGCGACCGGATCTTCCTTCTGGGATATTCGCGCGGGGCCTATGCGGTGCGCTCGCTGGCGGGGGTGATCGACCGGATCGGCCTTCTACGGTCCGAGGTGGCGACCGAACGCAACGTGGAGGTGGCCTGGCGTCACTATCAATGCCACCCTGACGGCGCGGCGGCACGCGCCTTTTCCCGCGAATTCTGTTACAACGACGCCCATGTGGAAATGATCGGCGTGTGGGATACGGTCAAGGCGCTGGGCTTGCGCATCCCCATTCTGTCGCGGTTTCGCGCCGACCGGCACGGGTTTCACAATCACCACCTCGGCCACACGACGCGGCACGGCTTTCACGCGCTGGCGCTCGACGAGACGCGGCGCGCCTATACGCCGGTGCTATGGGAATGCCCGCCCGGTTTCGACGGGCATGTGGAGCAGGTCTGGTTTCGCGGCTGTCACTCGGATGTGGGCGGGCAGCTGTGTGGCTTTCACGCGGCGCGCCCGCTGGCGAATATCCCGCTGGTGTGGATGCTGGAGCGGATGAAGGGCTGCAAGCTGCCGCTGCCCGAGGGCTGGCACGGGCGCTTTGCGACGGATGTGACCGCGCCCTCGGTCGGCACCTGGACGGGGTGGAGCAAGCTGTTGCTCAGGCGCCGCCCGCGCGTGGTGGGCCGCGACCCCTCCGAGCGGATCCACGAAAGCGTGACTGGCCCGCTGCGGCGCGGCTGGTTCGGCCCGCGCCTGACCGGCCAGCTGAAGGAGGCGCACCTGAAAGAGGGGGCAGGGCAAAATGCACCAGGCCTCACCCGGGATGCATGACCCGGGCGCCCCGCGCGGCAAGGCTCAGGCCACCTCGCACAGCGCCGCGCCGGGCGTCACGCCAAGCGCGTGGCACACGTCGCGGGTCAGCTCGGGGCGGTTGAGCGTGTAGAAATGCAGATCCTCCACCCCGCCCTCGATCAACGCGCTGCACAGTTCGGTGCAAACGGCCGTGGCCAACAGATCGTGCCGGTTGTCGCGGATCGCCTCGGCGAAGGCGTCCTCGATCCGGGGCGGGATGCTCGTGCCGCAGGCGATGGCGAATTTGCGCGCGCCGGACCAGTTCTCGATCGGCAGGATGCCGGGGATGATCGGCGCCTCGATCCCCGCCGCGGCGCAGGCATCGCGGAAGCGAAAGAAGGTCTCGGCCTCGAAGAAGAATTGCGTGATCGCCTCGGACGCGCCCGCGTCGATCTTGCGCTTGAGCCAGTCGATATCGGCCTTTGTATCCGCTGCCTCGGGGTGTTTTTCGGGGTATGCGCCGACGCGGATGAGGAACTTGCCCGTTGCAGCGAGCGCCGCGACCAGCTCGCAGCTATCGGCAAAGCCATCGGGATGGGGGGTGAACCCGTCCGAGCCCTTGGGCGCATCGCCCCGGAGCGCCACGATCTCGCGCACACCGGCGTCGTGGAACTGCCCGGCGATCTCCAGCGTCTCGGCGCGGCTTGCGTTCACGCAGGTGAGATGCGCCGCCACATTGAGGCCGGTGGCCTTGTGCAGCGTGCTCACGGCCTCGCGCGTCAGCTCGCGCGTGGTGCCGCCCGCACCATAGGTGACCGAGACGAAGCGCGGGCCAAGCGGCGCAAGCGCGTGGATCGTGTCCCAGAGGCGAAACGAGGCCTCGAGCGATTTGGGCGGGAAAAACTCGAAGGAAACGCGCGGCGTTTTCATGATCGGAGATCCTGTGGAGAGGGCCGGGTGCACCCCTTGTCGCAGGTGGCGCCTTGTGAGACAACTTCATATAATTCATGGTGAGGTTGAGGATACCTAATAATGCATATCGAGTTTCGTCACCTCAGGACGATCCGCGCCATCCATCGCGCGGGCGGGCTGGCGCGGGCGGCGGATATGCTGCACATAACCCAATCGGCGCTCAGCCATCAGATCAAGGGGCTGGAGGATCAGACCGGGGTGGAGCTTTTCGTGCGCAGGTCCAAGCCGTTGCGCCTGTCGGCCGCCGGTCATCGCCTGCTCCGGCTGGCCGAGAAGATCCTGCCCGAGATCGAGGCGCTGGAGCAGGAATTCGAAGGGCTGCGGCGCGGCAGTTCGGGACGGATGCATATCGCCATCGAATGCCATGCCTGTTTCGAGTGGCTCTTTCCGGTGCTCGAACAGTTTCGCAGGACCTGGGCTGATGTGGATCTGGATATCCGCCCCGGCCTTGCCTTCGACGCGCTGCCCGCGCTGCAAAAGGAAGAGGTGGATCTGGTCGTCTCCTCCGATCCCGAGGATCTGCCCGGCATCAGCTTCAGGCCGCTGTTCGATTACGAGCCGGTTTTCGTGGCCTCAAGCCAGCATCCGCTGGCCGCAAAGCCCTATGTCGAGGCGGCGGATTTCCGCGACGAGGTACTGATCACCTATCCGGTGGATCGCGCGCGGCTTGACGTGTTCACCGAATTGCTGACGCCCGCCCGGATCGAGCCGCGCGGCATGAGGCAGGTGGAGCTGACGGCCGTCATCCTGCTGCTGGTGGCTTCCAATCGCGGGGTGGCAGTGCTGCCCGATTGGGTGGTGCGCGAGGTGCGGACCAGTTCGGACTACGTCACCCGGCCGCTAACGGCGCAGGGCCTGACCAGGCGGCTTTATGCGGCGATCCGCGATGATGACGCGGACAAGCCCTACATGGCGCATCTGCTGCGGCTGGCGCGGGAGATTCCGGTGCGGATGCAACGGGGGTGACGCCCCCCCCGCGCCCCCTCGTCATTCCCCGGCCTCCAGCCTGAGCGGCGCGCGCGGGGCCTTCAGATCGGCGACCGAGAGCGGCGCCGACGGCTTTGACAACCGATTGCGCACCACCCAGTGCAGCCGTTCCTCGGCGCGGGTGATCGCCACATAGGCCAGCCGCTTCCACAAGGGCTGTCCCGCCTCGGACCGGCCCATCCGCGATGCGGCATCGATGTCGGGCGCAAAGACCTGCACATCGGGCCACTGGCTGCCCTGGGCCTTGTGGATCGTCACCGCCGCCCCGTGCAGGAATACCGCGCCCATATTGGCGGCGAAGGGAATGAACGGCTCTGCCTCGTCGGGCTTCTCGATCTTGACGATCGAGGCGGCGGAAATCAGCGGATCCTCCGCCCCGATCACATGCAGCCGCGAAAAGCCCGCCCGCTTGCCGGGGCCGAGATAGACCACCTGCGCCCCCTTGATGAGGCCGCGCGCCTCCAGATCGAGGCGCTTCTTGCGGTGCCGGAGGGGCAATTCGATACCGTCGCAGATGAGCGGCTCACCGGGCAGCAATTCGGTCTCGGGGGCCTCGTGCACCGCGCGAAACGCATTAATGAGGCGGATGCGCGTGGCATTGCGCCAGACAAGCACCGGCGAGCGCGCCATCAGGTCCACCTCTACGCGCTCGGCCATGCGCACGCGCGCATCGCGGCTGGCGGCCTCTTGCACCATCCGCTCGAAGCCGTGGAAATCCAGCGCCGGATCGGCCAGCGCATGGGCCAGATCGAGGATCGGATTGCCCGCCTCCTGCCGGTGGATGCGGCTGAGCGTCAGGCGCGCCGGCGCGGGCAGGCTCTCGAAGACCATGCCGTCGGTGGATTTCACGGGCGGCAATTGCGCCGGATCGCCGAACAGGATGAGGGTCGGGAAAATCTCCTTCAGGTCCTCGAATTGCCGGGTGTCGAGCATACTTGCCTCATCGACCAGGCCGATATCCAGCGGCTCTTCGCGCCGCTTCCAGCCGGTGATGAAATCCGAGCCGCGCAAACCCGCCGCCGCCAGCGCGCCGGGGATGGATTTCTGTGCCTGATAGAAGGCCGCTGCCCGCGCCAGCGCCTGATCGGTCAGCCCCTCGATCGCGGGCCTTTCGCCCTGGCCGGCCAGCCATTCGGCGATCTTTTCGTATTCGGGATGATAGACCGGGGTGTAGAGGATGCGGTGGATGGTGGTCGCCGGCACGCCGCGCATCCGCAGCACGCTTGCCGCCTTGTTGGTCGGCGCAAGAATGGCCAGCGTGCGCCGCTCGCGCCGCCGCCGCCCCTCCCAATCGCCCGAAACCGTCTCCACCCCGGCCTCGTCGAGCGCGCGGGTGAGCGCGGCCAGAAGCAGCGTCTTGCCTGATCCGGCCTTGCCCAGAACCGCCATCACCACGCGCTTCTCGTCGCAGGGCGGCGCAAGCGTGCCCTCGTCGAGATCGACACCAACCGACCGCAGCGCCTGGGCGATACGGTCATGGGCCTCGGCCTGATCGGGGGAATATGTCAGCGCGCTTTCGGTCACGGGCGCGACCCTAGCGCCGCCGCGCCGCGCGCGCCAGCGAAAGCGGCGCCCCTTGCAAAGCCGCTTGACCGCGGCCCGCCCGCTTCCCTATTGCAGCGCGAGACGACAGGTTCGGCGACATCCCGCCGCTCAGGGAAGGCAAGACATGGCGCATATCATCGTGATCGGCAACGAAAAGGGGGGCGCGGGAAAATCCACCGTTTCGATGCATCTGGCAACCGCGCTGGCGCGGCTCGGCCATCGGGTGAGTGCGCTCGATCTCGACCTGCGCCAGCGCAGCTTTGGCCGTTATGCCGACAACCGGGCGCGCTTCATGGCGCGCGAAGGGCTTGATCTGCCCAGCGCGCAGCTTGTCGAATTGCCCGAGATCGCCGCCGATCAGCTCGGGGATGGCGAGAATCTCGATGACCGCCGCCTCGCCATGGCCGTGGCCGCCGCCGAACCCGAGAGCGATTTCATCGTCATCGACTGCCCCGGCGCGCATACCCGGCTGAGCCAGGTCGCGCACAGCCTTGCCGACACGCTGATGACGCCGCTCAACGACAGCTTCATCGATTTCGACCTGCTGGCGCATATTGATACGGATGGGCTGAAGGTGCTCGGACCTTCGGTCTATTCCGAGATGGTCTGGAACGCGCGGCAGATGCGCGCGCAGGCGGGGCTGCGGCCCATCGACTGGGTGGTGCTGCGCAACCGGGTCGGCGCGCAGCAGATGATCAACAAGGAAAAGATGGGCCGGGCGCTTGATGCGCTTGCCAGGCGGATCGGCTTTCGGGTGGCGCCGGGATTCAACGAGCGAGTGATCTTTCGCGAACTGTTCCCGCGCGGGCTGACGCTGCTCGATCTGAGGGATATCGGCGTGCGCCAGCTCAACATCTCCAACATAGCGGCGCGGCAGGAATTGCGCGATCTGGTGAAGACGCTCAACCTGCCGGGGGTTGCGGCGACGTTCTGACGCGACGGCGCATCGAAAAACAGTGTGGCGCCGGATCGCTCTGGCGCCACACCGGGATTTTTCGCGCGGCGATCACTTCAGGTCGAAGCGGTCCGCGTTCATCACCTTGACCCATGCGGCCACGAAGTCGCGCACGAATTTCTCGCCCGCGTCATCCTGGGCATAGACCTCCGAATAGGCGCGCAGGATCGAGTTCGAGCCGAACACCAGATCGACGCGGGTGGCGGTGTGTTTCACCGCGCCCGTCTTGCGATCCACGATGTTGTAGCTGTTCTTGCCCGTGGGCTCCCATTTGTAGCTCATGTCGGTGAGCGTGGTGAAGAAATCGGTCGTCAGCGCACCCGCCCGGTCGGTAAAGACGCCATGCGCCGTGCCGCCATGATTGGTGCCCATCACCCGCATCCCGCCCAGGAGGCAGGTCATTTCCGGCCCGGTCAGGCCCATGAGTTGCGCGCGGTCCAGCAGCATTTCCTCGGGCTGCACCACATAATCGGTCTTGAGCCAGTTGCGGAAACCATCGGCGAGCGGCTCCAGCACGGCGAACGACGCCGCGTCGGTCATCTCGTCAGTAGCATCGCCCCGGCCGGGCGCGAAGGGCACCTCGATGTCAAAGCCCGCGGCCTTCGCGGCCTGCTCGACGCCCACGTTGCCGGCCAGCACGATGATATCGGCCACGCTCGCGCCGGTCTCGGCGGCGATCGGCTCCAGCACGGCCAGTACGCGCGCCAGACGCTCGGGCTCGTTGCCCTCCCAGTCCTTCTGCGGGGCAAGGCGGATGCGCGCACCATTGGCGCCGCCGCGATAATCCGACTGCCGGAAGGTGCGCGCCGAATCCCAGGCGGTGGCGACCATGTCGGCCGTCGAGAGGCCCGCCGCCGCGATTTTGGCCTTCACCGCCGCCACACCGAAATCGGCCTTGCCCGCCGGGATCGGATCCTGCCAGATCAGATCCTCCTGCGGCGCGTCGGGACCGATATAGCGGGTGCGCGGGCCAAGATCCCGGTGCGTCAGCTTGAACCATGCACGCGCGAAGCAATCGTCGAAATAAGCCGGGTCGGCCATGAACTTTTCGCAGATCGCGCGATAGGTGGGATCCATCTTCATCGCCATGTCGGCATCGGTCATCATCGGCATCACGCGCTTGGAGGCGTCGGTCGGATCGACCGGCATATCCTCCTCTTTGATGTCGATGGGCCGCCACTGATTGGCCCCGGCGGGGGATTTGGTCAGCTCCCACTCGTATCCGAAGAGCAGCTTGAAATAGCCCATGTCCCACTTGGTCGGCTCGGTCGTCCACGCGCCCTCGAGGCCCGAGGTGACGGCATTCGTGGCCTTGCCGTCGAGATGCGGGTTGAGCCAGCCAAGGCCCTGTGCCTCGATATCGGCACCTTCGGGTTCCGCCCCGAGAGCATCGGCATCGCCGTTGCCGTGGCATTTGCCGACGGTGTGCCCGCCACAGGTCAGCGCGGCGGTCTCCTCGTCATCCATCGCCATGCGCGCGAAGGTCTCGCGCACCTGTTCCGCCGTTTTCAGCGGATCGGGCTGGCCGTTGACACCCTCGGGGTTGACGTAGATCAGGCCCATCTGCACGGCGGCAAGCGGGTTTTCCATCGTGTCGGGCTTGTTCACATCCTCATAGCGGTCGTCGGACGGGGCGAGCCATTCCTTTTCCGCGCCCCAATAGGTGTCCTTTTCGGGGTGCCAGATATCCTCGCGCCCGAAGGAAAAGCCGTAGGTCCTGAGGCCCATATCCTCATAGGCGATGGTGCCCGACAGAAGGATCAGGTCGGCCCAGCTCAACTTGTTGCCGTATTTCTTCTTGACCGGCCAGAGCAGGCGGCGCGCCTTGTCGAGGTTGCCGTTGTCGGGCCATGAGTTGAGCGGCGCGAAGCGGATATTGCCGGTGCCGCCGCCGCCACGCCCGTCAGCAATGCGATAGGTCCCCGCCGTGTGCCATGCCAGCCGGATCATGAGGCCGCCGTAATGGCCGTAATCGGCGGGCCACCAGTCTTGGCTGTCGGTCATCAGCGCACGGACGTCAGCCTTGACCGCCTCGAAATCGAGGCCCTCGACCGCCTCGCGGTAATCGAAATCCTCGCCCAGAGGATTGGTCTTGCGGTCGTGCTGATGCAGGATGTCGAGGTTGAGACTCTTGGGCCACCAGTCGGTGACGCTCTTGCCGCTTTCGGTCAGTCCGCCATGCATGACGGGGCATTTGCCCATGTCGTTACCGTCCATCTTGTCCTCCGGTTTCTGGTTGCCTGGTAAGGGCTGGCAGAGACGATGCGGGAGACCCAGACGCCCCCCGGCGCCCCTCTGCCGCCCAGATATGAACTGCATCTAGCAGAACAAGGGAATCAGGTGAAATCCTCTTTTGCGATTCAAGCGATAATTCCGGATTATCGCCCCACCCCACAAACCCGGCCCGGCGCAGGACAACGGCCCTCTTGCCCCCGCAGACCCCGCCGCGTAGAACGCGGGCCGAGCCACTGAACGGAGCCGCGCCATGCTGGACATCACCTATCAAGCCCCCGAACCCAAGGTGATTGCCGGCGCCAGGCACGATTGGGAACTGGTGATCGGGATGGAGGTGCACGCGCAGGTTGCCTCGAAATCCAAGCTGTTTTCGGGAGCCTCGACGCAATTCGGCGCGGAACCCAATTCCAATGTTTCCTTCGTCGATGCGGCAATGCCGGGGATGCTGCCGGTCATCAACGAATTCTGCGTTGAACAGGCGGTGCGCACGGGGCTTGGCCTCAAGGCGAGGATCAACCTCTGGTCGGCGTTCGATCGCAAGAACTATTTCTATCCCGACCTGCCGCAAGGCTATCAGATCAGCCAGCTCTATCACCCCCTTGTCGGCGAGGGCGAGATCCTGGTCGAGATGGGGCCGGGCGTGGCGCGCCTCGTGCGCATCGAGCGCATCCACATGGAGCAGGACGCGGGAAAATCCATCCACGATATGGACCCGGACCTGTCCTTTGTCGATCTCAACCGCACCGGCGTCTGCCTCATGGAGATCGTCAGCCGCCCCGACATCCGCGGGCCGGAGGAGGCCGCCGCCTATATCGTCAAGCTGCGCCAGATCCTGCGCTATCTCGGCACTTGCGACGGCAACATGCAGAACGGCAATCTGCGGGCGGATGTGAACGTCTCGATCTGCCGTCCGGGCCAGTATGAGAAATACCAGGAAACCCAGGATTTCGCGCATCTCGGCACGCGCTGCGAGATCAAGAACATGAACTCCATGCGATTCATCCAGCAGGCCATCGAATACGAGGCCCGCCGCCAGATCGCCATTGTCGAGGCGGGCGGCGACGTGGTGCAGGAAACCCGCCTCTACGATCCCGACAAGGGCGAGACGCGCTCCATGCGTTCCAAGGAAGAGGCGCATGATTACCGCTATTTCCCCGATCCCGACCTGCTTCCGCTGGAAATCGAGCAGGCCTGGGTCGATGAGATCGCGGCCGCGCTGCCGGAACTGCCCGACGCGAAAAAGGCGCGGTTCATGGCTGAATTCGGCCTGAGCGAATACGACGCCTCGGTGCTGTCCGCCGAAGTGGTGAGCGCCGATTATTTCGAGGCCGTGGCAGCCGAGGCGGGCGACGGCAAGCTCGCCGCGAACTGGGTCATCAACGAGCTGTTCGGGCGGCTCAAGAAAGAGGATCACGCGATCGAGGACAGCCCGGTTTCTCCCGCTCAGCTGGGCGCGATCGTGCGGCTCATCAGGTCCGATACGATTTCTGGCAAGATCGCCAAGGATCTCTTCGAGATCGTCTATACCGAGGGCGGCGATCCGGAGAAGATCGTCGAGGAACGCAGCATGAAACAGGTCACCGATACCGGCGCGATCGAGCGCGCGGTGGACGAGATCATCGCCGCCAACCCCGCGCAGGTGGAAAAGGCGCAGGCCAATCCCAAGCTCGCAGGCTGGTTTGTGGGCCAGGTGATGAAGGCCACCGGCGGCCGCGCCAACCCCAAGGCCGTCAACGACATCGTGACGGCGAAACTCGGGCTTTGAGGCCGGCCTCGGGCCTGCTCACCCGCGCAGCACGCCGCCGGTGGCGCGGGTCACTTTCTCGATGATCCTGGCCGAGACGGCCTCGATATCGGCCTCCTTGAGCGTGGCCTCGCGCGGTTGCAGGCGCACGGTAATGGCCAGCGATTTCTTGCCCTCGCCAAGGTTGCCGCCGATGAACTCGTCAAAGACGCGCACCTCCTCGATCAGGGTCTTGTCGGCCCCGGCGGCGGCGTTGATAAGGCTGAGCGCCTCGACGCCCGCATCGACGACAAAGGCGAAATCGCGCTCGACCGCCTGCAGGTCGCTGATCTCGAGCGCGCCGCGCGTAGCGCCTGCCTTGCGCGGCAACGGAATCTCGTCCGGATAGAGCGTAAACGCCACCGCAGGGCCCTTTACGTCAAGCGCGCTCAGGATACGCGGATGCAACTCGCCAAAGATGCCGAGCGCCTTTTTGGGCCCGAGGCAGATCCGCCCGTGCCGCCCCGGATGGAACCATTCCGGTCCGTCGCGCAGGATCTGCACCCTGGCGGGCGCCCCGATGGCCGCCAGCACCGCCTCGGCGTCAGCCTTGGCGTCGAAGACATCCACCGCGCGGCTGCTGCCATGGGTATCGCGCGGCCCGTTGCGCCCGATGAGCACGCCCGCAACCTGCACATGCTGCTCGCCCGGCTCGCCGCCGTAAAAGACATGGCCCACCTCGAAAAGCGCCAGATCCATGATGCCGCGCGCCTGATTGCGCGCTGCCGCGCGCAACAGCCCCGGCAGCAGGTCGGGGCGCATATGGCTCAGGTCGCTGCTGATCGGATTGGCGAGCATGGTGGCGTCATCGCCGCCGCCAAAGAGCGCCGCCGCCGCATGGTCGATGAAGCTGTAAGTGACGCATTCGTTATAGCCAAGGCTCGCCACGGTGCGGCGCGCGATCTGCTCGCGCCTTTGCGCGGGGCTGAGGATCGGCTTGGGCACGCCCGGCATGGCGCGCGCCATCGGGCGGCCCTCGAGCCGGGTCAGCGAGGCGACGCGCGCCACCTCCTCGACCAGATCGGCCTCGCCCAGGATGTCGGGCCGCCAGCTTGGCACATGGGCCATGTTGCCCTCGAGCTTGAACCCGAGCGCCGTCAGCGTCTGGCGCTGCTCGCTTTCGGGGATGTCCACGCCCACGAGCGATTGCACCCGTGCCGGATCGAGCCGGTAGGCGCGCGCTACATCCGGCACCTTGCCGGCAATCACCCGATTGGACGGCTCGCCGCCGCACAGGTCGAGAATCATCTGCGTGGCCAGATCGAGCGCCTCCATGTTGAAGGCCGGGTCGATCCCGCGCTCGTTGCGATAGCGCGCATCCGAGTTGATCCGAAGCGCGCGCCCGGTGGTGGCGATTTGCACCCGGTCCCACACGGCGGCCTCCAGAAAGACATTGACCGTCTCAAGGGTGCAGCCGGTGGCCAGCCCGCCCATGATGCCGCCGATGCTCTCGATGCCCGCCTCGTCCGAGATCACCACCTTACCGGGACCGAAGGTGTATTCCTTCTCGTCGAGGCCGATCAGCGTCTCGCCACCCGCCGTGCGATGCACCCGCAGATTGCCCGTCACCTTGTCGGCGTCAAAGACATGCAGCGGGCGGTTGCGGTCATAGGTGAAGAAATTGGTGATATCCACCAGCGCCGAGATCGGGCGCAGCCCGATGGCGCGCAGCCGCTGTTGCAGCCATTCCGGCGAGGGGCCGTTCACCACCCCGCGAATGAGCCGCCCGGCAAACACGTCACAGCCACCGATGGCTGCATCATCGTCGATGGTCACCGTGACAGGACAGGGAAATTGCCCCTCGACATGGGCCGGTTTCTCGGGGCGCAGCGTGCCGAGACCGCGCGCCGCCAGATCGCGCGCGATACCGCGCACGCCAAGCGCATCGGGCCGGTTGGGGGTGATCGCGATCTCGATCACCGGATCGACGCGGGACGGATCGTTTGCCGCCAGCCAGTCGGCAAAACATTCGCCCACCTCGCCCGAGGGCAGCTCGATTATGCCGTCATGCGCGTCGCCAAGCTCCAGTTCGCGTTCCGAACACATCATGCCCGCGCTCTCGACGCCGCGGATCCTGCCCACGCCGATGGTGGTGTCGATCCCCGGCACATAGGTGCCGGGCCTGGCCACCACCACGGCAATCCCCGCGCGCGCATTGGGCGCGCCGCAGACGATCTGCACCTCGCCCGCATCCGTCGCCACCCGGCAGACGCGCAGCCGGTCGGCATCGGGGTGCTGTTCGGCGCGCAGCACCTTGCCAATGGTAAAACCCGCGAGCCGCGCCGCCGGGTTGGTGACGCTTTCGACCTCGAGGCCCAGATCGGTCAGCGCCTCGGCAATCTCATCGACCGTGGCCGTGGTGTCGAGATGCTCTTTCAGCCAGGAGAGGGTGAATTTCATGGGTCGTTTCCGCCTGCAAGCCCGCGTTTCCCTGCGCTTTAGCGGATAAGTCGGGCATGGAAAACCCCGCTTTGTGGCGGGCGTTCCGAGGCCGTGCTTCGCCGCGCGTGGTTCGATTGCATGACACCTTGCCGGGCCGCGCGGTCTTGCACCTGCCCCGGCGCTTTGATTTAACCGGCGCATTGCCCTGCCCGGAGGCTGCACCATGGTCGATATCGCCACGCGCGTCTATAATCACCGCTGGAAGATGGACCCGATCGTGCGGTCGCTGATCGATACGGATTTCTACAAGCTTTTGATGTGCCAGTCGGTGCTGCGCAACAAGCCCGACACGCAGGTGACGTTTTCGCTGATCAACCGGAACTCGGCCGTGCGGCTGGCCGATCTGGTGGACGAGGGCGAGCTGCGCGCACAGCTCGACCATATCCGCACCCTCTCGCTCACGCGCGGCGAGAGCACCTGGATGCGCGGCAACACCTTTTACGGCAAGCGACAGATGTTCACGCCTGAATTCATGGACTGGCTCGAGGGACTGCGCCTGCCACCCTATCACCTCGAGCGGCGCGACGGGCAATACGAGCTGACCTTCGAGGGCATGTGGCCCGAGGTGATGCTCTGGGAGGTCCCGGCGCTTTCCGTGCTGATGGAGCTGCGCGAACGTGCTGTGCTTGGAGGCATGAAGAAATTCGAACTCCAGATACTTTATGCCCGTGCGATGACAAAACTGTGGGAAAAGGTCGAGCGGTTGCGCCCCCTCGAGGGGCTGCGCATCGCCGATTTCGGCACGCGACGGCGTCATTCGTTTCTCTGGCAGGATTGGTGTGTTCAGGCAATGCACGAGGGGCTGGGCGAGCGGTTCATCGGCACATCGAACTGCCTGATCGCCAAGAACCGTGATCTCGAGGCGATCGGCACCAATGCGCACGAATTGCCGATGGTCCATGCCGCGCTGGCCGAAACCGACGAGGAACTTGCCCGCGCACCCTACAAGGTGCTTGCAGACTGGCACGAGGAACACGACGGCAATCTGCGCATCATCCTGCCCGACACGTTCGGCACCGAGAGCTTCCTGCGGCGCGCGCCCGACTGGCTGGCGGGCTGGACCGGTATCCGTATCGATTCCGGCGCGCCCGAAAAGGGCGCCGAACTTGCAATCCGGTGGTGGCAGGCGCATGGCGAAGATCCACGCAAGAAGATGATCATCTTTTCCGATGGCCTCGATGTCGAGCGAATCGTTCAATTGCACGAGCGATTTTCGGAACGGGTGCGCTGCTCTTTTGGCTGGGGCACGCTGCTGACCAACGACTTTCGCGGTCTGACGGCCGATGATTCGCTCGCGCCCTTCTCGCTGGTCTGCAAGGCGGTTTCCGCTGACGGACGCCCGACGGTGAAGCTGTCGGACAACCCGCGCAAGGCGATGGGCCCGCAAGACGAGATCGCGCGCTATCGCCGCGTGTTCGAGGCGGGTGAGCAGACCGCGATCGAGGTGGAGGTCTGACACGGTCATCGCACCACGAATTCCGCATGCAGCGCGCCCGCAGCCTTGATGCTCGTGAGGATGTCGATCATGTCGCGCGGCGCCACGCCGAGCGCGTTGAGCCCGGCGATCACCTCCGCCAGCGAGGTGCCCGGGGGGACTTCGGCAAGGCCGATGCCCGGCTCTTCCTCGATCGCCGCTGCGGTGCGTGGCACCACCACCGTCGTGCCGCGCGCAAACGGGTTGGGCTGCACCACGAGCGGCATTTCCTGAATACGCAGCGTGAGATTGCCCTGCGAGACGGCCACGCGCGAGATGCGCACATCCTGTCCCATGACGATGGTGCCCGAGCGCTGATCGACCACCACGCGCGCGCGGCGCTGCGGCTCGACCAGCAGGTTTTCCACCCGACCGATGGCATGGGCCGGCGAGCGCGCCCGCATCCGCACCAGATCGAGCAGCACAGTGCCCGGATCGAGCATCAGCGCCACAGGCTGACCGACCGCGCCGTTGATCGCCTGCTCGATCCGCCCGGCGGTGGTGAAATCCGGCTCTCGCAGCGCCAGCCGAACGGTTTCCAGTCCGGAGAAATCGAACTCGACCTCGCGCTCGATGCGCGCGCCCGAAGGGATGGAACCCGAGGTCGGCACACCCTGGATGACACCGCCCGCCTCGCCTTCGGCGGCGGCGCCCCCGGCGATGATCGTGCCCTGAGCCACCGCGTAGATCTGCCCGTCGGCGGCGTTGAGCGGCGTCATGATGAGCGTGCCACCCAGAAGGCTCCTGGCGTCACCAATGGCCGACACGGTCACGTCGATCTGGCTGCCCGCGCGCGCGAACGCCGGCAATTCCGCCGTAACCAGCACCGAAGCGACGTTCTTCGGGCGAAATTGCTCGCCGGTGACGTTGATGCCGAGACGCTCCAGGATGTTGGACATCAATTCCTCGGTAAAGGGTGAATTGCGCAGCCCGTCGCCCGTGCCGTTCAGCCCGACCACCAAACCGTAACCCAGCAGATCGTTGCCGCGCACCCCGTCGAATTCCACGAGATCCTTGATGCGGATGGGGCTGGCTGTTGCGGGGGCCAGAGCAAGCCCCGCCAGCACCAGAATGATTGCGACAGACCGCGCCACGCCGTTCATGACAGGAAGGTCGCGAGATTGAGCCGCGCCGTGCGCGCAGTGACCGTATAAAGCAGCTCGAGTTGAAACTGCACCCCTTCGAGCGCCGTGGCAGAAGCAAAGATATCCACCGATACAAGGTCGTTGCGCGCGATGGTGAGGGTGGTCATTTCTGCCCCGAGGCGACTCTCGGCTTCGGCGATGCGAGCTTCGGCGCTGCCGAGTTGCGCGCGCAGGCCGATCACCCCGTCCTGCCCGGCCAGAAGGCGCAAGCCGAGATCCCCGGCCATCGCCTGCCGGTCGCCGGCGGTCAGGGAAAGGCTGGCATCGTCGATCAGCGCCGCCATGGCCGCGCCCTTGATCTGCGCCCGGAGCGCGGCATCGTCGGCGCGGATGCGCAGCGCGACGGTCTCGCCCGCGCCGAGCGACACGCCCGCGGCAGAGCCGGCGCCGCCGCGATAGACCATCGTCTCGAACCCCCCGCCCGGCGCATCGAAGAACGCGTCAAGCGCCGCCTCGATCCCGGCCCGGTCGGGCGCGCCCGCGAGCTCTGCGCGCAACGCGGACAGAAGCGTCTCGGCCGAGGCGAGCGGCGCGACATCCGTCCGGTCGCCCGAGAAAAGCGCGCGTCCCGCTGACGCGCCGTTGAGCGCGCCGATCATCGCCGGCAGCGCGCCGCGCGCCTCGGTTGCGAGAAGCGCCGGCGAGGCCCCGGCGGGCACGGAAAGCGCCGCGTCGATGAGACCCTGCGCCTCGGTCTGAACCCGTTCGAGCGCGGTTTGCATGAGCGCGGCATCGGTGGCCGCGAGCCGCGCCGCGCCGCTCTGCGCCTCGGCCATGACAATCGCGCGCTCGACATCGGCAAGCGGCGCGAGATGTCCCGAAAGGTGCTTCGCGAGATCGGTGGCCTGCCCGGTCGAGACCTCCTGCGTAAGGCGGTTCATCTCTCGTGTGAGCGAAACCGCCTGTCTGCGCGATACGAAATCATGTGCCAGATCGCCGATGGAGTGCAAGGTCATGGTCAGATCCTCAAAAGGGTTTGCATCATCTCGTCAATCGTCTGGATCATGCGGGCATTGGCCGCGAATGCCTGCTCGACCAGCAAGAGCCGTTGCAGTTCCGCGTCGCTGTCAACCCCGCCTTCGAGTTCGATCAGGCGCAGGGCCCCTGCCCGACCGGCGGCAAAGCTCACCTCGCTGTCGGCGGCAAGGCGGGTCTGCGCCACCTGGCTTGCCAGATCGGCAACCGCCCCGGCAAGCGGGTGCGCCCCGGCGAGCGCCTCGGCCAGGGCAGTCAGATAGGGCGCGCGCGCGGGGGGGCCGGGCGTCGCGGCGTAAAGGCCGTCACGCAGGCGGAAGAGCGCGCCGCCACGCTCGGGATCGACGGCCGGGCTGAGCGTGATTCGTCCTGCAAGGCCGGTGATCCCGGTCGGATCGAGGCGCGCGCCGCCATCGGAGAAGAGACCGGGCGCGGGCGGCGGGGTGAGGGCCTCGACCCGCTCGACGAGGGCGCGCGCCACGTCGTCGAGCGCGGCCTGGGCCTCGGGCCCGATCCGGTCACGATTGTCGAAAAGCGCGCTCAGCCGGCCTCCTCCCAGGGGGCCGGCCTCCGATGTCGGCACGTCGCGCCCGTCAAGGCGCAGCCCGGATAGCTGACCGCCCCCAAGGCTCATATGCGCCGTCACCAGCCGCGTCGGATCGAACTCGATCACCGCCGCGCGCCCGTCGAGCAGAAGCGCGCCGCCCGTGGTCACAAGCGCCACGGCCCCGTTCGGGCGTTCCACCTGCCGCAGCGGCACAAGCGTGGCGAGCGCGTCGATTTCGCTCTGGCGCTGATCCTCCAGCGTTGCCGTGTCCTGTCCTGCGGCCTGCGCGACAACGATGCGGGTATTGATTTCGTCGACCCGCTGCAGACCGGCATTGAGGCTCTCGACTGCCTGCGCGATCTCGGCATCGGCGCGGCCGCGCAAGGTGTCGATCCCGGCAGACGCCGTATTGAGGGCCTTGGCAAGACCGTCCGCCTCGCGCAGGACGGCAGCGAGGCGCAGGTCGTCCTCGGGGCGGACCGAGGCGGTGACCAGCGCCGCCTCGAGCAGGCCGAGCCGGTCGGAAAGACTCCCGGGCGTGTCGGCCGTCGGGATTTCGCGCGCGACTGCCGCGGCAAAGGCCGCGCGCGTCTCAGCCCCGGCCGCGGCGCTGTCGGCCAGCCGCCGGTCGCCCAGAAGCACCGGATCGAGGCGCCGCGTGATTCCGGTCACGCGGACCCCGCCATCAAGCAGCGCCTCGGCGCCAAGCACGCGCGGGGCGTATCCGGGGGTCTGCATGTTGGCGAGATTGCCCGCGATCACATCGGTCCTGCGCGCATTCGCCGCCAGCCCGGTCAAGGCGTTTCCAAGGGCAGAAGTGAGGGTCATGGTCCGGCTCCTTCAGGGCGGCGATCCGCGATCAGCGGATGATGTTGGAGGTTTCCTGCAACATTTCGTCAACGGTCTGCACCACGCGCGCATTGGAGGAATAGGCGCGCTGCGTCTGAATCATGTCGGTCAGTTCACGCGCCACGTCGGTGGCCGATTCCTGCCGGGCAAAGGCGACCATGTTGCCGGTCGGCCCGTTGCCTGCATCCCAAAGAAAGAAGCTGCCGCTGTCGATGGAAGGACGGTATGTCTGCCGGTCGAGGGCGACCATGCCGTTGGGATTGGGCAGATCGACGAGCGGCACCTGGAAAATGGTCCGGGTCGCCCCGGTGTCGAAGGTGGCATGGACAAACCCGTTGGCATCCACCTCGACCGAGACCATGTTGCCCACCGCAGAGCCGTCCCTGGAGATGGACAGCGGCGCGAAGCTGTCGGACAGTTGCGTCAGTCCGGTCGAACTGCCGGGGCGTCCGATGCTGATCTCCATCGGCCCACCCTCGACGGCGACGAGCAGGCGCCCGGTCGCGGGATCATAGGGCCCGCCGCTCAGGGTCGTGACATCGAGCAAGGTGCCGCCTGCCGTCCGCGAATCGTCGAATTCGAGCGCGTATTCCCCGATCACGGCATCACCCTGCGCGGAATCCCGCAAGGTCATGGTCCACCGATTGGATGTGCCGGTCGCAGGCACGGTCGGGGTGAAGGTGGCGAGGACAGTTTCTGACCGCCCGAGATTATCGAAATACTCGATCGGGAGGTTCTGCGGCCCGCCAACGGCCCCGGCCTCGGTCTCTGTCGCGGGCAGGTTGACGCCCAGATTGATGCTGGTGGTCGGCTCGCCGCTAAGTTGGTTGACGTTGATCCGCACCGGAACGAGGCCATCGACGCTATCGCGCGGGAAGGCTGGCACCGTTCCGTTGGCATCGGCAGGCCAGCCCAGGAGCGTGAGCCCGGAGGCTGTGACCAGCCGTCCTTCCGAATCGGTACGAAACGAGCCTGTCGTGCTCAGCAGCATCTGCGGGCTGCCGTTGCCCGCATTCAACTCGCTGGTGAGAGCGACCGGGATGAAGCCGCGTCCGCGCACCGCAAGATCCGTGGGGTTCGAGGTGTTGACCAATGGTCCACCCTGGTCGATCAGACGCTCGGTCGTGGCGCGCACGCCGCCTGCGGCATAGTTGCCGCCCCCGCCCGAGAGAACCATCGAATCGAAGCTGGTCTCGACCCGGCGATAGCCGGCGGTCGCGGAATTGGCGATGTTGTCGGAAATCGCGGCAAGCCGCGAGGCATTGGCATTGAGCCCCGCGACACTTGCGTTCAGGGAAGAAGAAATCGTCATGGACACGCCTTTCAACTGGATCGTCAATCGTCTCGCCCCCAGTCATACGCGCGCCGGATTAACAGGCCGCTAATGCCTAAACTTGTGCGAAATCACCCCCTCAGCCCGAGCGCAGGACAATCACCTCCACCCGATTGTTACGTAAATCCATGGGGTTGGCGACGACGGGCGCGCGGTCGGCATGACCCGTGACGCGGCGCATCCGCGCAGGCCGCGCGCCCGCCTCCTCCAGCAGAAGGCGCATCCGGTTGGCGCGTGCCGCAGAAAGATCCCAGACCGGATTATCGACGAGAATCACCGGGCGCGCGCGGGTGTGGGCGGCAATCGCCAGGTCGTTCCGCACCAGCCCCACCACCGAAGTGACCAGCTCCGCGATGTCGCGCAGAAGCGCGGTCGGCTCGGCCCCCTCGCCCTGAAAGAGCGGCGCGCCGTCGAGGTCGGAAATCTCTATGATAAGCCCCTCGTCGGTCACGCGCGTCACGATATGGCGCAGGATCTCGTCCGAGGCGAGACTTTCGCCACTGCGCGCGCGCAACGCCTCCGATACCTCGGCAAAGGTCACCTCGTCTTCTTCGGCCCCCGTATTCGCCACGCCGAGATCCCCCCGCGCCTGTCGGCTCTCGGTGCTGTGGAGGCGCGACGCGCCGGTGCCGCTCTGGGCGAGGCTCTGCTCGGAAAACACCGAATCCCCGCCGAACGCACCGCTGCCGCCCCCCGATACCCGGTTCACGGTCACGGTCGGGTTGAAATAATCGGCTATGCCCTTGCGTTGTTTCTCGGTCGTCGCGCCCAGAAGCCACATCAGCAGGAAAAACGCCATCATCGCGGTGACAAAATCGGCATAGGCCACTTTCCAGGCCCCGCCGTGATGCCCGCCGCCGGCGACGATCTTTTTCCGTTTGATGATGACCGGCGCGGCATTGCTGCGCGCGTCCATTCTCACCACCTTTCTCACCCGTCGCAAGAATTAGCACGCGGGCGATTAAGGGGCCGTTAACACCTCAAGTTTTCACGATTTCACGCCAGCCCCGGCAGCCAGAGCACGATCATCGGAAAGGCGACCAGAAGCGCGATCGTCACCGCATCGGCAACGAAGAAGGGCATCACGCCACGGAACACGTCCTGAACACTGATATCGGGGCGCACACCCGCCACCACGAAACAGTTGAGACCGATGGGCGGCGTGATCAAGCAGAACTCGGCCATCTTGACCACCAGAATCCCGAACCAGATCGCGCACATCGGGCCGGACATGCCGAAGGTGCTGTCGGCCGCGCTGACATTGACCCCGCCATTGAGCGCCATCACCGCCGGATAGACCACCGGCAGCGTCAGAAGCAGCATCCCGATGGCGTCCATGAACATCCCCAGAACCGCATAGGCCAGCAGGATGCAGACGAGGATCAGCATGGGCGAGAGCGTGAGCGAGGTGATCCAGTCCGAAAACGCGCTTGGCAGGTCTGCGAAGCCGAGGAAGCGAACATAGATCAGCACCCCCCAGATGATCGTGAAGATCATCACCGAGAGCTTGGCCGTCTCGAGAAGCGCGTCCTTCAACTCGGGCCAGCGCATCCCCCGGTAGAGCGCCATCAGGAAAACGACGAAAGCCCCGATCGCGCCGCCTTCGGTGGGCGTGCCCCAGGCATCGCCGCCGAACGGATTGTAAACGAAGAAGATGATCGTCACGACGACAAAGACGATGGGCAGGGCAGGCGGCAGCGACACGAACCGCTCGCGCCAGGTAAAGCCGCCCACGGGCGGACCGAAGCCCTTGATCGCCAGCGCCAGCCCGATGATGAGAAGCGCATAGACAAAGGCCGAGAACACGCCCGGAATGAAGCCCGCAAGCAGGAGCTTGCCCACGTCCTGTTCGACGATGATCGCATAGATCACCAGAAGCGCCGAGGGCGGGATGAGGCTTGCCAATGTGCCGCCCGCCGCCACCACGCCCGCCGCGAACCGCTTGTCATAGCCGATCTTGAGCATCTCGGGAATGGCGATCCGGGCAAAGACCGCCGCCGTCGCCACGCTCGCCCCCGACACCGCCGCAAACCCCGCCGTGGCGAAGATGGTCGAGACCGCAAGACCGCCGGGAACCCAGGCGATCCAGCGCTTCGCCGCCTCGAAGAGCGCGCGCGTAAGCCCCGCGTAATAGGCCAGATAGCCGATCAGGATGAAGGTCGGAATGAGGCTGAGCGCCTGGCTGGACACCTTGGAATGGGGCACCTGGCCCGCGGTCTTGACCGCGACGGTCAGCGCCCAGAGAAACTCGTCGCCCGCATAGCCCTTGCGCGCCCAGAAAATCCAGACAAGGCCGATCATGCCTGCAAGCGCCGCCGCATAGGCCACGCGCATCCCCAGCACCACGACCACCAGCATGAGGCCGGTGACGGCCAGCCCTATTTCAATGGAGTCCATGCGGCCCGCCCCTCATTGCTCGCGTGCGCCGACATGCGCGGCCTCGCGCGCGGCCTGCGTTGCGGCATCCTCGACAAGCGGCACGGCCACGGGCCGCTCGGCCCCGGTGACAAGGGCGCGCCCGAATCCCCAGACCTGAAGCGCAAGTCGCAGCGACAGCACCGCAAAGGCCACCGGCGCCAGCAGTTTCGCAGGCCAGATCGGCAGGCCGATGTCAATGCTGCTGTCGCGGCTCCAGAGCGGCGCGTTCCAATCGAAACTCCGGTCGAAATGCGCCCAGCTTCCCCACACCATGAGCAGCATCAGCACCAGCACCGCCAGCGTCGTGAGCAGTTCCACCAGCCACAGCACCCGCCCCCGCAACATGCCCACGACGATGTCCATGCGGATATGGCCGCCGTCGCGCTGCGCATAGGCCACGCCCATGAAGGCGATGAGCGGCATGACCTGCTCGATCCAGTCCACATAACCGCGCAGCGGCTGGCCGAAGAAATTGCGCCCCCCGACCGAGACCACGGCCAGCACCATGAGCGAAAACACCGCCAGCCCGCTCAGGAGCGCGAGAGACCGCTCGGCCCGGTATAGCGCGCGGTCGGCGCGGCTGAGCAGGCTGTCATCGGCAAGGACACTCGCGGCGCCGGCCATGCGCGGCCTCCTTCACATCCGGGGAAGGGGAATGGCCCGCCACCACCGGGCGGCGGGCCGGAACGGTCTCAGGAGCCCGCCTTGAGATCGGCAAGCTTCGCGGTCACGAAATCATAGATCTCCTGCGCCGGCAGACCGCGCGCGGTATTATCCTTGATCCAGGCCGCCGCCGCCGGTCCGGCCACCGTGCCGGAAAAGCTGTCGAGCGTCGCCTCGTCGTAGGTGATCACCTCGATCCCCCGCTCGGCCAGCGCCGGACCCCAGGCCGCCATGGTCTCGTTCTTGTAGTAGTCGATGTAATAATCGAGTGCCTCGCCGACCGAGCCCAGAAGCGCCTCGCGTTCGGCATCGCCGAGCGCAGCGAGCGCGTCGGCGTTAACCACCACCGGGCAGTTCACCGTGCCGGGATTGAGGTTCTCGGTCCACCATGTCGCGTTCTCGATGGTCGAGAAGGCCATATGCGCGTGGGGCGCAAAGCTCACCGCCTTGACCACGCCGCTGTCCATGGCCTGGCGCACCTCGGTCGCCGACATCGAGGTGGGCACCGCGCCCACCGCCTCCATCGCCTTGCCGATGCCGCCCAGCGCGCGCACGGTCAGGCCCTTGTAATCGTCAAGCGTGCGCGGCGCATCGCCGGCGCCGACGAAATTGTATTGCGGCATGGGCGTGGGCATCAGCGCCACCGCGTTCCAGCGCGCCAGGTCGGCCCTGACGGCGGGGTGCGCATAGAGCGCCTCGGAGAGCGCGCGTTCCTGTTCCAGCGTCTCGACGCCGAGGAAGGGCAGTTCCAGCACGGTCAGCGAGGGGTTCTTGTCGGGGTGATAGCCCGCGCAGAATTGCGCCATCTCGAACGCGCCGATGGAAATCCCGTCAAGGTTCTCGCGTTCGTTCGACAGGCCGCCGTAGCTGACGTTGAGGGTGAACTCGCCATTCGTCCTTTCGCTGACCAGTTCCGCCAGCTTTTCGACATGTTCGGTAAAGGCCCGCCGCTTGCCCCAGACCGAGACATTCCATTCGGTGGCCAGTGCCTCGCCGGCAAAGGCCAGACTGATCGCCGCGACGGCGGTATAGCTCAGCAGGTTATGCATTTTTCATTTCTCCCGGTTGTTGGTCGTTTCTTATGGGTCTCTTATGGGTCTGATGTGCCCGCGCGGGCCCGACAGGCCGACGGCACCGGCGCATGATACCAGACACCAGACTACACAGGCGCGCGTTTGTCCAGTCCTGCGCATCCGTGCGCGAGACGGGCAACCGTCGCGCGCGCCCCGCATACCGGCGCGTGTGCAAGGGCGCGCGCCCAGGGATGGCGGCGCATCGCTAGCGCGGGGTGTCGGCCTTTTCGGTTTCGGCCTCGGTCTCTGCCTCTGCCTCTGCCTCTGCCTCGACCACTTCTGCCTCGGGGATGTCGTCACCCTCGGAGACATCCTCGGCCCCGTCCTGTCCTGCCTCCGGCTCCTCCAGCGGGCCGATCAGAAGCGGCAGCATTGCCAGGCCCGTCGGTGTGCTCACCACCCCGTCAGCGGGGGCGCGCCAGCTCAGCGTGTCGAAGGAATGGCAGCTTTCGCAGACCGGCCGCCACACGCCATGGACATGCTGGCAATTGTCACAAACCCATTGCGGGCCGCGCGGCGCACCGAGCGCGCGCGCCAGCCACCCCTTGACCACCGCATCGGACGAGCCCTCACCGCGCTCGATCGCGGCCATGATCGTCAGTGACCGCGCATCCGGCTCGACCTCGGCCAGATTGCCAAGCGCGCGCCGCGCGGCGGGGAAATCCTCGGCCGCAAGGTGCAACTCGGCCTCCAGCAGCCGCGTCTCGCGGTTGTCGGGATGGACCTTGAGAAGCCTGGAGAACCGCTTGAGCCGCGCCTGCGGCGTCTCGTCGGGCTCGATGGCGGCAAAGGCCGACGCCAGATCGGGATGGGGCCGCATCAGCCATGCCTTGTTGATCACCCGCACCGCCTTGGCCGGCTTGCCCGCCTCGACATAGCCGCGCGCCGCCAGCACCGCCGCCGGGATCAGATCGGGCGAGAGCCGGTTGGCCTCGATCGCGGCCTCGCGCGCCTCGATGCTCTTGCCCTCGTCGAGCACGTCGCGCGCCTCCGAGAGCGCCAGCACCGCGTCGCGCCGCCTGTGCACGTCGCGCGGCAGCGAGCCGTATTTCAGCTTGGCCCCGAGCGTGGCGCGCGCGCCCTTCCAGTCGCCCTTGTCGGCCTGCAACTGCAAGAGCATGTCCTGCACCTCCGAATGGCGCGGCTTGAGCGCGAAGGCGGTCTTGGCCAGCTTGAGCGCGGTGTCGGTATCGCCCGACTCGAGCTTTTGACACAACAGGCCGCGCACCCCGACAAACCGTGTTTTCTCATTGGTAAGCAGGCGCTTGAACGCCGCCTCGGCCCTGGCCCTGTCGCCCGCCAGTTCGGCGGCCTGCGCAGTGATGAGATCGGTGAGCGCGGGCTTGCGCAGGTATTTCTCGGCCCTGGCCGCCTGCGCCATTGCCTTGTCGCCATCGCGCTCGGCCAGCGCCAGCACCCCCTCGCCCAGCGCACGATAGCCCTTTTCCTGCCGGTTGCGGTCGAAATGGCGCGAAAGCGCCGTCTCATCGCCATTGATGAAGCGCAGCACCGCCACCAGCAGACCCGCCAACCGCATCAACAGCCAGAGTGCCAGGACAAGCGCCGCAAGCGCCAGCACCGCCTTGATCGGGGTCAGGTTCATTTCCACCCCCGCCACGACGATGCGCACCCCGCCGTCCAGATCCAGAAGGTAGGACGCACCAAAGGCAGCGGCACCCACCATGGCGATGAAAACGGCAACCTTGATAATCAGCCAAAGCATGGGAACCGCCCTTTCAACCTCAATTAAACGCCTGCGACAGCGACTCGAAGGCGGCGAGCGCCTCGACCCGGCGACCGGCCTGTGCGGCCCATTGCGACATGGCCGCGCGCGCGCTCTCGGGCAGGGCCCCGATTTCGGTCAGCGCATCAGAAAGCCGCCCCTGCACGAGCGCCGCCTCGGCGCGCGAAAGCACCGCGTCCGGGTCGTCGCCCTCGCGCGGGCTGAGCGAACGCATGCCAAGCTGCGCGCGCAGAAAATCGGTCATCGAAACGCCCTCATCCGTCTCGTTGCGGGCGGTGGCAAGGGCGGCCCGGGCCGCCTCGGGGAAACTGTCAACAAGGCCGGCATGGGTCGGCACGCCGGTCCCGGCCACCGCCGTCAGCGCCGCCGGCACCGCGACGCCGGTCTCGCGCAGATCGGCCAGCGCGGGGGCGAATGCCTCACCCGAATCGAGTGCGGTCCCGATCCGGGTCAGCGCGGCGCGGCGCAGCATCGCCCGCGCGCTGTCGCGCGCGGCGCTCTCGCGCGCCTCGAACCTGTCGCGCAATTCGTCGATCACACCTTGTTGCCTCGCAAGCCGGTCCTGCAAGGCGGCAATCACCTCATCAGGAACCGCACCCGAAGGGTCCTGCGGCACGGGGCGGGCGGCCAGATCATTCACGCGGCCCTCAAGATCGGCAAGCTGGCCGGTCAAGGTCTGGCGCAGCCCGTCGATCTCGCCGCGCAGGTCGGTGGGGGCCGCGAGAGTCGCAAACTGTTCCTCCAGCTTCGCGATGCGCTCGATCAGTTGCGTCTCTCCGGCACCCTGCGGCGCGAACCAGTCGGGCGGCAGGACATAGGGCGCGGCAAAGACGCCGATCCCGGCAGCGACGATCCCGCCTGCAAGCATGGACCAGAACCCGCCCTGCCGCACCGTCACCCGTTCGGGCACCTGTTCGGGGCGCGTCGCGGTGTCGGGGGCGGCATCGGCGGCCCCGGCGTCATTGCCGGCGGGCGCCTCTTGGCCAACGGACTCCTCTTGGCCGGTGGGGTCATCTTGGCCAGCGGACTGCTCTTGGCCGGCGGGGTCATCTTGCCGCGTCGGCGTATCGGTCTCGGGTGATTGCGTCACGGACCCGTCCGCGGGCGTGTCGGGATTGCCCGCCATATCAGCCCGGGGGCTCTCCTCGCGCGCATCCCCGGCGTCGGAGTCTCCGTCGGTCATTTTCGTCCGGGTCGTCTTTTTTTGTGCCACGGCGCGCCAGCCTTCCGAATCCTGTCAAATGAGCCTGCGTAACCGACCTTACTGCGGGGCCCTGCCACTCTCAACCCGCTTGGCATGGCTCACCAGATCGTGCAGCGCCGCGCAAAGCGCCGCCCTGTCGGGGCTTTTTGCCACGATGAGCCGGGTTGCGGCCCCCGGCGGCACGGTTTCGGCCACCTTGCGGCTCATTGCCGCGACAAGGAGCGGCGCGCGGATCGTGCCCGTCTCTGCAAAAAAGAGCCGCCCGCTGCGCGGCGACATAAGCGGCAGGATCACCGGTGCATCCCCGCCAAGCGTGTCGCGTGCCGCTGCTGAGAGCGGCTGTGCCTCTTGCGCGTAAACGACGACCTCTGCTGTCTTCAACCCCCGCGCGCGCAGCGCCCCGGCGATATCTGCGGCGACATGCTCGCCGCGCGGATGCAGGAACGGGCCGGTTACGCCCTCACGTTCGATCAAGGCCAGAAGCGAGGGGGCATCGCCTTCGGCTGCGATTGCGTCAAACCCGTGGGCGCGCGCGGCCTCTGCCGTGGCCTCTCCGACCGCATAGGCGGGCAGGTCGCGGCGGGGGGTCAGGCGGCAGAACCCCTCGACCCCGTTCCGCGAGGTAAAGATGAGGGTCTCGCGGCCCGTCATCTCCGGCAACTTTCCCCGGAACGCGATCTGCATGAGCGGCGAGACAAGCACGGCCACCCCCGGCCACGTCGCGCGCAACCGCTCGGCCATGCGGCTGGCCTCGGGCTCGGGCCGGGTGATGAGAAGCGTGGGCATCGGCGCTCGGCAGTTGTTGGGCGGCTCACAAGGTGTTACCTGCCTCGCACCGTTCAGGCAATGCCGGGCCACGATGCACCAGACGCTGACCATCCTCGGAATCGAGAGCAGTTGCGACGACACCGCCGCCGCGGTGCTGCGCATGGGGCCGGACGGCCCCGCGATACTCTCGTCGGTGGTGATGGGGCAAACCGCGCTCCATGCGGCCTTCGGCGGGGTGGTGCCGGAGATCGCAGCGCGGGCACATGCCGAAAAGATCGACATCGCCGTGCGCGCGGCGCTGGCGCAAGCGGCGACAAGCCTTGCGCAGATGGATGCGGTGGCGGTGACCGCCGGGCCGGGGCTGATCGGCGGGGTGCTCGCCGGCGTCATGTGCGCCAAGGGCATCGCGGCAGGCGCGGGGCTGCCGCTGATCGGGGTCAACCACCTTGCCGGCCACGCGCTCACGCCGCGCCTGACCGACGGGGTGGCCTATCCCTATCTCGTGCTGCTCGTCTCGGGCGGGCACTGCCAGTTCCTGACCGTCGCGGGACCGCAGAATTTCACCCGCCTGGGCGGCACCATCGACGACGCGCCCGGCGAGGCATTCGACAAGGTGGCGCGGCTTCTGGGCCTGCCGCAGCCCGGCGGGCCGGAGGTGGAGCGCGCGGCCCGCACGGGTGACGCGGGCCGCTTCCGCCTGCCGCGCCCGCTCTTGGACCGGCCCGGCTGCGATCTGTCCTTCTCGGGGCTCAAGACGGCGGTGCTGCGGGCGCGCGACGCGCTGGTGGCCGAGAAGGGCGGGATCACCCGGCAGGACCGGGCCGACCTTTGCGCCGGATTCCAGGCGGCGGTCTGCGACGTGCTGGCGGAAAAGACCCGCCGCGCGCTGGCCAAGACCGGCGCGCCGGTGCTCGCCGTGGCAGGCGGCGTGGCCGCCAACGGGCCGATCCGCGCGGCGCTCATGGCCGTGGCCGAGGCACAGGGCGCGCGCTTCGTCGCGCCGCCTCTGGCGCTGTGCACCGATAACGCGGCGATGATCGCCTATGCGGGGGCCGAACTTTACCTGTCGGGGCAACGCGATGACATGGGCCTTGCCGCGCGAGCGCGCTGGCCGCTCGATGCGACAAGCCCGGCGATGCTGGGCCACGGCAGGCGGGGGGCGAAGGCATGACGCTGATTTGCGGCGCGGGGGCGTTCGGCACGGCGCTGGCGGTGACGCTGGCGCAAAACGGGCCGGTGACGCTCTGGGCGCGCGACGCGGACCATGCCCGGGACATGCAGGCGGCGCGGGAGAACGCGCGGCGCCTGCCCGGCATTGCCCTGCCCGAGGCGATCACGGTGATCTCGGGCGCGCTGCCCGAGGGGGACGACCCCTGCCTTCTGGCCATGCCGATGCAGACCCTGGGCGGGTTCCTCGCCGCGCATCGCTCAGCCCTTGCGCGCCCTTTGGTGGCCTGCTGCAAGGGGATGGACCTTGCCACCGGCCTCGGCCCCACCGCCCTTGTTTCCCGCGCGATCCCCGAGGCGGTGCCCGCGATCCTCACGGGGCCGGGTTTCGCCGCCGACATCGCGCGCGGCTTGCCGGCCGCGCTGACGCTGGCCTGTGGCGATGCGCAGACGGGGCGCGGGCTGCAAGGGTTGCTGACCACGCCCACGCTGCGGCTTTATCGCAGCACCGACACGATCGGCGCGGAACTGGGTGGCGCGCTCAAGAACGTCATCGCCATCGCCTGCGGCGCGGTGATGGGCGCGGGGCTGGGCGAGAGCGCGCGCGCGGCGCTGATGACCCGCGGCTTTGCCGAGATGAACCGGCTGGCGCAGGCGCTCGGCGCGCGGCCCGAGACGCTGGCGGGGCTGTCGGGGCTGGGCGACCTGGCGCTGACCTGCACCTCGGACCAGTCGCGCAACACCCGCTATGGCGAGAGCCTCGGGCGCGGCGCGGCGTTCGACCCCGCGATCACCGTCGAGGGGGCCGCAACCGCGCGCGCGGCGCTGGTCCGCGCGCGTTCGCTTGGCCTTGACCTGCCCGTGACCGGCGCGGTTGCCGCGTTGGTCGCGGGAGAATTGCGCGTGGCGCAGGCAATGGATATGCTGCTCTCGAGACCGCTCAGGGAGGAATGATGCTGATTGCCCTTATCGCCCGCGACAAGCCCGGCGCGCTGCAAACCCGTCTCGACAACCGCGAGGCGCATATGGCCTATCTGAAACAGAGCGGCGTGGTCTCGCAGGCTGGGCCGCTTCTGGACGAGGAGGGCGGGATGACCGGCTCGCTCGTCGTGCTCGACGTGGCCGACATGGCCGCCGCGCACGACTGGGCGGCCAATGACCCCTATGCCAGGGCCGGGCTTTTCGCCTCGGTCGATCTCATCGCGTGGAAAAAGGTCATCTGATGCGCTACTGGCTGTTCAAGTCGGAGCCCGCCACATGGTCCTGGGACGATCAGGTGGCCCGCGGCGAGGCGGGCGAGGAATGGGACGGCGTGCGAAACTATCAGGCGCGCAACTTCATGCGCGAGATGTCGGTTGGGGATCGCGGTTTTTTCTACCATTCCCAGAGCGAAAAGGCCGTTGTCGGCACGGTCGAGGTGATCGCGCCCGCCCATCCCGACAGCAAGGCGGGCGATCCGCGTTGGGAATGTGTGGACATCAGGGCGCTGGAGACGGCAAAACGCCCGGTGACGCTGGAGGAGATTAAGGCCGATCCGCGTCTGGCCGACATGGTTCTGGTGAAGAACTCGCGCCTGTCGGTGCAGCCGGTGACGCCCGAAGAATGGCGGATCGTGTGCGATCTGGCGGGGCTGAGGCCGTAACGGAAACAAGACCGGAAACGGGGGATATCCGCGCCATCGCCGACACCCCCCGCCACCCCACGTGCTCCCTACGCACCACACGTGTTCTTTCCGGCTTTCTCTGGAAGGCCCCGGCCATCCTGGCCCGAACAAGGCGAAACTACCCCATCACCGCCGCAGCGCCAAGAACGCAATATCTCGGATTAGGCTAAAATTCGGCAGATCCCGGCTCTCGCCGCAATCCCGCCATGCCTTGTTCACCCTGCCCTGCGCCAATCATCGAGCGCACGGTTCGGCTCCGGCCCTGTCGCCGAGAGCACGGCCTGCGCATCCGCGCCCGGATCGGCCGCGCCGGGGCTGTCGGCGCGCATCGCGCGCATCCGCGCCACCGTCTCGATCACCTGCGGCGCACGCGCGAGCGTCGTGGCGAGCGAGCGCTGAAACTCCTGCCCCTTGGCCTGATGGCGCGCGCCGAAATAGAAGCTGACGATCGCCCCCAGAAGCCACCACAGCGGCTCGGGCACAAGCGCCAGCCCTGCCATGCGCTCGCCGAACCACAAGGGATCGACCATCGCCGCCACCATCAACCCCAGCGTGCCAAGCGCCATCGCCGGGCGCGGCAGGCGGTTCAGCCCGTCGATGAACCGATCGAACAGACCGCGCTCGGCGACGCGAAACTCCGTCGCCATCTGATCGAGTGCGGCGCGCTGCATCTCGGCGCCGCGCGCGTCGGCCGCCTCGGCATTGACGCGGAACACCTCCGCAGTCTCGCGCACGATATTGCCGCCGCCGCCAAAGAGAACTCGCAGGATATCGCTTACCATGCCGCCACCCTTTGCTGAAATTCCGCCTCGCTCAGATGATAGCGCGGCGCGATGAACTCTTCCGCGCGCCGGATCCAGCCGCCCTTGGCGCCGCTGCGCGTGCGCGCGAACTTGCGGCTGGCGGGGCGCGCGTCGGCGAGACGGAGGTAATAATTGCGCCGCGCGATCCCGTAGGCGTCGGCGATGTGATCGGGGGCGGCGCTTGCTGCGGCCTGCGCCGCGGCCCCGGTCTGCGGCCCGATCACCCCATCCACATCGACCGCGTGGCCCATTTCGCGCAGGAGGGTTTGCAGGATGCGCACCGCGTTCGCGCCCGCGTTCACCTGCATGTCGAAGACGCTCGGGCGCAGCACCTCGGGCAGGCGCGCAATGCCTGTGCGATGATAATACTGCTCGATGAAGATATCGACCGCGCGCTCGCATGTGAGGGCGCGCACATCGGCGGTGTCGATGATCCCGTTGCCGTCGAGGTCAAGCCCCAGGCGGCGCATGGTATGGATGGTCACCCCGAAATTCGTGGCCCCCCCCGGATCGTCGGGGTCGTTGACGAAACCGCCCTCGCGGGCGACGATTTCCTCGGCCAGTTGTCTGACGCTGCGCATGGGGTCTGCCTCTTGCCTTATGTCGGGGCAAGAGTGGGGACGCAGCGGTTAACGGCGCATTTGCAAGGCGCGCGGTGCAGGGCGGGGGCGCTGCCCCCGTCACGCCTGCGGCGCGACTCCCCCGGGATATTTACGGCAAGATGAAGCCGCTCAGCTATCCCTGGGGTCCTGATAGACCCCTTGTTCCTTGAGCGCGTCGATGACCTCGCGGGGCATGTAGGTCTCGTCATGCTTGGCGAGGATCTCGGTGGCGACAAAAACTCCGTCGCGGTAGCTGCCGGTGCCGACCATGCCCTCGTTCTCGGAGAAGAGATCGGGCAAGATGCCACGATAGACCACCGGGACCGAGGCCCCGCCATCGGTCACCACAAAGCGCACCTCCTCGCCCTGCCCGCGTTCCAGCGTGCCGGCCTCGACCAGCCCGCCGATGCGAAACACCTCCGCAGGCGCGGGCGGCGCGGCCACGACCTGCGAGGGCGAGCGAAAGAAGTTGATCCCGTCGCGCATCCCGTAGCCGATCAGCGCGGTTGCCGCGACAAGTGCTATGGCGGCGATGGCGATGACCTGCACGCGGCGCTTTTTCCTGAGATTTTTCATGGACCTGCCTCGCAAAGCTCAGGGAAAGACGGGCGCGAGCATCAGCCCCGTCACCTCTGGTTCAGATAGCATCAGATTGGCGTTTTGCAACGCCTGCCCGCTGCTGCCTTTTGTCAGGTTGTCAAGCGCGGCGATAACAATGGTGCGGCCCGCGCGCCGGTCGGCCACCACGCCGATATGGCAGAAATTGCTGCCCCGGATGTGGCGCGTGCTGGGGCTTTCGCCCATGGGCAGGGTGATCAGGAACGGCTCGTCGGCATAGGCCGCGGCAAGCGTGTCGTGGATCCGGCCCGCATCGCCCTGCACATAGGCGGTGGCAAGGATGCCACGATTGGCCGGGATGAGATGGGGGGTGAACTGGATCTCCACCTTGCGGCCCGCCAGCGCCGTCAACTCCTGGTCGAACTCGCCCAGATGGCGATGCGTGCCGCCCACCGAATAGGCGTGATAGCCCTCGGACAACTCGGCATGGAGGAGGTTCTCCTTGAGGCTGCGCCCCGCGCCCGACACGCCGCACTTGAGATCGAGAATGATCTCGTCCGTGTCGATCACCCCCGCCGCGATCAACGGTCGCAGGATATATTGCCCCGCAGCCGCGTTGCAGCCCGTCCCCGCCACCAGCCGGGCGCCCGCGATCTCGGCGCGGTAGAACTCGGTCAGGCCATAGACCGCCTCGCGCTGCAGCTCGGGCGCGGCATGGGGGTTGCCATACCATTTCTCGTAATCCGCCGGGTCGCGCAGCCGGAAATCGGCGGACAGGTCCACGATCCGCAGATCGCGCGGCAGGTTTGCGATCACCTCCTGGCTGGTCTTGTGCGGCAGCGCGCAGAAACACAGGTCGATGCCCGAGAAATCAATCTCTTCGATCGTCACCAGACCGGGCAGGTCGAGGTGGCGCAGATGCGCGAACACCTGCCCCATCGACTGCCCCGCCCTGGAATTGGCGGCCAGCGCCGCGATTTCCATCGCCGGATGGGTGGCGATGAGACGGACAAGTTCGGCGCCGGTATAGCCCGAGGCTCCGAGAATGGCGATTTTATGGGTCATGTGGTCCTCGCGGAGGGTGGTCGGGGGGGATCAGGCGGGCTGAAAGATGATCTCGCGTCGCAGGAACTGCGTCGCGTGCGACGACACGCGCCTGGGGTCGCCCGTGGTCAGGAACATCGCCTCGGTGCCCGGCCCGATCCTGTCGGGATGTCGCGCGAGGTAATCGGCAAGGCTCGCGGCCACCAGCGAGGGCTGCGAATAGACCGTCACATCAGGCCCGAGCGCATCGCGGAAAACCTCTTCCAGCAGCGGATAATGGGTGCAGCCCAGCACGGCGGCCTGCGGGTGCGGCATCTTGCGTTTGAGCGCCTCGACATGGCTGCGCACCAGCGCCTCGGCAAGGATCATGTCGCCCTCCTCGATGGCATCGACCACGCCGCCGCAAGCCTGCGCCTCGACATCCACGCCGATGGCACGAAATGCCAGCTCGCGCTGAAAGGCGCGGCTCGCCACGGTGGCGGGGGTGGCGAAAAGCGCCACGTTTGTCACCGCCACCTCGCGCGGGGGGGAATTGTCGCCCCATCGCCGCTCGGTCAGCGCCTCGATGAGCGGCACGAACACGCCAAGCACGCGCTTGTCCGCGGGCACCCAAGACTCCTGCATCCGGCGCAGCGCGGCGGCAGAGGCGGTGTTGCAGGCAAGGATGACCAGATCGCAGCCCGCATCGAAGAGCCGCGCGACCGAGGCCGTGGTCAAGGCGTAGATGTCATCGGCATCGCGCACCCCGTAGGGCGTATGCGCATTGTCACCCAGATAGACGAACGGCACCTCGGGCAGGCGCTTGTGCAGCGCGTCCCATACCGTCAGGCCGCCCAGCCCGCTATCGAATATCCCAACCGCCATGAAGCCACCCGCGAAATCAGCCAGAGCCGAGCCCGGTCCCGGAGGCCGCGACCGGATCTGGCGCCGATTCATAGGTCTTTTGCCGCGGGAAGGCCATGAGGGATTTCGCCCGCCTGCGCAAGGCGCAGGACCGGGGCGCGCCCGCGGCCCTGCCCCGACCGGCACCGCCCTCAGCCGCGGCCAATCTCGACCTTGCGGCCAGCCGCGCTCTCACCGCTGCGCTTGGGGATGGTCACGCTCAGCACCCCGTCCTTGAGATGCGCCTCGACCTTGTCGCCATCGGCATCGGCGGGCAGGCGGAAGGAGCGGCTGAAGCTGCCATACTGGCGCTCGGAGAAGAACCAGGTCTCACCCTCCTCTTCGCGGGCGGCGGATTTCTCGCCCTTGATCGTCACCACCCCGTCATGCACCGAAATATCGATGTCCTTTTCCTCGACGCCAGGCAGTTCCATGGTGATGCGATAGGCGGTCTCGTCGCCCGAGGCATCCGAGGCCGGCGCGAGCCAGTCGGCCACACGCGCCCCGAAATTGCGCAGTGGTTCGTAAAGCTGCGGCCAGAAGCCTGCGACATGCGATTTTTCAACCATTGCGTCATCCTCCTTTGCCTTGGTTACAGACGGACATTATGGGGCCGCGATGCGCGGCACCTTGACGCATATCAAACGCGGGGCCGATCCGGGTGGAAAACAAGGGCGTCAGCCGAGCACCGCGAGCGCCGGGAAGGTCTCCAGCAGCCAGAAGGAAAAGGCCGAGAAGCCGCCGGTGAGCATCAAAAGGCCAATGGTCCACAGCAAAAGGCCCATCACCCGCTCGATCTGGGCCATGTGCCGCTTCATCCAGCCCAGGAGCCCGGTGAGGCGTGGCAGGAAGGCCGCCACCAGCAGGAAGGGCACGCCGAGGCCCGCCGCATAGATCGCCAGAAGCGTCGTGCCGCGCGCGATATTGGCCTCGGAGGCGGCAAGCGTCAGGATCGCGCCCAGTTGCGGGCCGATGCAGGGCGTCCAGCCAAAGGCGAAGGCCAGCCCCAGAACATAGGCCCCAAGCGAGGAGCCGCCCCTGTCGCCCGCGTCGAGCCGCGCCTCGCGGTCAAGAAAGCCGATGCGGTAAACCCCCACGAAATGCGCGCCGAACGCCATCACCACAACACCCGCGACGGTATTAAACCAGTCCTGATATTGCAAAAAGGCACGGCCCAATGCCGAGGCGGTAAACCCCAGAAAGATGAACACCGTCGAGAGGCCCAGCACGAAGAACAGCGCCGGCACCACCGCGCGGGCGCGCGGCGCGCCGTCCTGTGACAACGCGTTGAGGCTGATGCCGCTCATATAGGCGATATAGGGCGGCACGATGGGCAGAACGCAGGGGCTGAGGAAGGAGACCACCCCCGCCAGAAGCGCCACGAACATGGCGGGCAGAAGCGCCGCGTCGATGATCTCTATTCCGAACATGAGGCAGACATAGACGCTCGGGCGGGCGGCGTCACGGGGCGCGGTGTCACAACCTTGTGGACAGGCTGTAACAAGGCCGCTATCTCACGGCGCATGACCCCGAAAGAGACCCTCGACGCGCGCGGCCTGCTATGTCCGCTGCCGGTGCTGAAGCTGCGAAAGCGGCTGAAATCGCTCGGGCCGGGCGAGGAAATCGCGATGCATGCGGATGACCCGGCGGCGGTGATCGACGTGCCGCATTTCTGCGCCGAGAGCGGGCATGTGCTGCTGTCGGCGGCGGAGGCGGACGGGGTCCAGACCTATGTGATCCGCAAATCCGGCTGAGGCGGGATGTCCCGGCCCGCGAAGGGCCGGGATGGCGGGGTCATCAGCCCCGGGACCACCAGCCGCGGCGCTTGGGCTTGTCGTCGTCCTCGGGCGTCGGCGTGGCCTCGGTTTGCGCAACCGCGACGGGGGTCTCTTCGGCCACCGCCGGCGGGACTTCCGGCGTCGGCTTACGGGCTGCCGTTTCGGGCTGCTCGACGATCACAGGCGCGGGCACAGGCTCGGGCGCGGGCGCGGGAGGTGCTGCCTGCTCGGCCACCGGCTCGGCTGTCTCAATAGCCTCCACGGGGGCCTCGGCAGGGGCTTCGGCGGTGTCTGCGGGGGCCGGTGCGGTCTCCTTGGGCTTCCTGCTGCGCGACACGGTGCGGCTTTTGGGCCTTGCGGCCGGTGCTGCCTCTGTCTCCGCGTCCGCGCTCTTCGGGTCCGGCGTCTTGCGCGTGCGCGAACCAGAGCTTGAGCGGGCGCCGGATTTGGGCTTGGCCGTTTCGGGCGCGGCCTCGGTCCGGGCTTCGGCCCCGGCTGCGGGCTGCGCCGCGGCCTCGGGGGCCTCATCGGCCCGAGCGTCGTCGTCCCCGGAATCGTCGTCCTGAGCGTCGCGGGCCTGATAGTCGCCATTCGATTTGGGCTTGCGCTTGCGGCTGCGCGAGCGACGGCGCTTCTTCTTGGGGCGCTCGCCGTCGTCGGAGGTCTCGGACGTGGTTTCGGCCATGTCGTCCTCGTCCTCGTCCTCCTCGTCCTCGGTGGTGCTGTCGATTTCCTCCATCAGCACGGACCCACCCGAGACGAATTGAGCCACCGGTTCAGGCACGATGCGGGTTGCGGTCTTGAACTTTTCCAGCGTGAAATCGGGGCTGACCAGCGCCGGGTCGCCCTCGATGCGCACCGACAGACCGTATCGCTGCTCGATCAGGGCGATATGCTCTCGCTTCTGGTTGATGAGAAAATTGGCGACGGCCACGGGGGCGCGCACCAGAACCTCGCGCGAGCGCCGCCGCGTGCCCTCTTCCTCGATCTGGCGCAGGATCGAGAGCGCCATGCTGTCATCGGAGCGTATCAGCCCGGTGCCGTGGCAATGCGGGCAGGGCTGGGTGCTCGCCTCGAGCATCCCCGGACGCAGGCGCTGGCGGCTCATTTCCATGAGGCCGAAACCCGAGATGCGGCCAACCTGGATGCGCGCGCGGTCGGTCTTGAGCTTGTCCTTGAGGCGCTTTTCCACGGCGGCATTGTTCTTGCGCTCGTCCATGTCGATGAAGTCGATGACGATGAGGCCCGCCAGATCGCGCAGGCGCAACTGGCGCGCCACCTCCTCGGCGGCCTCAAGGTTGGTCTTGAGCGCAGTCTCCTCGATCGAGCCTTCCCTGGTGGCGCGGCCGGAGTTGACGTCGATGGCAACCAGCGCCTCGGTCACCCCGATCACGATATAGCCGCCGGAGGGCAGTTGCACCGTGGGGTTGAACATGCCGGCGAGATAGCTTTCAACCTGATGGCGCGCAAACAGCGGCATCGGGTCCTGGTAGTGTTTCACGTTCTTGGCATGGGACGGCATGATCATCTTCATGAAGTCCTTGGCGATCCGGTAACCGCGCTCTCCCTCGACCAGAACCTCGTCGATATCGCGGTTGTAGAGGTCGCGGATCGAGCGCTTGATGAGGTCGCCCTCCTCGTAGATCTTGGCCGGCGCGATGGATTTGAGCGTCAACTCGCGGATCTGTTCCCACAGACGCTGAAGGTATTCGTAATCGCGCTTGATCTCGGCCTTGGTGCGCTGCGCGCCCGCGGTGCGCACGATCAGGCCCGCGCCCTTGGGCACGTCGATCTCGGCGGCGATCTCCTTGAGCTTCTTGCGGTCGGCGGCGTTGGTGATCTTGCGCGAAATGCCACCGCCACGCGCGGTATTGGGCATGAGCACACAGTAGCGACCCGCGAGGCTCAGGTAGGTGGTGAGCGCCGCGCCCTTGTTGCCGCGCTCTTCCTTGACCACCTGCACCAGCATGATCTGGCGGACCTTGACGACCTCCTGAATCTTGTAGCGGCGCGCGCGGGGCTTGCGGACGGGGCGGATATCGTCGCTGTCATCCTCATCGGCAACGGATTCGATGCTGTCATCGAGGGCGACGTGATCGCGACTGTCCTCTTCTGTCGCGGTCTCCGCCGGCGCGGCGGCCTCGGGGGTGTCGTCCACCGGCTCTTCCACCGGGGTTTCGGCCACGCGCTCCATCGGCGAGCTGGCCTCGGGAATCGTGTCCGCCCGCGCCGCGGCATCCTCGTCGACGTCGATGGTTTCCATGCCGGAAATTTCCGTGCTGGTCACCGCATCCTGCGTGGCGGTCCTTTCGGCGCTGGATTTCGAGCGCGAGCGCGAGACGGAGCGGCGGGCCCTGGGGCGCTCATCCTCTTCCTCCTGAGCGCGCGCAAGCGCCTCTTCCTCGGCCATCAGCGCCTCGCGGTCGGCCACGGGGATCTGGTAGTAATCCGGGTGGATTTCTGAAAAGGCGAGAAAGCCGTGGCGATTGCCGCCATACTCGACAAAGGCTGCCTGGAGCGACGGCTCCACGCGGGTGACCTTGGCGAGATAGATGTTGCCGGCTAGCTGGCGCTTGTTCTCCGATTCAAAGTCGAATTCCTCGACCTTGTTTCCGTCCACCACCACGACGCGGGTTTCCTCCGCGTGGGTGGCATCTATGAGCATTTTCTTTGGCATGTGTTCCAATTGCACGGCGGCACCGCGCGCGCCCTTCGGGGCGCGGGAAACGGTGCGGCAAGTGTCTGTCAGGGGCGATGATCGCGGCGCACACACAAGGGGCGCTGTGCGCCCTTGCTGTCACTCTCGATCCTGTCGCGCGTGTCATCGCGGTTCTACTACTCCGGCCCGTTTCGGGGCCAATTCGGCGCCCGACGCGCGCGACGGCGCGCAAACGGGCAGGCGTGCGGTCCCCTTGGGCGGGGGCCAATCGGTCTGCTCGGCCCTGGGAATTGCCTTTGTCCTGCAATCCCGCGGGGGGCCTGAAACAGCGAATCTCTCGCGGCGGTTGCACATGGCCATGCGCCACCCGCCATTGAGACACACTAAAGCCCCGGGCAGGCAAAACACAATGGCGAAATCATCCCCCGCGCTCAGCCAAGGTAATCCGAGCGCGAGAGACCGTATTTTGCCATTTTTTCGTTCAATGTCCGGCGCGGCAGGCACAATTCGTCCATCACCGCCGCGATGCTGCCCTTGTGGCGGCGCATGGTGTTGTCGATCAACATCCGCTCGAACGCCTCGACATATTCCTTGAGCGGCTTGCCCTCGGTGGTCATCACCGGCTGCATCTCGGCGTGGTCGGACATCAGCAGCGAAGTGAGCGTGCCGGTGCCGCGCCGCGCCTGCAAGACCGCGCGCTCGGCAATGTTGAAGAGCTGGCGGACATTGCCGGGCCAGGGCGCCTGCAAGAGCTGCGTGGCCTCCTGCGCGCTGACCTGCGGCGCGTCGCAGCCGTAATCCTCGGCGAACTGTTCGGAGAAACGGGTGAAAAGCGTCAGGATATCCTCGCCGCGCGCGCGCAAGGGCGGCACGGTGATGCGCAGGCTGGCCAGCCTGTAGAACAGATCGGGGCGCAGCGCGTCCTCGCAGGTATGGCCCTCGTCCTGCATGTTGGAAATGGCGACGATGCGGGTCTCGGGGGGTGTGCCCTCCTCATCGACGAAGGTCAGCAGGCGGGCCTGCGCGCTCTCGGGGAGGGCCTCGATATCCTCCAGCACCAGCGTGCCGCCGCGCGCCTCCTCGACCGCCGGAAGGTGCGGATCCTCGGGCAGGACCGGGCCGAACAGGCGCCGGGTGAGCGCGGTTTCCTCCAGTGCGGCGCAGGAGATCACGACAAACCGCTTGCCCGCGCGCGCGCCGACCGCGTGCAGCGCATGGGCCACCAGCGTCTTGCCGGTGCCGGTTTCGCCCTCGATCAGCACATGGCCATCGGCCTGCCCGAGATCGAGAATATCCTCGCGCAACCGCTCCATCGTGGCGCTCGAGCCGATGAGTTTCTTCATCAGCGAACCGCCATCGGAGAGATCACGCCGCAGCGCGCGCGCATCGAGCACCATGCGGCGGCGTTGCGTCGCTTTCTTGGCCAATTGCGTCATGCGGTCGGGGTTGAACGGTTTTTCCAGAAAGTCGAAGGCGCCAAGGCGCATCGCCTCGACCGCCATCGGCACGTCGCCATGCCCGGTGATCATGATCACCGGCAGGGTGGAATCGCTGCCCATCAGCTTGCGCAGGAACTGCATCCCGTCCATGCCGGGCATCTTGATGTCGGTCACGACGATGCCGGGGTAATCGGGGCCAAGGCGCTTGAGCGCCTCCTCGGCGCTGGCGAAAGTCTCGGTATCGTAGCCCGACAGCGCCAGCCACTGGCTGATCGACTGGCGCATGTCGCGCTCGTCATCGACGATGGCGATTTTCATGGCAGACGGCATGTCAACTCACTCCGCGGCTTGGGTCTCTTGGGGCAATATGGGAAGCTGGACCTCGAATACAGCCCCCCCGCCCTCGGCGTTGCGCGCCGTGAGGCGCCCGCCAAGGTCGTTGACGATCCCCGAGGAAATGGCAAGCCCGAGGCCCACCCCGTCGCCGGGCAGCTTGGTGGTGTAGAAAGGCTCGAACAGCTTGTCGAGATCGGTGATCCCGTGGCCGTTGTCGCGCACGGTGAGCACCGCCGTCTCGCCCGCCGCAAGCAGGATCTCGATGGCGGCCTCGGGGGTCTGTTCGGTGGCGTCCATGGCGTTGCGCAACAGGTTCACGATCACCTGTTCGATGCGCAGCCGGTCGCCCATCACGATGACCGGCTCGGACGGCAGCGTGCGGGTGATCTGAACCTTGCGATTGCGCAGTTGCGGCTCCATCAGCGCCAGCGCCGAAGAGACCGCATCGCCAAGATTTACGGGGGTGAAGCGGTCGCCGGACTGGCGCGCGTAGGATTTCAGCTGCTTGGTGATCGCGCCCATCCGCTCGATCAGGTCGTCGATGCGCTGGAACGAGGTCAGCGCCTCGTCGGGGCGGTTGCGGTTGAGCAGCATCCGCGCGCCCGCGAGATAGGTCTTCATCGCGGCCAGCGGCTGGTTCAGCTCGTGACTGACGGCGGCCGACATCTCGCCCAGAACCGCCAGCTTGGAGCTTTGCTGAAGCGTCTGTTCGGCCTGCGCGAGGTTCTCCTGCACGCGCCGGCGCTCGGCGATTTCCCGCTGGAGGCGCACGTTCAGTGCGCGAAGCTCCGCCGATTCGCGCTGAAACAACACCATGCGCGAAGTGGCGCGGCGGTTGCGGAAATAGAAGGCCAGCGCCATGAGAATCGCAAAACCCATGATTTCGAGCGCGATATAGCCGTTCACCTTGTCGCGCACGGCGGCATAGGTGGTGAAACTGGCAATGCGCCAGCCGCGAAACGCCACCCGCCCCTCGACCCGCATCACCGCCTGGCCGCGCAGATAGGCGTCGGCAGGCATCGCGGTCCAGTCCGATGTGGCGCGGATCGCGCGCTCGATGGCGCTGCGCGCGGGCTCACGCGCGAGGGCCTCGGCCTCGGTCAGCCCGCGCCAGCGCGGCTCGGTTGACAGGATGATCGTGCCCTCGCTGTCGGTGACCATGACGGCGTCGGAAATGCCCGACCAGGCGCGCTCAAACTTGCGCAGATCCACCTCGACCACGATCACGCCCAGCACGCCCGTTTGCGTCTCGATCCGGCGCGAATAGGTGAAATTGAATTGCCCCGCCTCCTGCCGCAGCACGGTGAAGACGGTATCGCGCGAGCGCAGCGCCTCGACGAAATAGGGGGCCTGCCGATGATTTTCCCCCAGCCGCGTGCGCTCTGACACCGCGACGGCGCGCCCGTCACGGTCCAGCAGCGTGAGCGAGGCGGCGCCGATTTCCTCGACAAAGGAAATCAGCCGCTGGGTCGATTGCGCGTAATCCTGCGTGTTGAGCGCGGAAATGAGCGCCGGATCGCGCGCCAGAAGCTGCGGCACGATGGCGTTCTGCCGCAATTCGCTGAGCAGGTTGCCGCTATAGAGCAGGAGCCGCAATTCGGCGCGGTTGCGCGTGGTCTCGGTAAAGCGGTCGGTCAGCATCCGATGCGTGGTCACCACCACGACCACCGCCGTCACGAAAAGCAGCCCAAGCACCAGCCGCGCGCGCCAGGGAATGGCGCGCAGGCGAGAGGCGGGCTGGGAGCGAACAGGCGGGGTCATGCCGCAAGTCTAGGCCGCGCGCGCCCCGCGCTCAAGCATCGGCGAGATCGCGCACGAGCCCGGCGAACATCGCCGCCCCGTCGGTCCCGCCCTGGGCAGGCTCGGCCATGCGCTCGGGATGGGGCATCATACCCAGAACGCGGCGGTTTTCCGACAGCACCCCGGCGATGTCACGGGCCGATCCGTTGGGGTTGCGGACATAGGTAAAGGCCACGCGGTCCTCGGCCTCCAGCCGGTCGAGCGTTGCGCCATCGGCGAAATAGTTGCCGTCGTGATGCGCGATCGGCACGGTGATGGTGCTGCCCGGCGCATAGCCGCGGGTAAAGGCGCTGTCCGCCGTGGTCACGCGCAGATCGACCGGCTTGCAGACATATTTCAGCCCCGCATTGCGCAGCAGCGCGCCGGGCAGAAGCCCCGTCTCGGTCAGGATCTGAAACCCGTTGCAGATGCCCAGCACATAGCCGCCACGCTCGGCGTGGGCCACCACCGCGCGGCAGATCGGCGAATTGGCGGCAATGGCGCCGCAGCGCAGGTAATCGCCATAGGAAAACCCCCCCGGCACCCCGACGATATCGACGCCCCCGGGCAGCGCGGTGTCCTTGTGCCAGACCATCGAGACGCGCGCGCCCGCCCGCTCGAACGCGACCTTGAGATCGCGGTCGCAATTGGAGCCGGGAAAGACGAGGATGGCGGCGTGCATCAGACCAGTTCCACCGAATAGCTCTCGATCACCGTGTTGGCGAGGAGCCGCTCGCACATCTGCGTGACCGTCTCGCGGGCCTTGTCGGCGTCCGTCTCGGCCAGATCAAGCTCGATCACCTTGCCCTGCCGCACGCCCTCGACACCCTCGAAGCCAAGCTGCCCGAGCGCGCGGCGCACCGCCTCGCCCTGCGGATCGAGCACGCCGGTCTTGAGCATCACATGCACACGGGCTTTCATCGGGGCATCTCCTTGGGCGGGATTTCTCAGCCCGCGACATGCACCGGATCGGGGGCGGAATGCAAGGCTCGATCAGGGCCGCCGCCGCCCGCTCAGGTGTTGAACAGAAAATGCAGCACGTCGCCATCCTGCACGACATAGGACTTGCCCTCGGCGCGCATCCTGCCCGCCTCCTTGGCGGGCTGCTCGCCGCCGAGCGTAACGAAATCCTCATAGGCGATGGTCTCGGCGCGGATAAAGCCCTTCTCGAAATCGCCATGGATCACAGCCGCCGCCTTTGGCGCGGAGGTGCCTTGCGGGATCGTCCAGGCGCGCGCCTCCTTGGGACCGACGGTGAAATAGGTCTCGAGGTGCAAGAGCGCATAGCCCGCGCGGATGAGCCGGTCCAGCCCGGCCTCCTCCAGCCCCATCTCCGAGAGGAACATTTCCGCCTCGTCCGGCTCCAGCCGGGAAATTTCCTCTTCGATCTGGGCCGAGATCACCACCGAGGCCGCGCCCTGCTCGGCCGCCATCGCCGCCACCGCTGCGGAAAATTCGTTGCCGGTGGCCGCGCTCGCCTCGTCCACGTTGCAGACATAAAGCACCGGCTTGGCGGTCAGCAGTTGCAGCATCTTCCACGCCTTCGCATCCTCGGCATCCACCGCGACGGTGCGCGCAGGCCGCCCCTCTTCCAGCGCCGCCTGGGCCGCGGCCAGCAGGCGGTCGGCCTGCGCGGCGTCCTTGTCGCCACCCTTGAGCTTGCGCACCAGACCCGCGCGGCGCTTTTCCACCGATTCCAGATCGGCCAGCATCAATTCGGTCTCGATCACCTCGGCATCGGCGACGGGATCGACGCGCCCCTCGACATGGGTCACGTCCGGGTCCTCGAAGCAGCGCAGCACATGGGCGATGGCGTCCGTCTCGCGGATATTGGCAAGGAACTGGTTGCCAAGCCCCTCGCCACGGCTCGCCCCCTTTACCAGCCCGGCGATATCGACAAAGGTCATGCGCGCCGGGATGATCTGGCGCGAGCCGGCGATTTCGGCCAGCCGCTCGAGCCGCGCATCGGGCACCGCAACATCGCCCACATTCGGCTCGATCGTGCAGAACGGAAAATTGGCCGCCTGCGCGGCCGCCGTGCGCGTCACCGCGTTGAAGAGCGTGGACTTGCCCACATTGGGAAGCCCCACGATACCCATTCTGAACCCCATCCGCCTGCCTCTCTCGTGCGCCTTGCGTTCCGGGGTGCATCTACGGGGGCGGCGGGGCCGAGGTCAAGCGCGCGTCAGAGCTTGGTGGCCGAGACCGGCGGCGTGACGCGCCGCTTGAGCACCGCCTCGCGCCAGGAGATGAAGCTGATCGCGGCCACGATCACCATGCCGCCGAGGATCACGAAGATATCCACCCCCTCGCCAAAGACCAGCGCGCCCAGAAGCACCGCCCAGACCAGTTGCAGAAAGGTAACCGGCTGCGTCACCGTCAGCGGTGCCGCGCGAAAGGCGAGCATCATGGTATAATGCCCGGCAGTGGCAAGACAGGCCACGGCAAAGAGGATCGCCAGTTCCCACGGCGTCGGCGGCACCCAGACGGCGATGGCCATCGGCGCAAGGCCGATGGTGACGGTAAGCGACAGCATCGCCACCAGCACGCCCGCACTCACCCGCCCCGTGAGCACCTTGGCCATGAGATAGGACGTGCCGGAGGCCGCCGCCATGAACAGCATCGCCAGATGCGCCGCCCCGACCTCGCGCAAACCGGGGCGCAGGATGATCAGCGCGCCGCAGAGCGCCGCGACGATGGCGATCACCCGGCGCGCCGCCAGCCGCTCGCCGAGAAAGAGCGCGGCGCCGATGGTCACGAAGATGGGCGCGAGGTAATTCATCGCCGTGACATCGGCGATCGGCAGGCGCGCCATGGCGTAGAACCAGAACGCGACGCTGACCGTGTGCACCGCGCCCCGCGCGCAGATAAGGCACCATGTCCCCAGGTCGAACCGCAGCGTGCGCAGTGTGCCGAGAACCGGCAAGAGGAACACCACCCCGAAGAGATAGCGCAGAAAGGCCGCCTGCGTGGCTGGCATGCGCGTGCCGAGAACCTTGATCATGGCGGTGACGCCGACAAAGAGCATCCCCGTCGCGACCATCCAGAGCACCCCCCGGACGGGGCTCGGCATGATCTCGTTCGCAAGGGGCCTGTTCGCGCGCATGGCTGGCATTAAGTCACGGCGCACACGCCCTGTCGAGATGGGGCGCGGCACCTTGTCATGCACGGATCGCAAACCCCCGTCCCGACTGAGGCATGGCTTGGGCGGCGGGGCGCCCCTTTCCTGCCGTTTGGCGACCGGCTGGTGGAACCGCGCGCGCGCGCGCCCCGGACCTAATCGGCGGATAGCTGCGCCATCACCTCGTCGCTGGCCTCGAAATTGGTGGTGACGCGCTGCACGTCGTCGTCATCCTCCAGCGCCTCGATGAGCTTCATGAGCTTTTGCATCGAGTCGAGGTCCATCTCGGTCGTGACGGTGGGTTTCCACACCAGCCTGGTCGATTCGGATTCGCCGAGCACGGCCTCGAGCGCGGTCGAGACCTCGCCCAGATCGGTGTCGGCACACCAGATCACATGACCGTCCTCGCTGCTCTCGACATCCTCGGCCCCGGCCTCGATCGCGGCCATCATCACCGTGTCGGCGTCGCCCGCCGCCGCCGGATAGGTGATCTCGCCCTTGCGCTCGAACATGAAGCCGACGCTGCCGGTCTCGCCCAGATTGCCGCCGTTCTTGGCAAAGGTCGAACGCACATTGCTGGCCGTGCGGTTGCGGTTGTCGGTCATCGCCTCGACGATCACCGCCACCCCGTTCGGGCCATAGCCCTCATAGCGGATTTCCTCGTAATCCTCGGCCTCGCCGCCTTGCGCCTTCTTGATGGCGCGCTCGATATTGTCCTTGGGCATGGATTGCGCCTTGGCCTCCTTGATCGCAAGGCGCAGGCGCGGATTCTTGTCGGGGTCCGGCTCGCCCATCTTGGCCGCGACGGTGATCTCCTTGGAAAACTTGGAGAAAAGCCTGGCGCGAACGGCGTCCTGCCGCCCCTTGCGATGCTGGATATTCGCCCATTTGGAATGGCCGGCCATAAGGTCCTCTTGTCGGATGCTTGCAATTTCCGCACCTTTTATCCGCTTGGTGCGCGCGGGGCAACGGGTCAGGTGGCAGCGTCAGTCACCGGGGCCTGCGGGCACCAGCCGCCCGCCCTCGCGCACCATCTCGACGCGGGTGGCGCGGCCCGTCGCATCATCGGTCTCGACATAGACACCGCAAAGCGTGACCGCCCCCATGGCGGGCGTGAACCGCTCTTTTCCCATGCCGGTGACGAAGCGGCGCATCGGCTCGGTGCGGTCCATGCCGATCACCGAGTTGTAATCGCCGCACATGCCCGCATCGCCCTGAAACGCCGTGCCGCCGGGCAGGATCTGCGCATCCGCCGTGGGGATATGGGTATGGGTGCCCACGACGAGGCTGGCGCGCCCGTCGCAGAAATGGCCCATGGCCATCTTCTCGCTGGTGGCCTCGCAATGGATATCGACCACCGCCGCCTGCACCGCGCCGCCCAGGGGATGCGCGCGCAAGACCGCATCGACAGCCGAGAACGGATCGTCAAAGGCGCGGCGCATGAACACATTTCCCAGCACCTGCGCCACCAGAACCCGTCGCCCGCGCCCGTCGGAAAAGACGCGGTGCCCGCGCCCCGGCGCCACCCTGGCAAAGTTCAGCGGGCGGATGATGCGGCTGTCGCGCTCGATCGCCTGGAGCATGTCCTTCTGGTCGAAGGCGTGATCGCCAAGCGTCACCACATCGGCCCCCGCCTCCAGCAGGCCCCTGGCATGTGCCGCCGTCAGCCCCATCCCGCCCGAGGCGTTCTCGCCGTTGACCACGACGAAATCGAGCGCCCACGCCTCGCGCAGTTTCGGCAGCCGCTCGGCCACCGCCGCGCGCCCCGCGCGCCCCATCACATCACCAAGAAATAGCAGTTTCATGACCAACGTGTTAAGCGGAGCGCGCGACGAGGGCAAGCCTCAAGCCGTCGCCCCCCGCTCAGAGATCGCGCCCGGCGAAGCGCCCCGCGCCGAAGCTCGCCGAGACCTGCGCCACCTCGATCCGCTTGCCCGCGTCGGGGCCGTCGGCTGCGCGCGCGCCCGCCGGATAGATCCATTCCGGTACACTCAGATCTACCTCGCGCAGCACCTGCACCCCGCGCCGCACGCGCAACAGATAGCGCTCGCTCTCCTCGGCAAGCGGCACATCGGGCGTGTCCCAGCGGTCGCCGCCGATCCGCGTGCGCCGCACCCATGTCACCCGCAAATCACCCGCCTCCCCGGCCGCGCGCAGATGCACCGGCGCAAGGGGGCGCAGCCCGATCCCGTCAAAGGCCAGCACCGCGTGGCCGAAACTCGGATCGTCCACCGGGCGCCCCCCCGGCCCGATGCGGTAATGGCGCGCCTGCCCGCGCTGCGCCTGCGCGAGGCCCGTCTGCTGCGGCACACCGTCAAACCGCACGAGGATCGAACCGGGCGGCCACACCCCCGCGCCCTCGGTGCCCAGTTGCCCGCGCAGCCGGTGGCGCAGGATATAGGTATCGGGCGCGACAAGTTCGGCATCGCGGAACTGGAACAGCTCCCAGCCATCCGGCGTGCCATCGCCGATCGCGCAGAGATTGGCGCCGCCGAGGAATGCCAGATCGCTCACGCTCTCGAACTGCCCGTGGCGCAGCCGCACGAACAGGCCGTCGCCCCGGTCGATTCGCCCCATCGGCGCGGGGAAAAGCGGCGTCTCGGTCAGCCCCACAGTGGCCTGCGCGGCAATCAGCGTATCGAGCGCGTAATTCGCATCCTCGTCCGAGGCATAGAGCGCCACCGTCCCCGGCCACGGATCGGCGATCACCGCCAGATGCGGCGCGTGCGGCACTTCCTCGCCGCTCATCAGCGGCAGGTCGAGGAAAAGCGGCGTCACCGGCCCCGGCGCCACGAAGGGGCGCAGCCGCGCGGGCGAGTCCTCAATCAGAACGGGGCGAAAGCTCTCGGGATCGGTGCGCGTGGCCTCCACGCGCTGCGCGCCGGCCATCTGCTCCACCCGGTCGATGCGATAGCGCCCGCCGCCTGCCTCGGGGGGCAGTTCCAGCACATCCCCCGCGCCGATCAGCAGCCGCGAGGGCGGCAGCGTCAGGCGCAACGTATCGACCGAGAGCCGCGCCTCCGACAGCCACCGCTCCACCACCTGCCGCCCCTCGGCGCGCGTCAGCGCCAGCGGCATCTCCGAGGTGGCCACCGCGTGCGTCGCGTCGTCGGGCAGGATCGCCTCCTCGGCCACGGCCTCGTAATCGGCATCCGCCTCGATGAAGCGCAGCCGCACGCGGCCCGCCAGTTCCAGATCGCTGCCGCGCGTCTCCTCCAGCGCGCCGCCAAGTTCGGGGTCGCGCACCACCCGGTCCAGGTCCACCAGATGATCGGCGCGCCCGTCGCGGCGGCGAAAGGCCAGCACGCCACCGCGCTCCACCGCGTCCACGCCATAGGCCATCAGCAGCGGTTGCAGCGCCGCGCGCGCCGTGCCCACCTGATCGCCCAGATAGCCGCGCACGAATGTCTCGGCCCGCGCCACGTCGAGCGCCGCCACCCCCGCGCGCCCGGCAATCTCCGCGATCACCTCGCCCAGCCTGCGCCCGCTCGCCCGCCCGGTGATCCAGTGCCCGCGCGCGTAGTTCGCGCCATCCGACCAAAGGCCGGTATTGCCCGGAAACCACGGGAAAGGCCGCGCGTCCCACGCCCAGACACAGGCGTGATCCATGTCGAGCATCGGCCCGCCATAGACCTCAGAGAGCGGGTTGCGCGCGGGGTCTGACCAATAGCCCGTCATCGCGCGCAGATACTGCATCTGGATCAACTCGTCCCGCTGCCCGGTGGAAAACCGCGGCAGGCTCGATTCGGACGATTTCGGATCCAGGAACCTGTTCGGCTCGTTGGTGCCCTTGTCCACCGCCGCGCAGCCGTATTCGGTGAACCGGATCGGTTTCGATTGCGGCTGCCACGCGGTCGGCTCGGGCGCGCGCACGCCGTCCACCCGCTCGTGATGGGCATTCCCCCACCAGTTGCGCAGATCCTTGAACCGCCAGATCCACGGCTCGCCATGCGCGCCATCGGTGATCGGCTCGCGCCGCTGCGCCGCGCGCGCCTCGGGGCCGGGATAGAACCAGTCATAGCCCTCGCCACCCTCGATATTGGCCTGCAGGTAATCGAGATCGTAAATCGACGGCCATTGCCCCGCGTCAAGGTGCACCTCCCCCTCACGCCAGTCCGACAGCGGCATGTAATTGTCGATGCCGACAAAGTCGATGTTGTCATCCGCCCAGAGCGGGTCGAGGTGAAAGAACCGGTCGCCACCCCCCGGTTGATAGCCGAAATATTCCGTCCAGTCGGCGGCATATGTGATCTTGACCCCCGGCCCCAGCAACAGGCGCACCTCGGCGGCCAGCGCCTTGAGCTGCGCCACCGCCGGAAAGCTGTCATCCGCGCCCCGGATCTGCGTCAGCCCCCGCATCTCTGAGCCGATGGCGAAGGATTCCACGCCCCCCGCCGCCGCACAGAGCGCCGCCTGATGCAGGATGAAGCGCCGGTAGGACCATTCCGCGGGGCCGTGATAGGCGACCGGGCTGCGCTTGACCGCCCCGCCGAAGCTCAGAAGATCGAGCGCGCCCGTCCCCGGCTCCTCGACCGGCACCGCCGCGACCGGCGTCACGGTGAAATCCGCCGCCCGCGCCGTGCCGAAAAACGCCGCCACCTGCGCCTCGGCCTGTGCCGTGCGATCGGGGCTGCCGGGCTGGCCCGGCGCCTTCGACGAGGTGATCCGCCCGCGCCAGGGCAGCACCGGCTGATCGCCCGCATCGCTCCAGGGATCGGGCAGGCCGTTGCCTTCCATCTGCTCCATCAGGATGAACGGATAGTAAAGCACGTCCTGACCCGCCGCTTTCAGCGACAGAATCGCCTCCACCACCGCCTGATCGGCGGGCGTGCCGCCATAGACCTCGCGGCCCCCGGCGTCCTTGGGCACCTCGCCTGCCTGCGCACGCGTCAGGCTCGACACCGTCCAGGGCATGTTGCGAGATTCAAACGTCTTTTTCTCCACCCGGGGCTGGATCTGACACGCCCCGCAGCGCAGATCGTCGCCGAACCAGCTCACGATAAGCGAGGTCGCGCGCACCTGCGGCAGTTCCTCGCTCAGCGCCTCGAGCGCGACCACGAAATCGGGCCGGGACTGGGCTGTGTTGACATTGGCCGGGCCAGACGCGCCAAAGCCGAAATCCATCATCACCGGCGAGGTGGCGAGCGCATATTCCCCCGTTCCCGGCAGCATCGCCACGCCGCGGAGCGCGCGCACCGGATCGAGCGCCGCGCCCTCGCCGCCAGCCTGCGACGGACGGCAGACCTCGAAGCTGAATTGCGGCACCCGCGTACCGAAGGCCGACAGGTCCAGATCCTCGATCACCATATAGGCCGTGCCGCGATAGGCGGGCACGTTGCCCGCACCCTCCACCGCCTCGATCACAGGGTCGGGCAACTGGTCGCGCGTGCCGGGATAGACGCGCATGTCGAGGCTCGCGGGCGCGATCTCGGTCCCGTCGGCCCAGACCCGCGCGACGCGGCTAATCTCACCCTCGCAAAGCGCGAGCGCAAGGCTCACCGAATAGCTGATGCTGCGCGTGTCCGGCGTGGCGGGTTTGGGGCTGCCCTTGCCGCCGCCCTGCCCGCGCGTGACGGTCACGTTCTCGCGAAACTCGGTGGCCCAGATCACCTGACCGCCAACGCGCATCCGCCCATAGACCTGCGGGATCGCATCGCCCTCGCCCGCGCCCGTGAGGCGCAAGCGGCTGACGCGGCCCGTCTCCACCACGCCAGAGCCTTGCCCCAGCAATCGCTGGTCGATGGACCGCCCCACCAGCGCGCCCGCAAACCGCCCGATGGCGACCGACGACAGCCCCAGAGCCGAGCCGCCAACCGCGCCGCCGATCGCCGCGCCAGCCGCCGACAGAAGAATTGTTGCCATGATCTATCCCTCCTCAGGAAAGGCGAAACGCGCGACGATGCGCCGCCGCCAGGGCAGGCTCAGCGCGTTTTCCACCACGCCATGCCCCGAATAGGCGTGAATGAACGTGGCCCGCGCGCCCGTCCCGGCGACGATGCCCAGATGCTTGGCCACCGCCCCGTCGCGCATCCGGAACAGGATCACGTCACCTGCGGCCTCGTCGTCGAGCGGCTTTGCGCACAGATGGCGCAGCGCCGCCGCCCAGAGGGCCTCCTCGCGCGCGGGCTCGGCCCAGTCCATCGAATAGGCAGGCGGGCGCTCGGGCTCGTCGCCCATCACCTCGCGCCAGACGCCGCGAACGAGCCCGAGGCAATCGCACCCCGCCCCCCGGCACGCCGCCTGATGCCGGTAGGGCGTGCCAAGCCAGCCGCGCGCCGCGGCCACGATCCGCCCGGCGCTCATCGCCGCCGGCTCCGGCCATCGAGTCGCGCCGATTTCGACGGATCGGTGATCACCCAGTCATCGCCCGGAATATCCGGGAAACCATGAAAATTCAGCAGGTTGTTGAACTTGAACTGACAGGTTGTCATGGCCTTGTCGCAGCCCGCCTCGATGCGCAGCCCGTCGCCGGCCGCGACCTCCGCGCCCAGCGGATGCCACAGCTCGATGACGCGGCCCGCGCCCGCCATGCCGTCGCGCTTGATGAGGCCCGACAGCCCCGCCGCCGCCCCGCCCGTCACCCGCAGCACGCCGTGGCGAAACCAGTCCGCGGCAAAACCCCCCATCTGCGCGAAGCGAAACACGCGCCCGCCCTCCACAGCTTCGGCGGGACGCTCGGCCACATAGCCCGGCGTATCGAGATCGAAGGTGCATCCCCGATCCCCCAGAATGGCGCTGCACCGCTTCTGGAAAACCCGCCCCAGCGGCACGTTGAGCGCGTCGGTCAACCCGCGCAGCTCTGCCTCGAACGCGCCGCCCGCGCGGCGGATGTCGCCCAGGGAGCCGGCGAAAATCTCCAGCCGCTCGGCCACGTCCTGCCAGTTCACCACCCAGGCGCGCAGCCGCGCGCCGTCATAGCGCCCGGCCTCGATCTCGGCCTCGGTGATCCCCTCGTCCGAGAGCGCGCCGAACGCCTCGGTATTGTTGACGGCCAGCCCGGTGCTTTCTTCCACCGCGCGCGCGCTCATCCCCGTGCCGGGGCGAAAACGGATGCCGTCAAAGCCGAGCATCCGGTCGTGATCGGTGAACCCCATCACCACCCCGTCGCGGCGCGTGAGCGCCCAGCAACGGCACACCGTGGTGATCCCGCGCCCCAGGTGCGCGGCCAGCGCCCCGGCCCCGGCCCCACCAGTCCCGGCCCCGCTCACAGCCGGATCTCCACCACCGGCACATTCGGCACCTCGCCCGCCTGAAAGGAGGCAAGGCTCACCTGGATCCGGTCGGTATCAAAGCGCACCGGCACGTCGAACTCATAGCCCGCCGTGACCGGCACACCCATGTTGGGCGGCTCTGAAAAGGTCACGATCCCGGTGGCCGCGTCCACCTCGTAATGCACGCCCTCGCGCATCTCCACGTCGCCAAGCCCGATGCGCACGCGGCCATGCACCGGCTTGACGATAGGCCGCACCGCCTCGAACGCGCCCGAACGATAGGTCTTGAGCAGTTGAAACGCCACGGTGGCATCGTCGCCAACCCCGATCCGCTGATCGTCAAACGCGGGCGCGGCCCCGGCGCGGGACGACTTGAAATCCGCCCAGTCCTTCCAGCGAAAGCCGTAAAGCTGGCCCTGCCGCGCCTCGAAAAACGCGATCAGCGCCTCGATATCCTCGAGACTGCGCAGCGCCAGTCCCGCGTCATAGCGCCTGCGCGCCTGCGCCCAGGGGCTGTTGCGCTCCTCATGCCCGCTTGCCAGCGTGACGATCTCGGTCAGCCGCTCCGGCCCGCCAACCGAGCCAAAGCTCAGGCTCGCCGGAAACCGTATCTCGTGAAATCCCATGTTTCTTTCCCCTTACCGGTTGCGCGCGCCGCGCCCGATCACGCGGCCAAGCTGCGCGGCGATCTGCCCCTGAGAGCGGCGAAAGCCGTCCACGTCGGGCGTGGTCACGTTCATCACCACGCTGACCGCGCCGCCGCCCTGCGCGCGCACGCCAAGCCGCCCGTCCGCGCCGCGCGACAAGGGCAGGATCGCCTCCGGCCCCGCCTCGCCCATCAGCCCGGTGCGCCCGCCGCGCATCGGGAATGTGACCGGCCCGCTCACCACCCCGCCATTGGCGAAGGGCATGACGCGGCCCTGGGTAAAGCCGCCCCCCCTGGCAAAGGGCGAAAGCCCGCCCAGAAGCGCCCCCACCCCTTGCGACAGCAGGCCTCCCACCCGATCGGTGACCGGGCGCACCGCGTCGTTGAGGGCGCTGTTGGCCAGCGTCGTGGCCATCCGCCGCAGGCTCTCACTCAGGCTGTCGCCTTCCACCACCGCGCCGCGCAGCGCGCCGCGCAGGCCCCGGCTCAGCCCCCGCTCGAGGCTCTGCGCATCCTGCCCGGCGGCGGCGAACCCGCCGCGCACCCGGCCCAGTTCCCCGGCAAATGCCGCGGCCATCGCCCCCGCCTGCCCCATCGCCGCATCCAGTGCGGCGATCTGCGCCTCCAGCTCATCCGCGCGTTCCAACTCATCCATCGTCTAAATCTCCTGTTCTGTCGGGAAAGGCCGCGAGCAGCGCCTCCAGCCCCGCCCGCGCCATCGGCGCCGCCCCGCGCCCCTCGCCCAGCATCAGCCGCAACTCCACCGGCGTCAGCGCCCAGAACTCCGCCGGTCGCAGCCCCAGCCCCTGCACGCCTGCGCGCATGAGCGCGGGCCAGTCGAACCGCGCGCTCATCCCCCGCCCTCAGGCAGGGCAAAGGCCCGCGCCAGAAGCTGCGCCGCCGCGCGCGCCGCCATCAGCGGCCCGCCCTCGATCTCGGCGCTCAGCAAATCCGCCGCCGAGCCGCGCCAGCCGCCACCGCGCAGCCCCGCCACGATCACCGCCAGCACATCGCGCGAGGAAAACGCCCCCGCCTCGAACCGCGCCACCAGATCAACGAGCGAGCCCGCCCCGAGCGCCGCCTCCATCTCCGCCAGCGCCCCGAGCGTGAGCCGCATCACGCGGCCCTCGCCGTCCAGCACCAGCGCCACCTCGCCTGCCCAGGGATTCGCCATCGGCTCAAAACGCCGTGAAGGTCAGCCGCCCCGCCGAGGCGAGCGCCACCTCATAGGTCGCCTCGCCGTCATGGGTGCCGCCATAGTCGATCGAAGTCACCTGAAACGGCCCCTCGATGGTGCCGAAATCGGGGATGACGACCTGAAAATCCGGCATCTCGCCGTCAAAGAAGATCTGCCGCATCCGCGCATCGCTCGCCGCGTCGCGGAAGATCCCCGACCCGCTCAGGTTCGCCGATTTGACGCCCGCGCCCGCCAGCAATTCGCGCCAGCCCCCCGCCGAATCGAGGCTGGTGACATCCACGCTTTCCGCGTTGAAGCTGACGCGCGTCGCGCGCAGGCCCGCCACGGTCTGAAAATTGCCGCCGCCCGTGAGATCGACCTTGATGAGAAGGTCCTTGCCGTTCTGAACTGCCATGTCTTGTCTCCGTTGCCAAAATCTCAAGCGCCGTCGTCAACGCGCGCCCGGAATGTCAGGTCGATCCGCCGCCGCTGCCCCGCGCCGGTGCGGATCGCCCGCGCGCGCACGAAGTTGAGCGCCACAAGCCGCCCCCGCGCGAGGCCGAGCGCCGCGCCGTCAAGCGCATCGCTCACCGCCCCCGCCGCCTGCTTGGCGGCAAGAAATCCCGCCGCCTCGGAGACGACCGAGACGGTCACGCGATGCTCCGCCCCCGCGCCGCTGATGTCGCCGCGCTCGCGCACCTCCTCGGGGCCGAGCGTGACATAGAGATCGGGCGCGCGCCCCTTGGGCACCGCATCGTGGATCGCGCCGCCCACCAGCGCGCCCAGCGCCGCATCCGACGCGAGACGCTCATAGATCGCCGCCTGAAGCGCGGCCGCCACGCCATAGCTCATGCCACCACCTCCTCTTCGGCCCAGAGGGTCAGGTATCCCGGCCCCGCCGCGCTCTCGGTCACGGCCTCGATTGCAAACACCCGCGCCCCGTCGCGCAGCCGCTGTCCGGGCACGGGCCGCGACGGCGCGCCCTGCGGGGCCGCGCGCACGGTGATCCGGTAGGCCGTGCGCGCCACGCTCGCGCCTTCGCCCGGCCCGTCGCGCCCCGTGCGCGCCACCACCTCGGCCCAGAGCGTGCCGCGCACCTCCCAGACCTCGACGAAGCCGCCCGCGCCATCGCCCGCGCGCGCGGGCGCCTCCAGCACCAGCGGACGCGAGAGCCTCACCTGCCCCCTCATCGCGCGCCCCCCCCAAGCAGCCGCACCTTGCGATAACGCTCGATAAGGCTTGCCACGCCAAAGGGCATACAGCCCGCGCTCAGCCCCGTGTCATGCCGGTGCTCATAGAAATGCGCGGCCAGCATCAGAACCGCCTGCGCCAGATCGGCAGGCAGATCGCCCCAGGCCGCGCCATGGCCCGCGCGAAACACGATCTCGGCCACGCCCCCCGTCGGCACCATCGGCAGAAGCGTTCCCGCAGGCCGCAGCACGGGGCGGTGCGCGTCGCGCTCCAGCCGGTAGAGGCTCGGGTCGATGACCTCGGCCTCATCGCGCCGGTCGCGCAGCACGAGGCTGAGGATCTCGCTCACCGGCGCGACCGGCAGGGCCTGGCCCGTGGCATCCTGCCAGTCGTGCAGAACCCATGAAAACTCCCGTTCCAGCAGCACCTTGCCGGTGCGCCCTTCGATTGCGGCCATGGCCGCGCGCAGAAATCCCTCCAGAACGGGGTCCTGAATATCGTCATCCGCAAAACCGGTGCCCAGCCGCAGATGCGCCTTGAACTCCGCCAGCGGCAATGCGGCAGCCGTCACCGCGCTTTCTTCCATCAGCAACATGGACCATCTCCATCATTCCGGACCCCTCCCGCATGTGCGGCGCGTGCCGCCCGGCCTTGCCCGGACGGAGGGGAAGCTGACCAACGCCGCATCATGCGGCACGCGCGCCCCGGGACGGGGGCAAACGCGCCCCCGCCCGCCTTCACCGCGCGCCTCAGGCGGCGGCGAACCGCAACAGCTTGATCGCCTTGAAATCGCTCACATCGCCGCCGACGCGCTTGGTCGCGTAGAACAGGACATGCGGCTTGGCGCTGAACGGGTCGCGCAGGATGCGCAGGTCGGGCCGCTCGGCCACCGTGTAGCCGGCGCGGAAATCGCCAAAGGCGATGGCATCCGCGCCCGCCGCGATATCGGGCATGTCCTCGGCAATCAGCACCGGATAGCCCATCAGCCGCGCCGGCTCTGCCGCCGCAAGGCCATCCGACCACAGGAACCGCCCGTCGGCATCCTTGAGCTTGCGCACCATGCCAGCGGTGCGCGAGTTCATGACGAAGGTGGCATTGGCGCGATATTCCGCCCCCAGCGCATAGACCAGATCGACGATGGCATCCGGCCCGCCCAGATCGCCCGCGACGCCGGTCGGAACGTAGCCGATATTGCCCCAGGTCCAGACATCGTTATCGACCGCCGGACGGCTCAGAAAGCCGCGCGGCTTGTCCACCCCGTCGCCCGCGATGAACGCCGCCGCCTCGGCGCGCGCAAACCGGTCGGCGATGCGCGCGGCGAGCCAGCCCTCGACGTCAAAGGCGCTGTCGTCGAGCAGCCGCTGGCTTGCCTTGGGCAGCGCGCTCAGCTCATGCAGCGGGATCGAGATGCGGTCGATCACCGGCGTGTCGCTCTCGGCCACGCTACCCGTCTCGGTTGCCCAGCCATGGCCCACGTCCGAGTGATCCACCAGCACGTCGAACGACGTCGCCTCCACCGTCACCACATTGGCCACGGCGCGGATCGAGGCGGTGGAATTCATCACCGAGCGGATCGTCTCCGAGGTCTGCGGATCGACCAGATAACCGCCTTCTGCGGCCACCGAGGTGTTGAGCGCCTTGCCCTCCATCTCCAGCCCGCGCAGCCCGTCATCGTCGCCCGAGCGCAGATAGGCGTCGAATGCCTTGCGGTGCGGCGCGCCGCTGTCCCGCTCGCGTGCCAGATGCGGGCGGCCCTGCACAAGGCTCTTGCGTTCGATCATCGTCATCTTGTCATCCTGTTGTTGAAAGCGTTTGCTGATCTCGGCCCGAAAGCCATTGAACTCGTCGAGAAACCCGCCAAGGGCCTCTCTCATCTCGGTGGCCGGAGACATCTCTCCCCCGGTCCGAGCCTTCGTCTCGGTCGTCATCGTCAACTCCTCTCGGTTACGGGTCGGGCGGCTCAGGGCCGCGCCATCTCCCGGCGCGCCGCCCGCAGCACGGCCGCCAGATCGCGCCAGGTGTCGCCGGGATCCTCGCCCTTGGCGGCCACCCGCGCACTGGGCAGCATCGGGAAGGTCACCAGCGACACCTCCCAAAGCTCCAGTTCCTGCAAGAGCCTCTGGCCCTTCTCGTTCCGGCTGGCGCGCACCGTGCGATAGCCGATGCTCAGCCCGTCAAGCGCCCCGGCGGCGATCAGCGCCCCCGCCTCGCGCGCCCGCGCCACACCGTCCAGCAGCCGCCCCTTGACATAAAGGCCGCGCGCATCCTCGCGCACCTCGTCCCAGATGCCGATGGGCTCGCGCGGGTCGTGCTGCCAGAGCATCCGAACCTTGCGCCCCTCGCCCGCCAGCCGCTTCAGGCTCGCCGCATAGGCGCCCCTGGCCACCACGTCGCCACCCTGATCGGGCGCATCGAACAGGCTCGCATAACCCTCGATCGTGCCGGCCTCGGACACCCGCAGCGCATCCGTCGCGCCGCCCATGAATTTCCGTTCCAGTCCCGTCTCCATCGTCTCGCCCTTTCGCCTCATCCCGGCAGCGCCGCCAGCAACGGCTGAAACGCCTGCACCAGCACCGCCGCCACCACCCCGTAGACCGCCAGCCACAGCCGCCGTTCCAACCGTTCCAGCGCCGCCTCCATCCGCTCCAGCCGCTCCACCATCGCGCGATGCTGCAAGTCGGAGACCCGCTCATGCGCCTCAAGCCGCAGCGCGGGGGCGCAATCGAACGCCTCGAACCCGTAGCGCGGCGGCGGGGCCTGCTCAGCCATCCGCACCCTCCTCCGGCAGCGGCGGCAATCCCAGCAGCGTGCGCTTTTCCGCCTGTGTCAGGAAATCCGCCCCGGCCACGCGCGCCCATTGCGCATCGCGCTCCGCGGCCAGCGCCGGCACCCGGTCCAGGTCCGGCGCAAGATCCAGCGCCTCGCCGGAAAACGCCGCCAGCCATGCCGCCACCGCCGCGGTCACGCGCGCCGCCAGCGGCAGCACCGTCAGGCGATAAAACGCCCGGTTCGCCTCCTGGTAATTGGCAAAAGTCGCATCGCCCGGAATCCCCAGCAGCATCGGCGGCACGCCAAAGGCCAGCGCGATCTCACGCGCCGCCGCCTCCTTGGTCTTCTGGAATTCCATGTCCGAAGGCGAGAACCCCATCGGCTTCCAGTCGAGACCGCCCTCCAGGAGCATCGGACGCCCGGCATTGCGCGCACCCTGGTGGTGGGCCTCCATCTCGCCCACCAGCCGGGTGTATTGATCCTCGGTCAGGTTCCCCTGACCCTCGGCGCCTTTATAGACAATCGCCCCCGAGGGCCGCGCCGCATTGTCCAAAAGCGCCTTGGACCACCGGCTTGCCGCGTTGTGCACATCAATGGCCTGCGCCGCGGGTTGCAGCGGCGACAGCCCGTAATGGTCGTCCTGCGGGTGAAAGCTCTTGATGTGACAGATGCAGGGCGCACCCTCGCCCAGATGGAACCGGTGCTTGCGCGCGCCCACCTGATATTCATAGCCCACCGGCCAACCATCGGGTCCCGGCACCACGCTCATCCGGTCAGAGCGCAGCACATGCAGCTCCAGCGGCACGCCCGCGCCGGTCCCCACCGCCTCGACATAGGCATTGCCGCTCAGCAGAAGCTGGCCGTAAAGTGCCTCGAACAGCTCCGCCCGCCCCTGTGCCGGGTTCGGGGCCTTCACCAGATCAAGCACCGGATGGGCAGCAAAACGCCGCTCGCAATCGTGCAGCACCAGCGGCAGCGCCGCCGCCGCCTCGGCGATCATCTTGACGCAGCGGAACCCCACCGGATTGCCCGCGAACCCCGTGCGCATGAGACCAGCCGTATCGCGCGGCCCCCAGGCCGCGCGGCCCTGCATCCCCCAGGCGACCACCCGGCCTGCGGCACTTGCCTTCGCCTCGGGCGGCTCTGCCGCCGCCGTCCCTCCTTGCCGGAAGAAATCCAGTATCATCGCTTGCTCCTTCACCTCGGCGCGTGAAGGGCATCAGACGTTGAAAGGTTTAAGACTTCTTAACCCCACCGCGCGGCGGCGGTGGCGGCGGCGCTCACGCCGGGCCAAGCTCCGCGCGTGCCTCTTCCAGAAGCCGCCTGGCCTCGGATCCCTGAAGCCGCGCGATGTCGTCCTGATACTTGAGCACCGCGCCCAGCGTGTCGGCGATCACCTCCGGGCTGAGGCTGATGACATCGAGCGCCAGCAGGCATTTGGCCCAGTCGATCGTCTCGGCCACGCCCGGTTTCTTGAACAGATCCTCGGTGCGCAGGCGCTGGACAAAGGCCACCACCTCGCGGCTGAGGCGCTCGGAGGCTTCCGGCGCGCGCGCGCGCAAGATCGCGATTTCGCGCTCAAAGTCGGGGTAATCCACCCAGTGATAGAGACAGCGCCGCTTGAGCGCGTCGTGCACCTCGCGGGTGCGGTTCGACGTCAGGATCACGATGGGCGGCTCGGGCGCGCGGATCGTGCCAAGCTCGGGGATGGTCACCTGGTAGTCGCCGAGCGCCTCCAGCAGGAAGGCCTCGAACGGCTCGTCGGTGCGGTCAATCTCGTCGATAAGCAGCACCGGCGCGCCGCCCGGCTGCGGGCGCATGGCCTGCAAGAGCGGGCGCTCGATCAGGAACTCCTCGGTGAAAAGCTCGTCCTTGAGATGGGTGCGATCCACCCCGCCCGCGGCCTCGGCGGTGCGAATCGCGATCATCTGCTCGGCGAAATTCCACTCGTAAACGGCGGTCGCCGCGTCGAGCCCCTCATAGCATTGCAGCCGGATCAGGCGGCGGCCAAGGGCAAGGCTGAGCGCCTTGGCGATCTCGGTCTTGCCGGTGCCCGCCTCGCCCTCGAGGAAAAGCGGGCGCCCCAGCGTCAGCGCCAGGTAGGCCACGGTGCCAAGCGCGCGATCGCACACATAGCCCTGCGCGCCGAGCATGTCCTGCACCGCGCCGATCGATTGCGGGATCTCCACCTGACTGACCTCCGTCTGCCTCACGCCGCTCAGGAGTGCATGTCCGGCACGGCGCCGTCAAGGACGCGCGCCGAGAACCTCCCGGTCGTTGCCGGCGTGCAGCCCCGGCCCCGGATAAGGGGCGCGCGCGGCACGGCAAGGGACGGCAAGAGACCGCCGGCACTGGCGCAGGCGGGCGCGATTGTGTATGCGCCTTGGCCATGACCGAGAGCCTGACCATCCGCCGCCCCGACGACTGGCACCTCCACCTGCGCGATGGTGCGATGCTGGCCGCCGTCCTGCCCCATAGCGCGCGCCACTTCGCCCGCGCCATCGTCATGCCCAACCTCGTGCCGCCGGTGGTGACCGGCGCGGATGCCCGCGCCTATCGTGACCGTATCCTGGCCGCCCTGCCCGAGGGCACGGGCTTCACGCCGCTGATGACGCTCTACCTCACCGAAGACACCGATCCGCAGGACGTGGCCGCCGCCCATGCAAGCGGCCTCATCGCGGCGGTCAAGCTCTACCCGGCGGGCGCGACCACCAATTCCGCCTCGGGCGTGCGCGATTTCGACAAGGTGCGGCCGGTCCTCGAATGTATGGCCGGGATCGGCCTGCCGCTTTGTGTGCATGGCGAGGTAACCGACCCCGAGGTTGACATCTTCGACCGCGAGGCCGTGTTCATCGACCGCGTGCTCGACCCCCTGCGCCGCGCGACCCCGGGGCTGCGCGTGGTGATGGAGCATGTCACCACCTCCGATGCCGTGGCCTATGTCACCGCGCAGGCGCGCGACCTGGCCGCCACGATCACCACGCATCACCTGGTAATCAACCGCAACCACATCCTCGCCGGCGGCATCCGGCCGCATTACTACTGCCTGCCCGTGGCCAAGCGCGAGGAACACCGCATTGCCCTGCGCGCTGCCGCCACCTCCGGCGACCCGCGCTTCTTTCTCGGCACCGACAGCGCCCCCCATACCGACCCCAACAAGCAAAGCGCCTGCGGCTGCGCGGGCTGCTTCACGGCGCCCAACACGCTCTCGATCCTCGCCCATGTGTTCGAGCAAGAGGGCACCCTCGACCGGCTGGAGGGCTTCACCTCGCTGCACGGCCCCGCCTTCCATGGGCTCGCGCCGAACGATACCACGCTCACCCTCACCAGGGACGCCGCGCCCGTCACGTATCCCGCCAGGATCGAAACCGGCGACGGCCCGGTAACGGTCTTCGATCCCGGCTTTGCGCTCCACTGGCGCGTGAGCTGAGCGTCACCCTGCCCGCAAACCCCGATCCCGCTGGCCACCTGCAAGGCGGCGCTCCTGTTCGGCAATGCCGTCATTCCCCGGCTCAGATCGGCACGAAGCCGCCCTGCCCCACATCATACTGCTCAAGCGATCCCGAGCCGATATCGTGCCAGAGGCCATGCAGCGAAAGCGTCCCGGCGCCGGCCCGCTCGGCCACGAAGGGAAAGCTCATCAGATTTTCAAGCGAGACGACCACCGTCTGCTTTTCCAGCGCCCGAAGCTGCGCCGCCTCTTCGGCCACATCCTTCACGCGCTCGTAACCCGGGCGCAGGATTTCCAGCCAGCGGCCCACGAAACTCGTCTTTTCCTCAAGTTCGGGGGCCTCGCCCGCACACATCTTCTGGCAGCCCTGCGCGCCCCCGCAGGCAGAATGGCCGATGACGATCACATGCGCCACCTTCAGCGCCGTCACCGCGAACTCGACCGCAGCCGAGGTGCCGTGCTGGCCGCCATCGGTTTCATAAGGCGGCACGAGGTTGGCAATGTTGCGATGGATGAAGAATTCGCCCTGATCGGCCCCGAAGATAGAGGTGACATGCACACGACTGTCGCAGCACGAGATCACCATGGCGCGCGGGTGCTGACCCTGCTCGGCGAGATGGCGATACCACGCCTGGTTCTCGGCATAGCCGGTCGCCTTCCAGCCGTGATAACGATGCACCAGATAGGTGGGCAAAGGGCGTGCGTATTCCATCCTCGTCTCCTCACTCAAGACCACAGGTGGCTTAATCCCTATTTGAGCCAATTTCGAGAGATATTTCCCGAGGCCCTCAACGATTTGGGAACCTCGATCGCGCCATAATGGGGCGTGCCGTGGGGGTGCAGGAATAATGGGACGGATGAGACCTTGGAACATGTGACTTCGCTGCAACAGCAGGAGCGGGTCCGGCTGGATGCCGACCGGCTGGAAACACTTTACCAGCAACTGGGCGAACGGGGGGCCGAGGATGTCGTCTGCCGCGCGCTGGAAGCAATCGCCGCGCGGCTCGCGCAGGCCGAGCGCGATTATCGCGCCGCGCGATTCGCCGCGATGCGCAAGGGTTGCCGCAGCCTGATCGCCATGGCCGATCAGGTGGGCATGTCGCTGCTCGCGCGGGTGGCGGGCGATGTGACGGGCTGCATCGACATGGGCGACGGCACGGCGCTTGCCGCCACTTTCGCGCGGCTTCTGCGGATTGCCGACCGCTCGCTCTGCGAGATCTGGGACATGGCAGAGGGCCCGATCTGAGCCTTGCAGGCGGCGCAATCTCGGTTAGTCTCGGGCCAGACCCCAAGGAGACCCGCCATGCGCCCAGCCTTCACCTTCGCCGCCCCCGGCACGCCTGCCATCCCGCTGCACGTGGTGGAGGAGGGCGCGCTCGACGGCTGGCTCGACGCGCAACCGCCGCGCGTCGCAGGCTGGCTGCGCGCCACGGGCTTTGCCGCCACGCTCGGCAAGGTCGCGCTGGTGCCCGACGAGGCGGGCGCGATCGCACTGGCCGTCGCGGGCTACGGCACCGAAACGAGCCGCGCGCGTGGCCGCTTTCACCTTGCCGAAGCCGCGAGCGCGCTGCCCGAAGGCACCTACCGGCTGGAGGGGCTGCCCGCCGCGCAGGCCGAGACCGAGGCGCTCGGCTGGCTGCTCTCGCACTACGCCTTTGACCGCTACCGCGCGCAAAGCCCCGCCAGGGCGCGTCTCATCGCCCCCGAAGGGATCGACGCCACCCGGCTCGAGATCATCGCCGCGGGCGAATGCCTGACCCGCGATCTGGTCAACACGCCCGCCAATGACATGGGCCCCGAGGCGCTCGAGGCCGCTTGCCGCGCGCTCGCCACGGAGCACGGCGCTTCGCTCACGGTCACCACCGGCGAGGATCTGCTGGCGCGGAACCTGCCGCTGATCCACGCCGTCGGGCGCTCCGCGGCGCAGGCGCCCCGCCTCATCGACATGACCTGGGGCGAGGCGGGCCCCGCGCTGACCCTTGTCGGCAAGGGCGTGTGTTTCGACACCGGCGGGCTCAACCTCAAGCCCGCCAGCAGCATGGGGCTGATGAAAAAGGACATGGGGGGCGCGGCCACCGTGCTGGGGCTGGCGCATATGGTCATGGCGCTCGGGCTGAAGATCCGCCTGCGCGTGCTGATCCCGGCGGTCGAGAACGCGGTAAGCGCGGGCGCGTTCCGCCCCGGCGACATCCTGACCGCGCGCAATGGCCTGACGGTCGAGATCAACAATACCGATGCCGAGGGGCGGCTGGTGCTGGCCGATGCCCTCAGCCTGGGCGCCGAGGGGACGCCCGATCTCATGATCTCCATGGCCACGCTCACGGGGGCAGCGCGGGTGGCGCTCGGACCCGATCTCGCGCCCTATTACACCGACGAGGCGGGGCTTGCGCAGGCGCTCGAGGCCGCCGCCGCCCGCGTCGCCGATCCGGTCTGGCGGATGCCCTTCCATACCCCCTACGAGGCGATGATCGAGCCGGGGATCGCCGATCTGGACAACGCGCCCTCGGGCGGCATGGCGGGCTCGATCACCGCCGCGCTGTTCCTGCGCCGCTTTGCCGGTGGCCTGCCTTACGCGCATTTCGACATCTACGCCTGGCAGCCCGTGGCGGCACCCGCGCGCCCCAGGGGCGGGGTGGGCATGGGCGCGCGCGCGCTGCTCGCCACGCTACCCGAGGTGCTCGCCCTGTGAGCGAGACCCGCCTCATCGCATGGCCGCTTGTCGATCTGTGCCGCACCCCCGAGGGTCCGCGCGAGCGGCAGTTGCTCATGGGCGAGGCGGTCGAAATCCTGTCGCCGTCATCCTCGGGCCTGACCCGAGGATCTCCCCCCGGCTGGATCAGAGTCCGCGCCGCGCGCGACGGCTATCCCGGTTTCGTGCCCGAGGCCGCCCTGACCACGGGCCGCGTCACCCACCGGGTGCGCAGCCGTGCCACCCATCTCTACCCCGCGCCGGACATCAAAACGCGCGAGCGGTTGATGCTCAGCCTCAACGCCCGGCTGGAGGTGCGCGACACCGCCGGCCCCTTTGCCGAGACGCCGCAGGGCTTTGTCCCCCTCGCCCATCTCGCGCCCCTCGATGCGCCGCCCGAGACCGACCCCGTCACCGTCGCCGAGCGCCTCATCGGCACGCCCTATCTCTGGGGTGGAAACTCCGCGTTCGGGATCGACTGTTCGGGGCTGGTGCAGATCGCGCTTCTGGCCTGCGCCATCCCCTGCCCCGGCGACAGCGGCCCGCAGGAGGCCGCGCTCGGCCAGCCGCTGCCCGCGGACGCCCCGCTGGAGCGCGGCGACTTGCTGTTCTGGCGCGGGCATGTGGCCTGGGTCGCGGCGCCCGACACCCTTCTTCACGCCAACGCGCATCACATGGCCGTGGCCCGTGAACCGACCCCCGAGGCCATCGCCCGGATCGCGGCTCAGGGCGGCGGGCCGGTCACGACGCGCAGGCGGCTCTTCACTCGACTGGGCGAATAAGCTTGCGATCGAGCACGCGCAGCACCGCGCGCAGATCGTGCCCGCGCTTCAATATCCGCCCGTCCATGCCGATCACCGCATATTGCCCCTGCCTCTCGCGCAGGCGAGGCCGCTTCTCGATACGGTAAAGCGGATGTTCGGCGGTGCGGCGAAAGATCGAGAACACCGCCACCTCGCGCAGGCAGGAAATGGCGTAATCGCGCCACTCGCCCGCCGCGACCATGCGCCCGTAAAGCGACAGTATCGCGCTCAGCTCGTCGCGCTGAAAGGCGACCTGCGTGTTCCCCTGACGTGGCGTGATCGGGATTGGCGGTTGCGCGTTCATGGACCAAGAGTTGCGCCAAACGCACGCCAGATCAAGGGGATTCGCGGCACCTCGCCCCTCAGGCAAAGCGCCCGTGGCAGAACCAGCCGCCCGAGAGCGCCGCGCCATGCGCCTGATAGAGCCACAGCCGCTCGCCCCGCGTGGTCAGCACCTGCCAGTAATCGCGCAGGCCGGTGCGCCATTCGGGATCGTCCAGCCACCATTCCGGCGCGATGCGCTCGGGGCCTTGCACGCTTGCCACGTCGTGCTCGCGCCCACGCCAGCGGAACGCGCCGCAGGGCCGCCCGCCCGCGCGCGGCGTGACCGGCTCGGGCGGCCAGAGCAGAAGCGGGCGCGGCGCCTCGGCCACGGGCCAGGGGGCCGGCGCGGGCGCGGACCAGGCGGCGGCAAGGGTGAGCGCGGTCTTCCCCGGAATGCGGCTCTCGGCGGGGTGGGGACGGGTGATCGCCTCGAGCCCGATGCGCGCGCCCAGCCGGGTGATGAGATCGGCCAGCCCGTCACGCGCCATGCCCTCGGGGCCGCTCAGTTGCTCGGGGCGCACCGGCTCGGTCTCTGGCGCGTCGAGCCGCAGCATGTCGATGCCGAACCCCGCCTCGATCCGCTCCAGCCGCATCGCCAGAAGCGCCAGCATGGCGCCCGCGTCGCGCATCGGGCGCGCCAACCGCAGATCGAGCACCGAGACCCCGCCATCGGCGCGAAACGCCTCAAGCCGGAGCGCGCGCGCCCCGATCCCGCGCGCGTGCAGCCGGTCGCAGAGCCGCGCCAGCAGCCGCGCCGCGCCCGCGCGCAGATCGTCGAGATGGCCGATCGGCTCGGGCAGGCTCAGCCGCACGGCAAGCGGGGCCGTGGCGGCGACGGGCGAGAGCGGCTCGGGCACCTGCCCGAGCGCCTGATCGAGCCGCCGCATCAGCACCGGACCAAAGCGCCGCCCGAGTGCCGCGCGCGGCTGCCCCGCCAGATCGCCGATCCGCCGCAGCCCGAGCCGCGCCAGATCATCGGCCATGCCCTCGGGCAGGCGCAGCGCTGCGACCGGCAGAGGAGAGAGCGCGCCATGCACCTGCCCCGGCGGCGCGATGGTCACCGGATGCGCGGGTGGCGGGGCCTGATGTCTTGCCCCGCGTTTCGCCGCCCGGGCGCGGGTGGCGCGGGCCTCCTGCTCGATCGCGTCGCCCGAACGCCGCACCACGCCGCCCCCCGCCGCGAAACGCGCCAGCGCCCAGGCCGCACCGGGCGTGTCGGCGATGGCGCAATGCACCGAGAGGCCAGGCGCCGCGGCCTCGGCGATCACCGCCCCGGCAAGCGCCGCCTCGCCGCCGAAAAGATGCGCGCAGCCGCTGATGTCGAGCATCAGCCCCGCCGCTCCCTCGCAGGCCACCAGCGGCGAGAACCGGTTCGCCCAGCGCGCCAGCACGCGCAGAAACGCCGCCTCGGCGGCGGGGTGCTGCGGCGCGGTGGCCAGATCGGGGCAGAGCGCCTGCGCCTCGCGCAGCGGCTGGCCGGGGTAAAGCCCCGCCGCCTCGGCCTCGGGCGAGAGCGACACGAGCACCTGACGCTGTTCCGCCTCGGCCACCACCGCGAACGGGCCGCAAATGCCCCGCCGCCGCATGAGGCGCTCGGCCCCAAGCCGGGGAAACCAGATGGACAGGATACGACGGACGGGCATGGCGGCAACGAGCATGTTCTATTTTTGTTCCAAAATCAAGCCGACTGCCCTTTTTCCCGGCCACCCGCCATTCGAATTCGGTCTCCTTTCGTGCGCCAATCATGTGCCACCAACCGGCGGCGCAAGAGATCGGCGAGAGCGCCGAGGGCGGACGGGTCTCGGGGGCCGAAACCCGCGCCCAATGCCCACATAGACGCGCCTCGGCAGCGAGGTCCCCGTCATGATCGGGGTCCGCGACAGCCTCGCAGAGCGCAAGGAACAGGCCCCTCCGCCGGCCCCCTAGCCCCGCGCCGCACGGATGAGCGCGAGAATGTCGCGCGCCGCCTCGGGGATGTTGGTACCGGGGCCGAATATCGCCTTGACCCCCGCTTTCTTGAGAAAATCGTAATCCTGTTGCGGGATCACCCCGCCGCAGATCACGAGGATATCGCCCGCGCCCCGCTCGGCCAGCGCGGCGATGAGCTTGGGCGCGAGCGTCTTGTGCCCCGCCGCCTGTGACGAGATGCCCACCACATGCACATCGTTGTCGATGGCATCCTGCGCCGCCTCCTCGGGCGTCTGAAAGAGCGGCCCCACATCGACGTCAAAGCCGATATCGGCGAATGCCGTGGCGATCACCTTGGCACCGCGATCATGCCCGTCCTGCCCCATCTTGACGACCAGCATCCGGGGGCCGCGACCCTCTTCCTCGGCGAATTTTTCAACATCCTTCTGGATCGCGGCAAAGCCTTCGTCGCCCTCATAGGCCGCGCCATAAACGCCCGCGAGCGTGCGCACCTCGGCGCGGTGGCGTCCGAATTCCTTTTCCAGTGCCATGCTGATCTCTCCCACCGTGGCCCGCGCGCGCGCGGCCTCGACCGCCGCCTCCAGAAGATTGCCGCCCTCGCGCGCGCGCCGCGTGAGCTCGTCCAATGCTGCATCGCAGGCCGCCTGATCGCGGCTTGCGCGGATGCGCTCCAGCGCCTTGATCTGGCTGTCGCGCACCTTGACGTTATCGACATCGAGAATGTCGATCGGGTCTTCGCGGTCCTTGCGATACCTGTTGACCCCGACGATCACTTCCTCGCCCCGGTCGATCATCGCCTGCCGTATCGCCGCCGTCTCCTCGATGCGCAGCTTGGGCATTCCGCTCTCGACGGCCTTGGTCATGCCGCCCATCTCCTCGACCTCCGCGATCAATTCCCACGCCTTTTCGGCCAGATCGTGAGTCAGCTTCTCGACATAGTAGGAGCCGGCCAGCGGATCGACCACGCGGGTCACGCCGGTCTCTTCCTGCAGGATCAGCTGCGTGTTGCGCGCGATCCGCGCGCTGAAATCCGTCGGCAGCGCAATCGCCTCGTCAAGCGCGTTGGTATGGAGCGACTGCGTGCCGCCCAGAACCGCGCTCATCGCCTCATAGGCGGTGCGCACCACGTTGTTATAGGGGTCCTGTTCCTGAAGGCTGACGCCGCTGGTCTGGCAATGGGTGCGCAGCATCTTGGATTTCTCGTCCGTCGCGCCAAACTCGGTCATGATCCGGTGCCACAACAGGCGCGCGGCGCGCAGCTTGGCGGCTTCCATGAAGAAATTCATGCCGATGGCAAAGAAGAACGACAGGCGCGGCGCGAAACTGTCCACATCCATGCCCGCCGCGATGGCCGCGCGCACATATTCGCGGCCATCGGCCAGCGTATAGGCCAATTCCTGCACCAGGTTCGCGCCCGCCTCCTGCATGTGATAGCCCGAGATCGAGATCGAGTTGAATTTCGGCATGTGATCGGCGGTATAGCCGATGATGTCCGACACGATCCGCATCGAGGGCGCGGGCGGGTAGATATAGGTGTTGCGGACCATGAACTCCTTGAGGATGTCGTTCTGGATGGTGCCCGAGAGGAGCGCCTTGTCGTGGCCCTGTTCCTCGCCCGCGACGATGAAGGCAGCCAGCACCGGAATGACCGCGCCGTTCATGGTCATGCTGACCGAGACCTTGTCGAGCGGGATGCCGTCGAACAGGATCTTCATGTCCTCGACGGAATCGATCGCCACACCCGCCTTGCCCACATCGCCCTCAACGCGGGGGTGGTCGCTGTCATAGCCGCGATGGGTGGCCAGGTCGAAGGCGACCGACACGCCCTGTTGGCCGGCGGCAAGGTTGCGGCGGTAGAAGGCGTTCGATTCCTCCGCCGTCGAGAACCCGGCATATTGCCGGATCGTCCACGGGCGGCCCGCATACATCGTGGCCTTGACGCCACGGGTAAACGGCGCCATGCCCGGCAGCGAGCCGATATGCGGCAGGTCCGCCACGTCCTCTTCGGTATGGAGCGGGCGCACCGGGATGCCCTCGAGCGTGTGCCAGACGAGATCGTCGGGCGAACGGCCCTTCAGCTCTTTTGCGGCCAGCTCGCGCCAGGTGTCATATTTCGATGTCATGGTCTTGTCCTCTTGTCGTCAGGGCGGCCGGCGGATGTCTCTCCGCCTGATCCGGCCCGGTTTCCTTGATCAGTCGCGCCAACCCACCGGCCCCGGCGGCCAGCCGGAACAGATCATCGGCACAAGATTCTGCGAGCGCCGCCAGATCGGGCGACCGCCCCGGCCTGCCGGGGGGGCCGGACTGCGGAATTGACCGCAAGGAATCTTCCCGTCCCTCCCATTCAGGCTTCGCTTTCGTGCCCGACCCGCCTATATCTGAGCCAGCAGGAGAGCCCATGAAACACGTCATCGCCTTTGTTTTAATTGTCTTTACCGCCTCTTTCATGTCGGCGGAAGAGGGCGGCGAGCCCAGCTCCGAGCCGATCATCTTTTCGGCGGATGAGATCAATCTGGACGATTTTCTCTGGCTCAAGCGCCCGCTCATCGTCTTTGCCGACACGCCCGCCGATCCGCGCTTCATCGAGCAGATGGGATATCTGACCGAGCGCTTCGCCGTGCTCGACGAACGCGACGTGGTGGTGATCACCGATACCGACCCCGGCGCACGCTCCGCGATCCGCCAGAGACTGCGCCCGCGCGGCTTTGGCCTCGTGCTCATCGGCAAGGACGGGGTGATCCACCTGCGCAAGCCCGCGCCGTGGCAGGTGCGCGAGATCACGCGCACCATCGACAAGTTGCCGGTGCGCCAGCAGGAATTGCGCGAGGGGCGACCGGGGCGAAGCTGATCGGCCATCGCTCAGCCCTCTCCCGCGACCAGCATCAGCCAGCCCGCATCGGGTGCCATCAGCATGAGCGAGCGCGTGCCCGCGTCCCAGCCCACCACCGTGCCGGGGCTGTCGAGGGCCGCGCGAAACCGCGCTTCGGTCTCCTCGTTCATGCAGGCGCGCGCCTCCAGCGCCGCGCGGCGCATCGCCATGCCGGTGGCGCGGTCGTGGTTGGCGATGGCCAGAAGCGCCGCATCGCCCCCCTGCCCCGGCATCGCCAGCGCCGCCACCCCGCGCGCCTCGAGCGCGCGGCGCATCGCCGGGGCGCTGTCGGTCAGCGGCAGCGCCGCCTTCACCGCCCCCGTCACCACCGCATAGAGCCCCACGGCACAATTGCGCCGCGCCTTGAACGACAGCGTCTGCCCCAACGACACCCAGCCCGCCAACCGCCCCCGCTGCGCCGCCTCGCTGTCACGCGCGCAGGCCACGAGCGCCGCCAGGCACAGCGCCGCGCCGAGGGGGCGGATATGGCGGCGGGGTGCGATCATCCCCTCACTCGAACTCCATGATCACATCGTCCACGGCAAGGCTGTCGCCCGGTCCTGCGTTGATCTTGGCCACCACGCCCTTGCGCTCGGCGCGCAGGATGTTTTCCATCTTCATCGCCTCCACGGTGCACAGCGCCTGCCCCTCCTGAACCTCCTGCCCCTCTTCGACCATGACCTTCACGATCAGCCCCGGCATCGGGCAGAGCAGCAGCTTCGATGTATCAGCGGGGAGTTTCTCGGGCATTAACGCGGCCAGTTCCGCCTGGCGTGGCGTGCGCACATGCACCTTGAGGTCGGCCCCGCGGCTGCGGATGCGGAACCCGCCCGAAATCTTGCCGACCTTAAGCACGAGCGGGCTGCCGTCCACATCGAGCCGCGCCAGTTGGTCCCCCGGCGTCCAGTCGCTCGTCACCCGCATCGCGGCCCCGTCTGCGAACCGGACGGTCGCGCCGTCGCGGTCGGCGGCGATGATCACGGGGTAGTGCATCCCCTGAAGGCTCACGACCCAGTCCTCGCCGACATGGCGCTCGTGATTGTCCATCCGCCCCGAGATCCGCGTGCGACGGATTTCCGCCACCCGGTGCATGGCGGCGCAGGCGGCGGCGATGCGGCGCAGCATGTCCTGGGGCAGGGTCACGCCCTCGAACCCGTCGGGATATTCCTCGGCGATAAAGGCGGTGGTGATGTCGCCCGCGACGAATTTGGGGTGGTCCATCACCGCGCTCAGGAAGGGCAGGTTATGGCCGATCCCCTCCACCTCGAAGCTATCGAGCGCCACCCGCATCCCCTCGATGGCCGAGGCCCGGTCCGGCCCCCATGTGCACAGCTTGGCGATCATCGGATCATAATACATCGAGATCTCGCCGCCCTCATAGACGCCGGTATCGTTGCGCACGGCGCGCTCGCCGGCAGGCGCATCGCCCTGCCACTTGCCGCTCTGCGCGAGCGGCCCGGCGGCAACCTCGGCAGGGGGGCGATAGCGGGTAAGGCGGCCGATCGAGGGCAGGAAGCCACGATAGGGATCCTCGGCGTAGAGGCGGCTTTCCATCGCCCAGCCGGTCAGTTTCACATCGTCCTGGGTAAAGGACAGTTTCTCGCCCGCCGCCACGCGGATCATCTGCTCCACCAGGTCCACGCCGGTGACAAGCTCGGTTACCGGATGTTCCACCTGAAGGCGCGTGTTCATTTCGAGGAAATAGAAATTGCGGTCGCCATCGACGATGAATTCCACGGTGCCCGCGCTGGCATAGCCGACCGCCTGGGCAAGCGCCACGGCCTGCTCGCCCATGGCGCGGCGGGTGGCCTCATCCAGAAACGGGCTGGGGGCTTCCTCGATCACCTTCTGGTTACGGCGCTGGATCGAACATTCGCGCTCGCCCAGATAGACGCCGTTGCCATGGGTATCGCAGAGCACCTGAATCTCGATATGACGGGGCTGCGTCACGAATTTCTCGATGAAGATGCGGTCATCGCCGAAACTGCTGGCCGCCTCGTTCTTCGACGACTGGAACCCCTCGCGCGCCTCCTCGTCGTTCCAGGCGATGCGCATCCCCTTGCCGCCACCGCCGGCACTGGCCTTGATCATCACCGGATAGCCGATCTGATTCGAGATCGTCACCGCCTCGTCGGCATCGGCGACCAGGCCCATATAGCCCGGCACCGTGTTGACGCTTGCCTCCTGCGCGATCTTCTTCGAGGTGATCTTGTCGCCCATGGCCTCGATCGCGCCGACCGGCGGGCCGACAAAGGCCACGCCCGCGGCCTCGAGCGCCCGGGCGAATTTCGGGTTCTCCGAGAGAAAGCCATAGCCGGGATGCACCGCCTCGGCCCCGGTTGCGCGAACCGCCGCCATAACCTTGTCGATGACGATATAGCTCTCGGAGGCGGGGGAGGGGCCGATATGCACCGCCTCGTCGGCCATCTCCACATGAAGCGCGTGGCGGTCGGCATCCGAATGGATCGCAACGGTGGCGATGCCCATCTTGCGGGCGGTCTTGATGACGCGGCAGGCGATCTCGCCCCGGTTGGCGATCAGGATCTTCTTGAACATGACGACTGTCCCTTTGCTGGATTTCGGCTGATCACGGCCTCGGGCCGGGCCGGACATGAACGGGGCGCGGACCGGGGCACGGGCACCGGAACTGCGCGGATATCAACGGCAAAGACGAGCAAGCCGGACGGCCTGCGGGATTGCCCGGCACGGGCCGCGCACCAGCAGCGGACATGCTCCGCCCGACGCATCACCGCGCCTCGCCGTCGAATACATCGGGAAACGAGGCGCGTGCCACATCGAGGTCGAGCACGAGCAACGCCTCGTAGCTCTCGGGATCGAAGGGATCCTCGGCAGGCTTGATCTCGCGCCCGAAAAGCCAGCTCAGGCGGCCCGCGTCGAGATTGCCCCGCTCGAAAGGGCGATCGCCAAAGCACTGCCAGATCGCGCGCAGGAATTCGGAATCGGCGCGGCGGTCAGCGGGCTTGCGGTCACGATAACGCTCGCGCGCAATCAGCGGCGTGACGCCCTTGGGATTGGCCCTGCGAACCGTGAACTGATAATCCGTCCCCGGCAAACGTCCGGGAAAACCGCGATGTTTCAACATCATGCGCCACCCGGATCAAAGGGGCGTTGCGCGGGACCGAGCGGCGAAGCGGGCGCTTCCGCCCGCTTCGCGCCAGCCTCGAAAGGCTTACTTGTATTTGCCGGTCTGAACCGGTTCCACTGTGATCGGCTCGACCACAACGAATTCTTCCTCGGCCGGCTGCGCGCAAGCGGCGACGACGGCGATGAAACCAAGGGCGAGAACGCTCTTGAGGGTCTTGGACATGTAAAACTCCTGTCTCTCGTATCTGCGGTAAGCGGCGTGCGCAGGCACATGGCCCTGGCCCGCCTGGTTGGCAAGGTAAAGGTCACTTTTGTGCAACCTTCGGTGACGCTAGCGGAAATCGAGCGATTTGAACATATTGAAAGCGCAATGCTGCGCAATTGTGTCCGCAAAGCCGCACTTCCCTCCGGCGCCGGCGCATTGCTGTCCATTGCTTGGGCGCGCATGTCAGAACATCTCCTCGATACAGTCCTCGCCTGCGGGTCGATAAGCCAAAAAAACCTGAATGACATCAGAGGCATATACCCCGAACAGCGACTCGCGGTCGGCCAGAGAGATCACCACCTGCCCCGGCTGCGGCCCGATATTGGAAATCCGCGGCAGGGCGTGGGTCTCGCAAAGCCAGACCAGATCATCGTCAAGCGAGGCCAGTTGCGCGGGGCCGGCGTCAAACGCCTCGGCCACATAACGGAATCGGTAGATCAGCCCGCCGCCCTCGGGGCGGTCGGTCAACACCTCGTGGAGCCGCACCATGAGCCCGGAAGGCAGGCGCAGCGCCTCCTCCTGCGCCACGGCCGCGAAGCCAAGCACGAGAGCTGGCACGATCACGGCCCCCCTCATCATGCCCGGCCCGCCCAGCGCGCCCGGTGGCGCGGATCCTCCAGAAGCCCGGCAATATGCGCCTGCGCGCCCGGCGGCACGCGCCCCGCCACGGCCCCGCCGGCCACCACATGAAGCCCCCCGGCAACCCGACGCACCCGCACCACGGGGGCAAAGCCGCGCAGGTCCCGCAGCGCGCGCCACAGATCCTGCCGCACCAGATGCGCCAGCCGTCGCCGCCCGACCGCGCCCGCAAGCACCGTCTCGGCGGCGAGATCGAGCCGCACGGGCAGCCGCCGCGCCAGCGTGAGCGCCCCCTCCTCCTCGAGCAGATGCCATCGGTCGCGGCCCATTTTCGCCCTGCCTGCGGTTTGACTGTTTTCCGAAACGCTCCGGGGATCGAGAGCGAACCGCCGCGGCGCCCTGCCCGCTCAGAGCGGGATGTTGTCGTGCTTCTTCCAGGGATTGCTCAGCTTCTTGTTGCGCAATGACGCAAAGGCACGGCTCACACGCATCCGCGTCGAGCGGGGCTGGATCACCTCGTCGATAAAGCCCCGTTCGGCGGCAACAAAGGGGTTGGCGAACCGGTCCTCGTAGTTTTTCGTGTGCTCCGCGATCTTTTCGGGCGAGCCCAGATCGGCGCGATAGATAATCTCTGTCGCGCCCTTCGCGCCCATCACCGCGATTTCCGCCGTCGGCCAGGCATAGTTGAAATCACCGCGCAGATGCTTGGAGGACATCACGTCATAGGCCCCGCCATAGGCCTTTCGGGTAATCACCGTCACCTTGGGCACCGTCGCCTCGCCATAGGCAAAGAGCAGTTTCGCGCCATGCTTGATGACACCGCCATATTCCTGCCCCGTTCCCGGCAGAAAACCGGGCACATCGACAAAGGTCAGGATCGGAATTTCGAAACAGTCGCAGAAGCGGACAAAGCGCGCGGCCTTGCGGCTGCTGTCGATGTCCAGACACCCCGCAAGCACCATCGGCTGATTGGCCACCACGCCCACGGTCTGCCCCTCGAGCCGGATGAAGCCGGTGATGATGTTCTTGGCGAAATCCTCCTGGATCTCGAAGAAATCCCCCTCATCGGCCACCTTGAGGATCAGCTCCTTCATGTCATAGGGGGTGTTGGCACTGTCGGGGATGAGCGTATCGAGGCTCGTCTCGACCCGGCCCGGCTTGTCGAAGAAGGGGCGCACGGGCGGCTTCTCGCGGTTGCTCAGGGGCAGGAAATCCACCAGCCGGCGCACCTCGGCCAATGCCTCGACATCGTTCTCGAAGGCACCGTCGGCAACGCTCGACTTGCGGGTATGGGTCGAGGCACCGCCCAGTTCCTCGGCGGTTACCACCTCGTTGGTCACGGTCTTGACCACGTCCGGCCCGGTCACGAACATGTAGGACGTGTCGCGCACCATGAAGATGAAATCGGTCATCGCAGGCGAATAGACCGCGCCGCCCGCGCAGGGCCCCATGATGAGGCTGATCTGCGGGATCACGCCCGAGGCCTCGATATTGCGCTGGAACACCTCGGCATAGCCCGCAAGGCTGGCCACGCCCTCCTGAATGCGTGCGCCGCCCGAATCGTTGATGCCGATCACGGGCGCGCCGTTCTGCATCGCCATGTCCATGATCTTGCAGATCTTCTCGGCATGGGCTTCCGACAGCGCGCCGCCGAAGACGGTGAAATCCTGACTGAACACATAGACCACGCGTCCGTTGATCGTGCCCCAGCCGGTCACCACCCCGTCGCCATAGGGGCGGCTCTTTTCCATGCCGAAATCGGTGCAGCGATGCGCCTTGAACATATCGAATTCTTCAAAGCTGCCCTCGTCAAGGAGCAGCTCGATGCGCTCGCGGGCGGTCAGCTTGCCGCGTTTGTGCTGCGCCTCGATCCGCGCCACCCCGCCGCCGACACGCGCCTCCGAGCGGCGGCGCTCAAGTTCGTGAAGGATGTCTTTCATGGCTCTCCCCTTGTCGCTGGCGCGCACATTAGGGGGACGCGGCCTTGAAACCAACCAGATTCATGCAAATTTGCAAAACTTTGGAAATCAATATATGCAAATATGAATATTTGAAAACCTTCCCGCGCAGATCTGCCGCGCGCGTCACGGGGCGGGGCTGGCCGGATCGCGCCTGTCGCATCGAAAGCGTGAAAACGGCTGGAAAAACGCCGCCCTTCCCGCTATCCCCCGGCAAGACCGACCCGGAGAGCCGCAATGCCCGAGACCATTACCGAACGCTGCGAAGCCAGGGGGCTGAGGATGACCGGGCAGCGGCGCACCATCGCCGAGGTTCTGGAAGCCGCCGACGACCATCCCGACGTGGAAGAGCTTCACGCCCGCGCCGCCGCGCGTGACGCGCGGATCTCCATCGCCACGGTCTATCGCACGGTCAAGCTGTTCGAGGAGGCGGGAATCCTCGACAAGCTCGAATTCGGCAACGGGCGCGCGCGCTACGAGGATGCCGAGCGCGAGCATCACGACCACCTGATCGACATGCAGTCGGGCGAGGTGATCGAATTCGTCGATCCCGAGATCGAGGCGCTTCAGGAGAAGATAGCCGAGCAACTGGGCTATCGGCTGGTGGGGCACCGGCTGGAGCTATACGGTGTGCCCCGGCGGAAGGGATAGACCATGGACCGGGTGATGCGGCTGGCCATCGGCTCGGTGCTGGTGGGGCTGTTCGTCATGGCGCTCAAGCTGGTCGCCTGGCAGGTGACCGGCTCGCTTGCGCTCATGTCCGACGCGCTGGAAAGCCTCGTCAATCTGGCGACGGCACTGGCGGTAATCGTGGCGCTGCGGGTGGCCCGGCGCCCGGCGGATGACAACCACCCTTACGGCCACCACAAGGCCGAATTCTTCTCGGCGGTGCTCGAAGGGGTGCTGATCGTGCTCGCCGCGCTCTTCATCCTGCGCGAGGCCTGGGGCGGATTCTTCGCCCCGCGCGCCATGGACGCGCCGATCCTCGGCATGGCGATCAGTGCGAGCGCGGGCGCGATCAACGGGGTCTGGGCCTTGTTGCTGATCCGCGGCGGGCGCGCGCACCGCTCGCCCGCGCTGGTGGCCGATGGCAAGCATCTGATGACCGATGTCGTCTCTTCCGTCGGCGTGCTGATCGGCGTGGCGCTGGCGGTGCTCACCGGCTGGTGGATACTCGACCCGCTAATGGCGGTGCTGGTGGCGCTCAACATCCTGTGGTCGGGCTGGGGGGTGATCCGCGGCTCGCTCAGCGGGCTGATGGACGAGGCGGTGCCGGACGCGGAACAGGCCACCATCCGGGCGGTAATAGCCGAGGTGGCGCGCGACGGCGTGGCGATCGAGATGCACGACCTGCGCACGCGCCACGCCGGCCCCGTGACATTCATCGACTTTCACCTCGTGGTGCCGGGGCAGACCACGGTCGAGACGGCACACGCACTATGCGACCGGATCGAGGCCGCGCTGCACGACGCGCTGCCCGATGCGCGGGTCACGATCCATGTCGAACCCGAGCACGAGGCCGGGGACAGCGGCCACATGCGCCTGTCCTGAGAGCGGCGGGATATCCGCTTGCCTTGGCCTGGCCGCTGCGCCATTTTCAAGCCATGAACAAGCCAAGCGACAACCCCGCCGATCCGTTCAAGAAGGCGCTCGCCAACGCCACCAAGGTGATGGCCGACGACAGCGAACTGACGATCTCCTATTCGGTCGATCCCAGCGGGCTCTCGGGCGAAGCGATGCGCCTGCCGCAGGTGAGCCGCCGCATGAGCCGCGAGGAGGTGCTGCTGGCGCGCGGCACGGCGGATTCTCTGGCGCTGCGGCACAAGTTCCACGATCCGGCGATCCATGCCCGCTACGCGCCCCCCGGAGAGATGGCGCGCGACCTGTATGAGGCAATGGAAACCGCCCGCTGCGAGGCCGTGGGCGCGCGCGACATGCCTGGAACCGCCACCAATATCGACGCGCGCATCGCGCAGGATGCCGCGCGCCTGGGCTATGACCGGATCACCTCGAGCGAAGATGCGCCGCTGCCCGCCGCCGCCGGATACCTCATCCGCCATCTGGCCACCGGCCGCGACATGCCTGCGGGCGCACAGAACGTGATGGATCTCTGGCGCGATTTCATCGAGAAACAGGCGGGCGGCACGCTGGAGAACTTGCAGGACATGCTCGCCGATCAGGCCGATTTCGCGCGACTGGCGCGGCGCGTGATCGAGGATCTGGGTTATGGAGATCAGCTGGGCGAGGATCCCGACAACCCCGACGAAAGCGAGGAGGACGAGGCCGAGGAGACAGCCGAGGAGGAGCAGGACAACACCGGCAAGGACGACAACCAGGAGGACGGGGCCGAGGCCGACCCTGAACGCAGCCAGGACGAGCAGCAGGATGCACAACAGGCGCAGGTCAGCCTTGACGAGATGAACGAGGAGGAGATCGACGAGGAGGCCGAGCTGCCCGAGGGCGAGGCCCCGCTCGAGCCGCCACCGCCACCGCCCGCCTCCGAGGCCGATCCGGCCTACGCCGTCTATCACACGGGCTTTGACGAGGAACTCCGCGCCGAGGAACTGGCCGACCCCGCCGAGCTGGAACGGCTGCGCGCCTATCTCGATCAGCAGCTCGAACCGCTCAAGGGCACGGTCTCGCGGCTGGCCAACAAGCTGCAACGCCGCCTTCAGGCACAGCAAAGCCGAAGTTGGGAGTTCGACCGCGAGGAGGGCATCCTCGATGCCGGCCGCCTCGCGCGCGTCGTCGCCAACCCCACCACGCCGCTGTCCTTCAAGGTCGAGAAGGATACCGAGTTCCGTGATACGGTGGTGACGCTTCTGCTGGACAATTCCGGCTCGATGCGCGGGCGGCCCATCTCCATCGCCGCGATCTGTGCCGACGTGCTGGCGCGCACACTCGAGCGGTGTTCGGTCAAGGTGGAAATCCTCGGCTTTACCACCCGCGCCTGGAAAGGCGGGCAAAGCCGCGAGAAATGGCTCGCCGAAGGGCGCCCGCAACTGCCCGGTCGCCTCAACGACCTGCGCCACATCATCTACAAGGCCGCCGACGCACCGATGCGGCGCACGCGCGACAACCTCGGCCTGATGATGAAAGAGGGGCTGCTCAAGGAAAACATCGACGGCGAGGCGCTGGAATGGGCGCACCGGCGCACCATCGCGCGCAAGGAGGCGCGCAAGATCCTCATGGTGATCTCGGACGGGGCGCCGGTCGATGACAGCACGCTCTCGGTCAACCCGGCCAATTACCTCGAAAAGCACCTGCGCGACGTCATCGCCATGATCGAGCGCCGCCGCCAGGTCGAGCTTCTGGCCATCGGCATCGGCCATGACGTGACGCGCTATTATGACCGCGCGGTAACCATCACCGATGCCGAACAGCTTGCCGGCGCGATGACCGAGCAATTGGCGGCGCTCTTCGACAGCGACCCGCGCGCGCGGGCGCGGGTCATGGGTATCCGGCGCGCAAGCTGAACCGGGGTGCGCGCCGGGCCATTGATTTCCGCCACCATTTGCGCCAAACCCGCCTCGAACCACCACCAAAGGCCCGCCATGACCCGTATCGACGCCAAATTCGCCGAGTTGCACACCGCTGGCCGCAAGGCGTTCGTTTCCTACATCATGGCCGGGGATCCGGACATGGCGACATCGCTTGCGGTGATGAAGGGGCTGCCCGGGGCGGGGGTCGATGTGATCGAGCTTGGCGTGCCCTTTACCGATCCGATGGCCGACGGGCCGACCATCCAGCTTGCCGGACAGCGCGCGCTTGCGGGCGGCATGACGCTGGTCAAAGCGCTCGACATGGTGGCAGAGTTTCGCAAGGGCAACGACACGACGCCGATCGTGCTCATGGGCTATTACAACCCGATCTACAATCGCGGCGTCGCGCGGTTCCTGGCCGATGCCACGGCGGCAGGCGTGGACGGGCTGATCGTGGTCGATCTGCCCCCCGAAGAGGATGAGGAGCTGTGCCTGCCCGCCAATGCAGCGGGGCTGAACTTCATCCGGCTGGCCACGCCCACCACCGACGATGCGCGCCTGCCAAAGGTGCTGCGCAACACGTCCGGCTTCGTCTATTACGTCTCGATCACCGGCATCACTGGTGCTGCGGCGGCAGAGGCAGGCGATGTCGCCCCCGAGGTCGCGCGCATCAAGGCGCAGACCGACCTGCCGGTGATCGTGGGCTTTGGCATCCGCACGCCCGAGACGGCTCAAGGTATCGCCAGCGTCGCCGATGGCTGCGTCGTGGGCTCCGCCATCGTGGGCGAGATCGCCAAGGGGCGGCCGGTCGCCGAGGTGCTCGATTTCGTGCGCGCGCTGGCGGCGGGCGCGCACCGCGCCTGAGCGGATCATCAGGCCCGACGGAACGAGTTGCGCGAGATCCCCCGGTCACGCCGGGGGATGACCCGCGCAGCCCGGCCCCCGTCACCCCCGGACCTGATCCGGGGGTCTCTGGCCCATCCTGGCTGCGCCGGAACGCGCGATCACATAGGTGTGGATCGAGAACACGCAGGCCCGCGTCCCGGGCAGGCGCAGCACGCATTGCCGCTCGGATCGCAGATACGGCAGGCGCGCGCGGGCCGCGTCATCGACGGCCTCACGCAGGGGATGAAAAAGCGCCGGATCACCATAGCCATGGGCGTTGAACCGCCACAGCGGGCGGCTCGGCTGCACCCCGTCGAACAGCCGCTGCACACGGGGCGCGATTGCGCGATATTCGGGGACAGGCGCGTGAATCGCCAGAAGCGGGCGGCCGACCTTCTCGGCCAGCCGCCAGCTTGCCGGAAAGCACAGCACGGCGGCGCTCAGCACATGCTCCGCGCCGCGCTTTTCCATGATGCAGAGATCCTCCTGCACCAGGTGGCCAAGGGTCAGCATCGGGTCGGCCCGGTCAATCGGCACGGTCACGCCATCGGGGCGGCGCGCCTCTTTTGCGGAAATGTCATAACCCGCCCCATATTCCGCCAGCCAGTCCAGCACAAATTGCAAAAGCTCGTCCATCGCCGGCCCCGCGCCCGCGGTCACGGCCAGCACATCGGCGCGGCGCTCTGACAAGAGCCGCGCGCGAAGGGCCATCTGCGCGGCGAAAGCCTCATCGACCAGCAGCCACCCGGCCATGTCAAGCGGCGCGATGCCCGGCAGCGGGCGCTGCGCGCTCACATCATAGGGGGTGACAGATTGCAGGATCGGGGTCATGGGGCCTCTCGCCGGTAATCCGTCACCATGTGATAATCCTTGCGCGGCCCGCGCACACGCCAGTCCACGCGGAAATCCGGCCAGCGGCTGAAATCATAGTGCCCGTCATACTGGTCCGGGGCGCACCAATGCGCCACCGCGCCGCCCCCGGGGGGCACATCGTGAAAGGGCCGCCCGTCCTGGAACGCCACGCACAGCCCCGGCCCCCACAGCGTGCGGCGCGTCACCCGCATCGGCGCATGGCCCGGCAGCTGCATCTCGCCTGCCTCCTCGCAGACGAGACCCGCGCCGTCGCGCCGCCAGACCGCGCGCCCCGCGACATGGGTCACGCGCCCGCCCGCCTCGGTCACGCGGCGGTCAAACCGCCACGCCCCCTCGAAATCCGCCAATTGCCGCACACCCCGCACCCTGCCTTGCCGCGCCTCGCCTCTGCCACTAGAAGCGCAACAAACCCCATCTGCCAGAGGACGACAAGATGATCCCGCGCTATTCCCGCCCCGAGATGGTCCAGATCTGGGAACCCGCCACGAAATACCGCATCTGGTTCGAGATCGAGGCCCATGCCTGCGACGCAATGGCCGATCTGGGCGTGATCCCGCGCGAAAATGCCCAGGCGGTCTGGAAGGCCAAAGACGTGGCGTTCGACGTCGCCCGCATCGACGAGATCGAGGCAGAGACGAGGCACGACGTGATTGCCTTTCTCACCCACCTGGCCGAGCATGTGGGCGCGGACGAGGCGCGCTTTGTCCATCAGGGGATGACCTCGTCGGACGTGCTCGACACCTGTTTCAACGTGCAGCTCACCCGCGCCGCCGATATCCTGATCGAGGATACCAGGGCGCTTCTGGCCGCGCTCAAGCGCCGCGCCTATGAGCACAAGGACACGATCCGCATCGGGCGCAGCCACGGCATCCATGCCGAGCCCACCACCATGGGCCTGACCTTTGCGCGCTTTTACGCCGAGATGGATCGCAACCTGACGCGGCTCGGGACCGCGCGCGAAGAGATCGCCACCGGGGCCATCTCGGGCGCGGTCGGCACCTTCGCCAATGTCGATCCCAGGGTCGAGGAACACGTCTGCGCGAAACTGGGTCTCAGGCCCGAACCGATCAGCACGCAGGTCATCCCGCGCGACCGCCACGCGGCCTTTTTCGCCACGCTCGGCGTGGTGGCCAGCAGCATCGAGAATATCGCCATCGAGATCCGCCACATGCAGCGCACCGAGGTGCTGGAGGCGGCGGAATTCTTCTCGATGGGGCAAAAGGGCTCCTCGGCCATGCCGCACAAGAAGAACCCGGTGCTGACCGAGAACCTCACCGGGCTGGCGCGCATGGTGCGCTCGATGGTCATTCCGGCGATGGAAAACGTGGCGCTCTGGCACGAGCGCGACATCTCGCATTCCTCGGTCGAGCGGATGATCGGGCCGGATGCGACGGTCACGCTCGATTTCACGCTGGCGCGCCTGACCAATGTCATCGACAAGCTGCTGATCTACCCCGAGAACATGCTGAAGAACCTCGACAAGTTCCCCGGCCTGGTGATGTCGCAGCGTGTGCTTCTGGCGCTGACCCAGGCGGGCGTCAGCCGCGAGGATGCCTATCGGCTGGTGCAGCGCAACGCGCTCAAGGTCTGGGAGACGGGCTGCGACTTCAAGACCGAACTGCTGAACGACCCGGAGGTAACCGCCGCCCTCAGTCCCGCCGGGATCGAGGAAAAATTCGACCTCGGATACCACACCAGGCATGTGGACACGATCTTCGCGCGGGTGTTCGGCGCGTGAGCCGGGGCAAAAGGGGCGGGCCTGCTCCCTGCCCCCGCTTCATCTTGCCATAAATATCCAATCGCAACGCCGCCACGCTCAGACCGGCATCCGCTCCTCGACAATCCCCGCCCACCAGCTACACCCCGCCGGGATCGCCTCGTCGTTGAAATCGTATTCCGGGTGATGGACCATCGCCGTGTCGCCATTGCCCACAAGGATATAGGCGCCGGGGCGTTCCTCCAGCATGAAGGCGAAATCCTCGCCGCCCATGACAAGCGCCGCGTCGGCGCAATCGCCCGCGACCCTTGCCGCGACGGCGGCGGCGAATTCCGTCTGCTCGGCATGGTTGACCATCACCGGATAGCCGCGATGATAGTCCACCCCGGCGCTGCCGCCAAAGCCTGCCGTCACATGCTCGGCCAGCGCACGGATGCGCGCCTCGGCCAGCGCGCGCATCGCGGCGCTCATCGTGCGCACCGTGCCCTTGAGATGCACCCCCTGCGGGATCACGTTGAACGCGTTCGATGAAGTCTGAAAGGACGTGACCGAGACCACCACCTGATCCACCGGATCGGCATTGCGGCTGGCGATGGTCTGGAGGGCAGTCACCAGATGCGCGGCCATTACGGTCGTGTCCACGGTCTCATGCGGCTTGGCGGCGTGCCCACCCTTGCCGGTGAGCGCGATCTCGAACTGGTCGGTGGCGGCAAAGAACGCGCCCGAGCGGATGGCGAAGCTGCCCTGCGGCAGGCCCGGCCAGTTGTGCATCCCGTAAACCTCCTGAATACCGAACCGCTCCATCAGCCCGTCCTCGCACATCGCGCGCGCACCGGCCCCGCCCTCCTCGGCGGGCTGGAAGATCACCACCGCGGTGCCGTCGAAATTGCGCGTCTCGGCAAGGTATCTGGCCGCGCCGAGCAGCATCGCGGTGTGCCCGTCATGGCCGCAGGCATGCATCGCGCCGGGGATCTTGCTGGCATAGTCCGCCCCGGTCGCCTCAACGATGGGCAGCGCGTCCATGTCGGCGCGCAGCCCGATCACCCGCCCCGAACCGTTGGCCCTGCCCCGGATCACGCCCACGACGCCCGTGCGCCCGATGCCGGTCACCACCTCGTCGCAACCGAACGCCCGCAGCTTGTCGGCCACCAGCGCGCTGGTGCGATGTGTCTCATACAGGATCTCGGGATGGGCGTGAATGTCGCGGCGCCACTCGGTGATCTCGGCGTGCGACTCGGCAAAACGGTTCCTGACGGGCATGTCGGCCTCTTCCTGTACGGGTCTGTATCGCCGCTCACGGTGCCGCAAAGGGCGGGCGGCGGCAAGGGGCGCCGTCAACGCCGCGCCCATCCCGGCCGCCCCTTCCCCTCAGCCCCTTCCCGTCACATGCCGCGCACACGCGGCGCGCGCCATTTGGCACTGGCCTCGACGATCAGATCGGTCAGCGCCCAGACCAGCGCATCGACCCGGTCGGGGCTGCCGCGCCCCTCGAAGCCGCGCGCCGTCATCGCGCACATCTGGTCCTCCAGCCTGCCCAGGCCCCGCAGGTGATGCACCCGGCCCTGCTCGTAGAGCGCGGCCACCGGCTCGGCGCGCACCACCTTGCCGCGGCTTGCGTGGACCTTGCGCAACGCCACCAGCGGATCGACCTGCCGGATCACCTGTTCCACCAGGTCGCCGCCCTGGTTGACCTCGGCCACCAGCCGCTCGGCCCCCCAGCGATCCATCGCGCGGATCGCGGCCTCGGCCCATTGCGCGGGGCTTGCGCCCTCGACGCTGGCATCCTCGAGCACGAAGGCGCGCCAGTCCTGCACCGGCCCGCGTGTGATCGCGCCCGCCACCACGATCCCGCAGGCGTCCGAGCCGCCATGCCCGGTCACCGGCGGGTCAATCGCCACCACGATCCGGTCGAGCGGCGGGGCCTCGGCCACGCGGCCCGCCTCGATCATGGCAGGTGTCCAGAGCGCATCCTCGGCCTCGTCCACCAGCACGCCGTCAAGCTCCTGCCGGCCAAGCCGCGTGCCCGCGTAGCGCGCCCGCACCTCCTCGAGAAAGCCCTGCGCCAGGTTGGCGGCGTTGGCCTCGGTGGGCGCGCTTGTCACCACGGTGCTGTCGCGCGCCATGAGCTCCTTGAGCACGCCCACGTTGCGCGGCGTGGTGGTGACGCAGACGCGCGGATCCTCGCCAAGGCGCAGGCCGAATTGCAGCATGTCCCAAGTCTCTTGCGCGCGCTTCCACTTGGCCAGTTCGTCCACCCAGGCGCCATCGAATTGCGGCCCGCGCAAGGACTCGGGCTCATGCGCCGAGAACACCTGCGCGATGGCGCCGTTGGGCCACAGAAGCCGCTTGCGCGTGGCCTGCCATTCGGGACGGCGATCGGGCGGCGAACAGGCCATGATCCCGCTCTCGCCAAAGATCATCACCTCGCGCACCTGATCGACCGTTTCCCCCACCAGCGCCATGCGCGCACAGCGCCCCGCATCAAGCGGGCGCGCGCCCTCGACCTGCGCGCGCACCCATTCCGCGCCCGCGCGCGTCTTGCCCGCGCCGCGCCCGCCGAGGATCATCCAGGTGCGCCAGTCCCCCTCGGGCGGCAACTGATGCGGCATGGCCCAGAACTCAAAAAGCCAAGGGAGCGCGAACAATTCACCCTCGCTGAGGGCAGCGAGGAAGTCCTCCTGCGCATCGGGCCCTTCTGAGACGATCCAGGCGGCAGCCGATCTCATGTCGGGCTGCGTCGAAATCAATGGCGTATCCGTGGGCAATGCCACGCTCCTGTTGTCTGCGTTTGTCAAGTTGCGCCTCCGCTTCAATGGCGATCTTGAGCCACTGCCGGATCTCGGCGGTGGCCCGTGTTGCGTTCTTCAGTTCCCCGAGTTCCCCGGCCCGGATTTTCAGATAGAGTTCTTCCAGTTCCCCGCGCATGTCCGCGAGTTGCTGCTCAAGCGCGTTGATCGAGGTGGTCAGACCCGAAGGCCGCTCCTCCGGGGTGATCAGAACCATGCGTGTCGCTGCCTCATGCCGTTGCCTTTCGCCCAATGGTCTTTGCCCATGCCGACACGAAAAACGGCCTCCGGGGGCATCCCCGGGGCCGCTTGCCCATCTCGTCCAGCATGGCACAAGGTTTACATGAAACCGTTCGCAAAGTCAATTGCTTAGCCGTCTCTTCCCGGGCCGCGGGCGCGCGGGGTCGTAACGGTTTGTCAGGGATTTCGTGCCCGCCACGCGGCCCAGGCCTCGGGCGTGTCGAGATCGGTGATCGCGCGCTCTGCGGGCAAGACGCAGAGGATTACCGGGTGGCGCGAGAGCAGCGCGCGCGCGCCCTCGTCGCCCGAGAGCGCCGCCATCTCCGGCAGGACCGCGGCGGGAAAGATCACCGGGTGGCCGGGCCGCCCGTCCTGTGAGGTGGCGCGCAGGATCGCGCGCCCGTCAAAGGCCGCCAGGGCGGTCGCCAGGTCGCCGGCGGTCAGGTCGGGCATGTCGGGCAAGAGCACCATCAACCCGGCAGCCCCGCGCGCGCGCGCCCAGTCCGCGCCCGCACGCAACGACGCCGCCATGCCCTCTGCCGCCTGCGCCACCACCCGCCGCGCGACCGGCAGCCCGTCGAGCACCGCCGCGCGGGCCGCGCCCTCGGGCGGCAACGTCACCAGCACGTCATCGCTGACCGAAAGCGCCACCTCGGCGCGCTCGCGCAACAGCGCGCGCCCGCGCACCTCCTCCAGCAGCTTGTCGCGCCCGCGCATCCGCCGCGATGCGCCCGCCGCCGGCAGGAGAACCGCCACCGCCATCTAGCGGATGAGGCCGGGCGAAAGGGGCGCAGAACCCACCTTGGCGGCCTTCCCCGGGCCGAGCGCGCCCCCCGTGCATGTTGTGCGCGGGCGCATCATGTCACTCGCAACTCAAGCCTGCATCCGGCCGCGCCATCGGCGGGCCCGCGATCATCCACGCTCGACGCGCTGGCGGGCCCGCGCGCTTTCCTGATCGGTAAGACCCAGAAGATTCGTCACCAGCCGCATGAGCGAATCCTCGTGCGCGTCGCGCGTCCCGTCGGCCAGAACCACCTGCCACAGCGACTCGATCACCGCTGCGCGCGCCTCATGCGGCACGGCGTCCTTGATCGCGCGGGTGAAACGCACGGTGTCGGGGGCCTCGGTCTCGAGCACTTCGGCGTCGCGCCGCAGCGCCTCGGCCTGCGCCGGGTCGAGGGCGTATCGCCCGGCAATGATCGCGGTGATGCGCGCGCGCTCTTCGGGCGCGTAATCGCCGTCGGAGCGCGCCAGCCGCACCATCAGCGCCGACAGCGCCAGCCGCGCATCGGCATCGGGAAGGGGCTCGGGGGCGGGGGCCAGAAGCCGGGTCAGGAAATCAGCGAACATGCCCTGTTCATAACCCAGCCGCCCGCCCCCGCCAATGGCCTCAGAGCGCGGTCCAGCCGCCATCGACGCTGATCGTCGTGCCGGTGATCTGCGCCGCGGCGTCCGAACACAGAAAAAGCGCCGTGCCGCCAAGCTGCTCGGTGGTGGCAAATTCCTTCGACGGCTGACGCTCGAGCATGACCTTCTCGATCACCTCCTCGCGGCCCATGCCGTATTTCTCCATCGTGTCGGGGATCTGCGCCTCGACCAGCGGGGTCAGCACATAGCCCGGACAGATCGCATTGGCGGTGATCGGCTCGCGCGCGGTTTCCAGCGCGGTGACCTTGGTCAGCCCGACAATGCCGTGCTTGGCCGCGACGTAGGCCGCCTTGTAAGGGCTTGCCGTCAGGCCATGCGCCGAGGCGATGTTGATGACACGGCCCCAGCCGCGTTCACGCATCAGCGGAAGCGCGGCGGCGGTGGTGTGAAAGGCCGAGCTGAGGTTGATGGCGATGATCGCGTCCCACTTCTCGGTGGGAAACTCCTCGATCGGCGCGACGTGCTGAATGCCGGCATTGTTGACGAGGATATCGCAGACCCCAGCCTTTTCGATCAGCGCGCGGCATTCGTCGGGCTTGGACATGTCCGCCTTGATATAGCGCGCCTTCGTGCCGGTCTCCTCGGCGATGCGGGCGGCCAGCGCGTGATCCTCTTCCGAATCGGTAAAGGAATTCAGCACCACGTTCACGCCCGCGCGCGCGAGTTCCTCCGCGATGCCGAGGCCGATACCCGAATTCGATCCCGTAATGACGGCGGTCTTGCCTTTGACACTCATGCCCGTTCTCCCAATGGTTATTGCCTGTGCAGCATATATGCTGCATCAGCGAAACGCACGGGGGTTCGGCGATCACGTCCCGGAGAGGGGATAAAAAAACCCCGGCGCAAGGCCGGGGTATAGTCATTGAGGCAGGTTTCATACAGGCAAGAAACCTATCGAGCAGTGCCCTTGTTATAAGCAATCCTGCGCCGCTATCCAAGCTAAAAGTTTGAAAACGTGAGACTCGCGTTTTAGGGTCGGGGTCAATGAAACAAGGCAGAGCAGGAATTGTTGCGCAAATGAGACCGGATCCGATCCGCGCGGGCCGCGCTGTCATCGCCGCTCTTGCCCTCGCGCTTGCCGCGCCCATGGTGCAGGCTGGCCCGACCCATGGCATAGCTATGTATGGCACCCCCGCGCTACCACCGGATTTTGTGTCTCTGCCCTATGCCAACCCGGACGCCCCCAAGGGCGGGCGGATCGTCACCGGCAATGTCGGCAGCTTCGATTCGCTCAATCCCTTCATCCTGCGCGGCACCCCGCCGTGGCAGTTGGCGCATCTCACCCATGAGACGCTGATGGGCCGATCCTTCGACGAGCCGTTCACGCTTTACGGCCTTCTGGCCGAATCGGTCGAGACCGACGCGGCGCGCTCCTGGGTCGAATTCACCCTGCGCGAGGAGGCCCGATTCTCTGACGGCTCCCCGGTCACGGTCGAGGATGTGATCTGGTCCTACGAGACATTGGGCACGCGCGGGCATCCGCGCTATCGCGGCTTCATGGACAAGGTAGCGCGGATCGAGGCCACGGGGCCGCGCTCGCTCCGGCTGACCTTTTCCGAGGAGGACCGCGAATTGGCCCTGCTGGCCGGTCTGCGCCCGATCCTGCAAAAGGCGCAATGGCAGGGGCGCGACATCGCCGAGGGCGGGCTGGCCGACATTCCCATGGGCACCGGCCCCTATGTGGTGGCCGATTACGAGGCCGGGCGCTTTGTCCGCCTCACCCGCAACCCCGATTACTGGGGCGGCGATCTGCCGCTGCGGCGCGGCACGGCCAATTTCGACGAGATCAGGATCGAGTTCTTCGGCGACGACACCGTGATGAAGGAGGCATTCAAGGCCGGGCTGCTGAGCTATGTGCGCGAATTCAACGCAGAGGACTGGGCCACGCAATACGATTTCCCCGCCGTCGCGCGCGGCGAGATCCGGTTGAGCGAAATTCCGCACGGCAAGCCCTCGGGGATGACCGGCTTTGTCATGAACACGCGCCGCGCGCCGTTGGGTGACTGGCGCGTGCGCGAGGCGCTGATCGCCGCGTTCAATTTCGAGTATATCAACGACACGATGACCGGCGGGCGGCAGCCGCGCATCACCTCCTATTTCTCGGGCTCGGATCTGGCCATGCGCCCCGGCCCCGCGACGGGGCGCGTGCGCGAGTTGCTGTTGCCCTTCCAGGACACGCTTTTGCCCGGCACGCTGGAGGGATATGCCCTGCCCGAGGGCGACGGCACCGCGCGCAACCGCGCGGCCCTGCGCCGCGCGCGCGCCCTGCTGGAGAAGGCGGGATGGCGCATCGAGCATGGGCGCCTTGTGAACAGCGCGGGGCAACCGCTTGGATTAACGGTGCTTCTTCAGCAGGACGGGCTTGTGTCACAGACCGGCGCGATGATGGATATCTACGCCGCAGCCCTTGAGCGTCTCGGTATCCGGTTGACGGTCGAGGTGGTGGACCGCGCCCAATATGCCGAGCGCGAGGCGCAGTTCGATTTCGACCTCACGATGATGCGCCGCGCGCTCTCGCTCAGCCCCGGCAACGAGCAGTTCTTTTATTGGGGGTCCGAGCACGCCGACAGCGCCGGCAGCCGCAACCTCATGGGGATGCGCTCTGCGGCGGCCGAGGCGATGATCCGCGCCATGCTTACCGCCGAGACGCAGGAGGATTTCACCGCCGCCACCCGTGCGCTCGACCGGGTGCTGACGGCGGGGCGCTATGTCATCCCGATCCAGCAATACGCCGTGGGGCGGATTGCCCACAAGTCAGATCTGGTCTATCCTGTTGACAACGTGCCGATTTACGGGGACGGAATCCATTTCCTGCCCGAGGTCTGGTGGCGGAAACCGAGAAACGACTGAGCAGGCAAACAACGAACAGGCGGGACAATGCGGAAATTCATGGTTCTGGCAATCCTCGGGCTGCTGGCGGGCTGTGCGACCGTCGATGGCGTCGGGCGCGACATCTCGGGCGGTGCGCGGCGGGTTCAGAGCTGGTTCTGACCGGGCGGGCGGGGGCGCGCGGGCGGCCCCTTTCCCCCTTGACGCCCCGCCCCATCCTGTCAAAACCGGACCCCATGAGCACCGCGACCCTCACCATCGACCTTGACGCGCTCGTTGCCAACTGGCGCAGGCTCGACGCCCTCAACACGGGCGAGACGGCGGCCGTGGTCAAGGCCGATGCCTATGGGCTGGGCATGGACAGGGTCGCGCGCGCACTGGCCCGCGCCGGTGCGCGGCATTTCTTCGTCGCCCTGGCCGAGGAAGGCGCGGCGCTACGCGAGGCGCTGGGACAGGACGTGTCTATCCACGTCTTTTCGGGCCATATGCCGGGCGATGCCGACATGATCGGGGATTGCAGCCTTGTCCCGATGCTCAACTCGGTCGAGCAACTCATCCGCCATCTCGAGGCGCTGCCAGGCCACCCCTTCGGCATCCAGCTTGACACCGGGATGAACCGGCTGGGGATGGAGCCCGCCGAATGGCAGGCAGTGCGCGAGATCGCGCTGGCGCAGGCCCCCGTGCTCATCATGTCGCATCTGGCCTGCGCCGACGAGCCTGACCACCCGATGAACCCCCGCCAACTCGGGCTTTTCCGCGAGATGACCGACGGGCTGGATATCCCGCGCAGCCTTGCCAATACCGGCGCGATCCTGCTGCATTCCGATTATCACTTCGACCTCGCGCGCCCCGGCATCGGGGTCTATGGCGGCGCGCCCTTCACCGAAGCGCGCCCGGTGCTCGCGCTTGATATTCCCGTGATCCAGTGCCGCGACCTCGAAGAGGGGGAAAGTGTCGGCTATGGCTGCGATTTCGTCGCCAGGCGCCCCTCGCGCATCGCCACGGTCGCCGCGGGCTATGGCGATGGCATTTTGCGCGCCATGGGGCCGCGCACCTGCCTCTGGGCCGAGGACACCCCCTGCGCGATCACGGGCCGCATCTCGATGGACCTGATCGGCGTCGATGTCACCGACCTGGGGCACGATCCCAAAAGCCTGCAACTGCTCGGCCCCCATCAGGGCATCGACACGCTGGCCGGGAATGCGGGCACTATCGGCTATGAAATCCTGACCTCACTGGGGGCGCGCTATACGCGACGCCATATCGGCGCATGAGTTTCATCCTGAGCTTTCTCGCGGCCATAGGGCGCAGCACGCTGGCATGGCTGGCGGGCATGGGCCGCTTTGCGATCTTCGCCGGAGAAACGGTCAGCCACCTTGCCCGACCGCCCTTCTACATGCGCGAGTTCCTGCATGCGCTGGTGCAGATCGGCTGGCTGTCGCTGCCGGTGGTGGGGATGACGGCGCTCTTCACCGGCGGTGCGCTCGCGCTTCAGATCTATGCGGGCGGCGCGCGGTTCAACGCGGAAACGGTCGTGCCCTCGATCGTGGCCATCGGCCTCACGCGCGAGCTTGGCCCGGTGCTGGGCGGGCTGATGGTGGCCGCGCGCGTGGCCTCCTCGATCGCCGCCGAAATCGGCACGATGAAGGTCACCGAACAGATCGACGCGCTCACCACCTTGTCCACCAACCCGATGAAATATCTCACCCTGCCCCGCGTTCTGGCCGCCACGCTGGCGGTGCCGGTGCTGGTCGGCGTGGGCGATGTCATCGGGATCATGGGCGGGTTTCTGGTCGGTGTCACCCGGCTCGATTTCGGGGCGGGCACCTATCTCAAGACCACGCTCGACTTTCTCGAGACATGGGACGTGGTTTCCGGTCTCATCAAGGGCGCGGTGTTCGGCTTTATTGTGGCGCTGATGGGCTGCTATCACGGGATGAATTCCGGCCGCGGCGCGCAAGGCGTGGGAGGCGCCACCAAGACCGCGGTGGTCGCAGCAAGCGTTCTCATCCTCGCGGCCAATTATGTCCTGACCGAGGTGTTCTTTTCCACATGATCGAACTGCGCGACGTTCACAAGGCCTTTGGCGCCAACCGCGTGCTGCGGGGCGTGAACCTGACGATTGGGTCGGGCACCTCGGTGGTCATCATCGGCGGGTCGGGCACGGGCAAGTCGGTGGCGCTGAAATGCATTCTGGGCCTTGTGACCCCCGACAGCGGCACGATCCTGCTCGACGGGCAGGATGTGACGCGCGGCGACCGCGACGCCTTTCTCGCGCGGTTCGGGATGCTGTTTCAGGGCGGGGCGCTGTTTGATTCGCTGCCCGTGTGGCAGAACGTGGCGTTTCGCCTGCTGCGCGGCTCGCTCAAGCGGCCCTTGACCGAGGCGCGCGAAATCGCCATCGAGAAACTGCGCCGCGTGGGCCTCAAGCCGGATGTGGCCGACAAGTTTCCGGCAGAGCTTTCGGGCGGGATGCAAAAACGGGTCGGCCTCGCCCGCGCCATCGCGGCGGAGCCCGAGATCATCTTTTTCGACGAGCCTACAACGGGCCTCGATCCGATCATGTCGGGCGTGATCAACGAATTGATCCGCGAAATCGTGGTCGAGATGGGCGCGACCGCCGTCACCATCACCCATGACATGAGAAGCGTGCGCGCCATCGCCGACAATGTGGCGATGCTGCATGACGGGGTGATCCAGTGGACCGGCCCGGTCGCAGAGATGGACAACTCCGGCGATCCCTATCTCGACCAGTTCATCCACGGCCGCGCCGAGGGCCCCATCGAGGCGGTGCGCTGAGCCCCCGACGCGCGGGCCGGCCAAGCCGCTCCGGGATCGGGATTGTTCGAAGGGTGCTCTGGCATGACCTTGCCAACGGAGCCGAAAACCACGATTTTGCCCGCACACACAGATGTAAGGAATACCCATGGCGCGTGTTGCTGTCCTAATTGCCTGCCTGTTGTTGCTGCCGGGCCTTGTCCGGGCGCAAGCGGCGCCATTTCCGGGCAGGGATGGCCTTCTCTTCGTGCAGATCGAGGCACAGCCGAGCCTTGCCGAGGCGCAGGCGCGCGCGCGCGACCATGCCCGCAACCTGCCGGATGTAAACGGTTTTGCGCTGCCGAGCGGCTGGTATGCGATCGCGCTTGGCCCATATGACGAGAACGAGGCCGTGCGTGTGCTTGAGGTCTATCGCCGCGAGGGGGTGATCGCACGCGACAGCTATATTGCGCGGGGGTCCGATTACGGACAGCAGTTCTGGCCCGTGGGGGCCAACGTGCCGGCGCGCAACACCCCCGCCCCGATGCCCCAGCCCGACACCACCCCCACACCCACGCCTGACGAGACCCTGCGCGAGGCGCGCGCAAGCGAGGCGCTTCTGGGCCGCGAAGAGCGCGCCGCGCTCCAGGTGGCGCTGGAATGGGCCGGGGTCTATCGCGGCGCCATCGACGCAGCCTTCGGCCCCGGCACCCGCTCTGCCATGGCCGCCTGGCAACGCCAGAACGGGCATGAACCGACCGGCGTCCTGACCAGCCGCCAGCGCGCGACGCTACTGGGCCGGTATGACGCGGTTCTTGAGGGGCTCGGCCTTGAGACCGTGCGCGACGCGCAGGCGGGTATCGAAATGCGCCTGCCGCTCGGCGTCGTGGCGTTTGACCGGCACGAGGCGCCCTTTGCCCATTACCCCGCCTCGGGCGATCTGCCGGCGCAGGTGCTGCTCATCAGCCAGCCGGGCGACCGTGCGACCATGACCGCGCTTTACGACCTGCTGCAAACCCTCGAAATTATTCCCGAGACCGGCGAGCGCCGGCTGGAGCGCGACGGCTTCACCCTCACCGGCGCGGGGCGCGAGATCGTCTCGACCGGGCGTGCCTGGCTCGAGGATGGCGAAATCAAGGGCTTTATCCTCGTCTGGCCCGCGGGCGACGAGGAGCGGCGCACACGGCTTCTGGCGGAAATGGAGCAGAGCTTTGCCCGCCTGCCCGGCACGCTCGCCGCGCTGGCAGCCCCGGTGAGCGCGCAGCGCATGGACCTTGTCTCCGGTCTTGAGCTGCGCCGCCCGAAACTGTCGCGCTCGGGCTTTTACGTCGATGAGGGCGGGGCGGTCCTGACCGCGGCAGAGGCCGTGGCAGGCTGCGAGCGGATCACGCTTGACGAGACCCATGGCGCAACGGTCGCCCATCTCGACACGGGTCTCGGCATCGCCATCCTGCGCCCGCACGAGGCGCTCGCACCCGTGGCCGTCGCGCGATTTCAGCAGGACGCGCCGCGGCTTCTGTCGCGGGTCGCGGTCGCGGGCTATTCCTACGAGGGGCGCCTCGGCGCGCCGAGCGTGACCTTCGGGCAGATCGCGGAACTGAGCGGGCTGGCGGGCGAGAGCCATCTCAGGCGCCTCGCGCTTGCCGCCATGCCGGGCGATGTGGGCGGGCCGGTGGTCGATGCGGGCGGCGCGGTGCTGGGAATGCTCGTGCCCGGTGCGCCCGAAGGCCGCAGCCTGCCCGAGGGGGTGAGCTTTGCCGCCGGCAACGGCGCGCTGCAAGAGGTGCTGGCACAGGGTGGCGTCACCGCGCGCATCACGCGCGAGAGCGGCGGGCTTTCGGCATCGGCACTTTCCGTCGACGCCCTGAGCAATCGCGCCGCCGCAATGACCGTGCTCGTAAGCTGCTGGGAATAATCCTTTCGAGACTGGAGAAAAGTCTTCACAATCGCCGCTTTTCTGCCATTAATGCGGCCTGCACCTGCCGCGCATGGACGGCACGACAGGCATCGGGCCACACTGCGGCGGTAGCGAACCCGGACGTGGCAGCAGTCAGGAATGCAGTCAGGAATACGGAGAGAGACCAATGCCCAAGGCGCATATCACCCTCGCCCTTGCCGCGCTCATCCTCGCGCCGGCGGCACAGGCCCAGCAACAGCCCGCATATGGCGGCTACACCACCGCCATCAAGGGCGGCACCAGTAAGGCGATGCCGCCGGCGGACCATAAGGGCCAGTGGTGGACGCATCCCTCGGGCTGTGAATATTCGCGCGCGGGGCGTCCCGGCGAGGTGGTGTGGTATCTCATCGTCAACACGTCACGCCCCGAATGTCCCACCTATATCGCCACGCGCGGCGGGCGCGACGCCTATTGACGGCTCAGGGCCGCCAGAACCTCGGCAACAGCAGCACGATCACGGCGATGATCTCCAGCCGCCCCATCAGCATCGCCACGATCATCAGGCCCTTCGCCGCCTCGGGGAAGGCCTGAACCGATCCGGTATCCCCCACCCTGGCGCCAAAGGCCGGCCCGATGTTGAAAATCGCCGTCCACGCGCCGGTGATCGATTCCATCAGCGACAACCCGGTCAGCTCCAGCGCCACGGAGAAAAACCCGAGCGACAGGATATACATGGTAAAGAGCAGCATCACCGATTGCAGCACCTCGTCCTCGACCCGCCGCCCCTCGTGGCGCAGCACCATGACCGAGGAGGGATAGAATATCCGCCGCGCCTGCTGGCCCAGAGCGCGCAACATGATCTGGTAGCGAAAGATCTTGATCGAACAGCCCGTCGAACTGGTGCAGCCGCCGATCGCCCCCACGATGATGAGAATGGCAAAGGGGAAGTGACCATAGGCCGTGACATCCCCATCGCCATAGCCCGTGCCGGAAAAGACCGACACCAGATTGAAAAGACGCTCGCGCAGGCGCGCTTCCTCGAAACGCCCGAACGCCAAGATGTCATAGGCCGCAACCAGCAGGAAGGCATAGAACAGCCAGCGCACATAGGTGCGCACCTGCGTGTCGCGCCAGAACGGGGCTGCGTTGCCGTGAACCAGTTGCATCAGCCGCACGAAGGGGATTGATGCCAGAATCATGAACAATGCCGCAGCATATTGCGGCGAACCCGGAAAAGCCCCAAAGGAGGCGTCCTTGGTCGAGAAGCCGCCCGTCGAGACAGTAGTCAGCGCGTGCACCGTCGCATCAAAGGCCCCCATCCCGAGCGCGAGATAACTCATCGCAAAAAGCGCGGTAAGGCCCAGATAGACGTTGAGGACGCCCTTCGAGATATCGGCGGTGCGCGGCAGCGCCTTGCCGAGCGTGTCGAACCCCTCGGCGCGAAAGAACTGCATCCCGCCCACCCGCATCTCGGGCAGAAACACCAGCGCCACGATCACGATCCCGAGCCCGCCCAGCCATTGCAGGATGCCGCGCCACAAAAGCAGTCCCTTGGGCAGATCATCGAGCCCGGCGATGACGGTGGTGCCGGTCGTCGTCATCCCCGACATCGATTCGAAGAACGCATCGGCAAATCCAAGCTGCGTCTCGCCCAGCATGAAGGGCATCGCGCCAAAGAGCGGCAACGCCACCCAGACCGAAGTCGTCAGAAGAAACGCCTGTTGAATGTTCAGCCCCCGGCCCACCGCATTGCGGCATGACAGCGCCACCAAGCCCCCGGCGAGGCAGGTCACGATCATGCTTTCGGCGAAGACCGGCCAGTGCTCGCGCCCCTCGGCGATATCCACCAAGAGCGGAAGGCCCATGGTCAGGCCCATCGCCATCACCATGAGCCCGACCAGATATCCCACGGGGCGCATATCGAACATGGGGCGCAGCCTTGGCGCGCGCCTTCGCGCCTGTCAAGCCGCTTGCGCGCAAGGGCCTCAGCCCGGATCGGGCAGCACGTCCTCGAACACGAAGGCCGGGATGTCACGCCGCCGCAGCCCCATTGCGGCCAGGTCACGGTCGCTCATCGCTTGCAGGCGCATGACGCTTTCAACGCGCCTTTGCGAGAGCATGTAGCCATTCATTCCCGCCGCCCGCTCGGCAAGGAAGACATCCAGATCGCGCCGCCATCCGGCGGGCAGAAAGCGGGGGTGAACTGCGTTTACGGTCATCGGGTGCCCTTCTCGTCGCTTGCAAGGGTCCCTCCCTGACCACCATACTACCACAGTCCGGCGCGCGATTCGCATGGCGCAAGGCGTGATAGGCGGAGCGTTGCTGCAATGCAGCAAATCCCCCGCCGCGCCTTCGGGCGGGGCGGGGGCGGCGCATGGTCAGCGGTCAGGCGTAAAACCGGTCCTTGAAGACGTGATAGACGATGTCCTCGCGGCGGATGCCAAGTCCGGCAAGCTCCTGATCGGATTTCGCCTCGAGCATCTCGATACTGTCGCGGCGCGATTGCACCTCGACATAACGTTCGCAGGCCCGTTGAAGCGATGCGAGAAACCCCTTCCAGACCGCGCGGAGGGGAGTTGTGGAAACATGTGTGCTGGTAGATGCCATTTGGAAACCTCACGATCGTGATTGGTTTCCTCCCTGACCACAATTTATGTCATCAACGCTGACATGACCAGCGTCAAAACCGAATGGCCGGGCTGCAAAAAACGCAACCCGGCCACACGAGCCTTTATTCCAGATCGGCTTTTGCCGCGCGTTCGGGCAGGGTGGGCGGAACCGAGGGCGCGCGGGGACGCTTGGGCGCGGCGGCGAGATCGGCCTTGGCTGCCTCCGGTGCCGGGCTGGAAGGGGCCGCTGGTTGCGCCGCGGCGGTCGCGGGCGCGGGCCTGGCCGCGGGCTTCGGGGCGGAGGCCGCTTCCGCCTTCGGCGCGGGAGCGGGAGCGGCCTTGACCTCGGTCATCGTTGCCGGAGCGGCCTTTGCCTCTGGCGCGGGTCCGGGCGCGGGCACCACTTCCTTGTGCGGCTTGGCCGCTGGTTTCGCCGGGGCGGTCTTCCTGGCGGCGGGTTTCACGGCAGGACGCGCGGCGCGCGGCCTCGCCGGCGGCGCGGCTTGTCCGGTCGGGGATTGCGTGACCTTGAAAAGCGAGGCAAGGGGCGAGGCCCGCAGCCCTGCCTCGGTCACGATCCCGACAATACGCAACTGGGTCTCGACCATGTGACCGGTCAGCCGGATACTGGCGGCGGCAAGTTTCAGCGGCAAATCGGGTGCAAACATTATGATGGATCCTTCCTGTCGGGTCGCGAGCATGATGCGCATGATAGCGCCTGCCCATGACGGGCGGGTGATATGCGCCCATTTTCTTCTGCGTTGCAGAAAGCGCGATGCAAGGTCAAATCAAATTTCGCGTATTTCGCATAAGCAGCATGAAACCGCCGGTCTCACCCCGCAGGCATTGTCAATTCACGCCACGGTCAGGGAAACGCAGGCTCCAACCCTGTTTTCACGCCGCCGCAGACAAGATCAGTGTGGACCAGTCGCCGATCTCCTCGTGATGCTCGAGACGGTTTCCAAGCGCCGAATAGGCGCCGATCACCTCGGCGGCCTGATTGTTCAGCAGGCCCGACAGAATCACCTTTCCGCCCGGTTTCAGGCTTTCGGTTATGGCCGGTGCCAGCGCCAGAAGCGGTCCCTTGAGAATATTGGCGAAGATTAGCTCATAGGGGGCTGCCGCGCGCAGCTCGGGATGCGCGAGCCCCTCGGCCTCGAACACGCGCACCCGGCCCGTGAGCCCGTTGGCGGCCACATTCACCTCTGCCACCTCGACCGCCAGCGCGTCAATATCCGAGGCCAGCATCACGCCCGGCCAGATCCGCGCCGCGGCCATTGCCAGAACGGCGGTGCCGCAGCCCAGATCGAGCACCGAGCGCGCCACGAAACCCGCCGACGCCAGCCGATCAAGTGCGCGCAGACAACCCAGCGTGGTGCCGTGATGCCCGGTGCCAAAGGCCATCGACGCCTCGATCAGGAGCGGCTCGACCCCGTCGGGAACGCGGTCGGCGTCATGGCTGCCATGAACAAAAAACCGCCCCGCCACGACCGGCGAGAGATCGCGGCGCACCTTGGCCACCCAATCCACCTCGGGCAGTTCCGAGACGGTGAAGGGCCGCGCGCCATGCGCCGCCGCCAGCAGCGACAGCGCGACCCCATCGGGTGGCGCCTCGAAATAGGCGCCGATCTCCCACAGGCCCGATCCGTCCTCCATCTCGAAACAGCCGATGCCGGTGGGTTCGGGCGCAACCTCCTCCAGCGCCAGCGCCAGCGCCTCGGCGCGGGTCTTGTCGTCAAGCGTGGTGAGCGCGGTCCATGTGGTCATGTTTTCGGTCCTTCGGGATCATTCGGCGGGGGCGGGCAGGAAACGTGCGAACACCGTCTCGTTGCCCGGCTCGGGGTGGCGCGGGATCATCAAGGCGAGCGCCAGCGACACGCAGGCCATGCCCGCCGCCAGAAGGAAGACGCCCGCAGGCGACACCAGCCACACATAGCCCAGGGCCGCAGGCAGAAACACCGCCGCGATATGGTTGATGGTAAAGGCCACGGCGGCGGTCGGGGCGATGTCGCCGGGATCGGCGATCTTCTGGAAATAGGTCTTGAGCGCGAGCGCCAGCGAAAACAGGATGTGATCCACCACATAGAGCGTCGCCGCCAGCACCACCCCCCAGCCGAAATGGTAGATCCCCCCATAGGCCAGAAATACCAGCGCCAGCCCGATATATTCGAAGGTCAGCGTGTTGCGTTCGCCAAAGCGGAACACGGCCCGCCCCATCAGCGGGGCCGCCACCATGTTGACGACAAGGTTGATCATGAAAAGCGCCGTCACCTCATGCACGTCAAAGCCGAATTTCTCGACCATCATGAAGCCCGCGAACACGACGAAGATCTGCCGCCGGGCACCGGCCATGAATTGCAGCGCGTAATAGAGCCAGTAGCGCCGCCGCAGCACCATCTTCTTGACCTGCGGATTGGGCGCCTCGAAGCGCGGATAGGCCAGCAGGCAGAACACCGCCACCACCGCCGTGAACCCGCCCGACACCATATAGACGAGGTTATAGCTCAGATCGAAGGCCCGCCATGTCAGCACGATGAGAACATAGGCCACCAACGTCGCGCCAGAGCCGGCCGCCAGCAGCCAGCCCAGCATCTGCGGCGCGCGCAGCTTGTCCAGCCATTGCAATTGCAGCGACTGGTTGACCGTCTCGTAATAGTGAAAGCCGATGGAGCTGAGCATGGTGATGGTCAATATCCCCCCCAGAGAGGGGAATTGCGCGGTCAGCGCCGTCGCCACCCCCAGCAACAGGAGCGAGACCAGCCCCAGCACCTGCTCGTGCATCACCATGATGAGCGCGATCACCCCGATGGCGAAAAATCCGGGGATCTCGCGCACCGTGTGCAGCCAGCCGATATCAGAGCCGTCGAACCCCGCCACCTCGATCACGAAATTGTTCAGAAGCGCCGACCAGGTGGCAAAGGCCACCGGCATCGCGGCGGCCATGAGAAACAGAAGCGTCACCGGACGCCGCCAGAACGGCAGCGACCGGGCATCGGCAAGGGGAAACTGGCGGCTCATTCCTGTCCTTTACGCCGATAAATCCACCTTGGCGAGGGGGATACAAAGCACGGCCTGACCGCGCGCAAGGCCGATTGAGCCCCGAGCGCGGGTCCGGTTTTCGTACCCGCGTGGTGCCGCTGCGACCTAGCCGATGATCGCGTTGAGCGTCGCCGAGGGCCGCATCACGGCGGCGAGTTTCACCGGGTCCGGGTGGTAATAGCCACCGATATCGGCGGGCGCGCCCTGTGCTGCGGCCAGTTCCGCCACGATGGCGGCCTCGTTCTCGGCCAGTACCCTGGCGAGAGGCGCGAATTCCGCAGCCAGTGCGGCATCCCCGCCCTGTGCCGCCAGCGCCTCGGCCCAGTAGCGGGCGAACCAGTAATGGCTGTCGCGGTTGTCGGGCTCGCCCACCTTGCGCGAGGGCGAGCGGTCATTGTCGAGGACGCCTTCGGTTGCCGCCTCGACCGCCTCGCCGAGGATGCGCGCGCGGGCGTTGTCCGTCGCATCGGCGAGGAACTTGAGGCTTTCACCCAATGCACAGAACTCGCCCAGGGAATCCCAGCGCAGGTGATTCTCGGCCAGAAGCTGCTGCACATGCTTGGGGGCCGAGCCGCCCGCGCCGGTCTCGAACAGGCCGCCGCCATTCATCAGCTTGACGATCGAGAGCATCTTGGCCGACGTGGCCAATTCGAGGATCGGAAACAGATCGGTGAGGTAGTCGCGCAGCACGTTGCCGGTGATGGCGATGGTGTTCTCGCCCCTGGTGATCGTCTCGAGCGAGGCGCGGGTGGCCTCGCGCGGGGCCATGATCTCGAACTTGTCCGCCACGCCGCGGGCCTCGAGGATCGGCTTTACATGGGCGATAAGCTCGGCGTCATGGGCGCGCGCCGCATCGAGCCAGAAGATCGCGCGGAAGCCCGTGGCCTTCTGCCGCTCGATGGCGAGGTTGACCCAATCCTCTATGGGTGCCTTGCGCGCCGAGGCCGAGCGCCAGATGTCGCCCTTTTTCACCTCATGCGAATGCAGCACGGTGCCGTCATCGAGAATCATCCGCGCGGTGCCTTCCTCGGGGATCTCGAAGGTGGTGGGGTGGCTGCCGTATTCCTCGGCCTTCTGCGCCATCAGGCCAATATTCTGCACCGTGCCGGCGGTGGCGGGGTTGAGCTTGCCGTTTTCCTTGAAGAAGCGGATCGTCTCGTCATAGACCGGCGCGTAGGAGCTGTCGGGAATGACACAGACGCAATCATGCGCCTTGCCGTCCGGCCCCCAGCCCTTGCCGCCCGCGCGGATGAGGGCGGGCATCGAGGCATCGACGATCACATCCGAAGGCACATGCAGGTTGGTGATGCCCTTGTCCGAATCAACCATGTAGAGCGGCGGGCGCTCGGCCAGGCAGGCGTCGATCGCCGATATGATGTCGGCGCGGTCCTTGACGCGGGCCAGCAGATCGGCCAGCCCCGAATTGGGGTTGACGCCCAGCGCGGCCATATCCTCGCCGAACTGCTCGAAGACGGGCGCAAGGAAGATGCGCACGGCATGGCCAAAGATGATCGGGTCCGAGACCTTCATCATCGTCGCCTTGAGATGCAGCGAAAACAGCGTGTCCTCGGATTTTGTGCGCTCGATTTCCTCAAGAAAGAAGGCGTCGAGTGCTTCGGCGCTCATATAGGTGGCATCGACCACGGTGCCTGCGGGATAGCTCACCGCGTCCTTGAGCACGATCTCGCCACCCGCCGTTTCCAGCACGATCTTCGCGGTCGCGGCCCGGTCGAGCGTGGCGGACCGTTCGTTCGAGTAGAAATCGCCCCCCGTCATGGCGGCGACGCGGGTCTTGCTGTCTGCGCTCCAGTCGCCCATCGAATGGGGGTTGGCCTGGGCGTATTTCTTGACGGCGCTCGCGGCGCGGCGGTCGGAATTGCCCTCGCGCAGGACCGGGTTCACCGCCGAGCCCTTGAGCGCGTCATAGCGCGCGCGCGCCTCTTTTTCGGCCTCGCTCGCGGGCGTCTCGGGGTAGTCGGGGATGGCGTGGCCCTGGCCCTGCAACTCCCTGATCGCGGCGACGAGCTGCGGCACCGAGGCGGATATGTTGGGCAGCTTGATGATATTGGCCTGTGGCGTCTTGACCAGTTCGCCCAGCGCGGCGAGATCGTCACTGACGCGCTGCGCCTCGCTCAGATGCTCGGGAAAGGCCGCAAGGATACGCCCGGCAAGCGAGATGTCGCGCGTCTCGACCGAGACACCGGCAGCGGCGGCAAAGCGGCGGATGATCGGCAGGAGCGAGGCCGAGGCAAGCTCGGGCGCCTCGTCCACCTTGGTATAGATGATGTCAGGGGTGTTGGCCATTGGGGGGACTCCTTTTGTCGATGCGGTCACGGCTGCGAGTCTCGGTCACTCGTCCGCCTCATAAACGAAAACGGCGCGCGAAGAAAGATAGTATGCGACGGTATACAAAAATTTTACACTCAGGCGGCTTCCGCCAGCGTGCCGCGCAGCGGGCGCAGGATCACAAGCCCCGCCAGCACCGCGCCCAGCACGCCGAGATGCGCCGGCATCGGCGTGCCGGCAAATGCCTGCCCGATGGGAATGGCCAGCGCGACGCTGCCCACGGTGGCCACCGCGCCGGTGACGCTTGCGGCCATGCCCGCGATGGCGCCCATCGGCGCCATGGCCAGCGCGTTGAGATTGCCCAGCGTAAAGCCCGCCTGCATGAACACGCCCGCTTGCCAGATCACAAAGACGGCAAATTGCGCGCCCGGCGGCAGGCCGACCTGCCAGACGAGAATGGCCAGCACCGAGAGCGCCGCCTGCACAACAAGCGCCGCGTGCACCAACCGCACCATGCCCAGCCGCATCACGAGGCGTCCGTTCACAAAGCTGCCACAGCCCGCCACCAGCGCCATGCCGAAGAACCAGAAGGGAAATTCCGACCCACGCCCGAAGGTCTCGTCAAAGACCGGCTGCACCATCGACAGCGAGGTAAACAGCGTGGTCATCGCAAGCATCTGCACGATGATCGCGCGGCGGGTGACGGGATGGGCCACCACCTCGCGCGCGGCCATCCCCAGAGGCCCCAGGCGGAACGGGCGGCGGCGCTCGGGCGGCAGCGGTTCGGGCAGGCGCAGCATCATCCATGACGACAGGACAAGCGCAAAGACCACGAAGGCGCCAAAGACCGCGCGCCAGCCCGCCAGCGCGATCAACCCCGCCCCGATCAGCGGCGCAACGGCAGGGGTGAGGGCAAAGACCGTCATCACGAAGGACATGAACCGCGCCATCTCGCGCCCCGAGGTCATGTCGCGGATGATCGCGATCGAGACGATACGAAAGGCCGCCGCCCCCAGCCCCTGCACCGCGCGGGCAAGCAGCAGCGCCTCGAGCGATTGCGCCACCATCGCCATCACCGCGCCGCCCATGTAGATCGCGCCCCCCCACAGGATCACGCGCCTGCGCCCGAACGAATCCGAGAGCGGCCCCGCGAGAAAGGTGCCAAGGCCCAGCCCGGCGAGGAACGCGGTGACGACAAGCTGCGCGCGGTTCGGGGCCTCGGGGCTGAGCGCCTCGGCGATATGCGGCAGGCCGGGCAACATGGCGTCGATGGAAAATGCCACGGTCGCGATCATCATCGCCATGAGGGCAATGAATTCGCCGGGTCGCATGGGGGAGGGGGTCATGAAGGGCCTTTCGTCATTTCACCTTCCCTTAGCATGAGCCATGCGACAGGCCCAGAGCACCCGCCACGCGCCCCTTGGCAGGGCCGGGGCATCACGTTAAGAGAGACCAAACCGGCAAGGGGTGCGGCGTGAGCAATACCGACAGTTTCATCGAGGAAGTCACCGAAGAGGTGCGCCGCGACCGGCTTTATGCGCTGATGCGTCGCTATGGCTGGATCGCGGTGCTGGCGATCCTGCTGCTGGTGGGGGGCGCGGCATGGAACGAATGGCGCAAGGCGCAGGCGCAGGCCCGCGCCGCGGCGTTTGGCGACGCCATTCTCGCAGCACTTGCCGCCTCTGACACGGACGGGCGCGCGGCGGCTCTCGACGCCATCGAGGCCCCCGGACCCGGCGGCGCGGCGATCCGCGACCTTCTCGCCGCCTCCGCGAGCGCCGATACCGACCCGACGAGCGCGGCGGCACGGCTTCTGGCGGTGGCCGACAGCACCGGCGCGCCGCCGGTCTATCGCCAGATCGCCACGCTCAAGGCAGCGGCCCTGCCCGGATCGGGGCTGAGCGCCGAGGACCGCCGCGCGCGGCTCGCGCCCCTGGCCGCAGGCGCCGGCCTCCGCCGGCTTCTGGCCGAGGAACAGCTTGCGCTCATCGACATCGAGACCGGCGCGCGCGACGCGGCGCTGGAGCGCCTGACGGCGCTGGTCATGGACGCCGAGGCAACAGCGGCCTTGCGCCGTCGTGCGACACAGGTGATTGTGGCACTGGGTGAGGAGCCGCCCGTGATGCGCGGCCTCGGAGACGACCTGCCCGCCGGTCAATAAGGCGGCGCAGCACAAGAGACAAACGGGGGCGGCAGTGGCGTTGGTGAAAACGGTTCTTTTCGGGGCGCTTGTGGCCCTTGCCCTCGCGGGATGCACCAAGAAGGATCCGATCCTTCCGGGCGAGCGCGAGAACATCCGCGAGGTGCTCCAGACCGAGGCGCGGCGCGCGCAGGCGGCCGAAACGCCGGTCAATCGCGCCCTGCCCCTCGCGCTGCCCGCCGCCGAGGCCAATCCCGAATGGCGCCAGCGCCACGGCACGCCCATAGGCCGGCCCGCGCATCCCGCGCTGTCCGCCGCGCCCGCACTGGCCTGGTCGGCCAATATCGGCACCGGCGACGGGCGGCGTGTGCGCATCACCGCCGATCCGGTAGTGGCGGGCGGGCGCGTCTTTGCCCTCGATGCGCTGGCGCGGGTAACGGCGGTCTCGACCGGCGGTCAGGTTCTGTGGACGCGCGATCTGACCCCGCCCGGCCAGAATGCCAACACCATCAGCGGCGGCGGGCTGGCCTTTGGCGAGGGCAAGCTCTTTGTGGTGTCTAATTTCGGCCTGATCTCGGCGCTCGACCCGGCCACCGGCGGGGTGATCTGGCAACAGCGGCTCGACGCGCCCACCACCGCCGCACCTTCGGTGCATGATGGCCTTGTTTATGTGGTCGCGGGCGACGAGGTCGCCTGGGCGATCGACACCGAGACCGGCCGGGTGCGCTGGCAATTGGCTGGCACGCCCGACATCCACAATGTGCTGGGCGGGCCGGCCCCGGCGATCACCGACAGATATGCGATCTTCGCCTTCGGCGCCGGCGAGGTCCATGGCGCGTTCCGCAAGGGCGGGCTTCGCCTTTGGGACGCGCAGATCGCAGGCGAGCGGCTTGGCGTGGCCAGCGGGCGCGTACGCGACATCACCGGCGATCCGGTTGTGGTGGGCGAGCGCGTCATTGTCGGCAGCCATGCGGGCCGGATGGTCGCGCTCAGCCTCGGCAGCGGCAAGCGCCTCTGGACCGCCGAGGAAGGGCCGCTCAACCCGGTCTGGGCGGCGGGCGACTCGGTTTTCCTGGTGAGCGACCGCAACGAGCTGGTGCGCCTCTCGGTCGAGGATGGCAGCCGCATCTGGGGCCACGCCCTGCCACTCTTTACCGAGCGCAAGCCGAGACGGCAGGCGGGCATCGTCGGCCATTATGGCCCGGTGATCGCGGGCGGGCAGCTGATCGTCGCCTCGGCAGATGGCAGACTGCGGATGTTCGATCCGGTCTCGGGCCGGCTGGTGCGCAGCATCGAATTGCCCGGCGGCGCGAGCTCCAACCCGGTGGTGGCGGGCGGCACGCTCTATGTGGTGTCGAAAAAGGGGCAGCTTCTCGCTTTCCGTTGAGCGCGCGATCGGCTATGACCGCCGCCTGACCGGCAGGAGCCTGCACCGATGTCCTTTACCCTCGCCATCGTGGGGCGGCCCAATGTGGGCAAGTCCACGCTGTTCAATCGCCTTGTCGGCAAGCGCCTGGCGCTGGTCGATGACCGCCCCGGCGTCACGCGCGACCTGCGCGAGGGCGCGGCGCGGCTGGCCGATCTGCGCTTTACCGTGATCGACACGGCCGGGCTGGAAGAGGCCACCGACGAGAGCCTTCAGGGACGGATGCGCAAGCTGACCGAGCGCGCGGTCGATATGGCCGATATCTGCCTCTTCGTGATCGACGCGCGGGCGGGCGTGATGCCGACGGATGAAATCTTTGCCGACATCCTGCGCAAACGCTCGGCCCATGTCATCCTTGCCGCCAACAAATCCGAGGGCTCTGCCGCCGATGCCGGCGTGTTCGAGGCCTATGGCCTTGGCCTCGGCGATCCCATCCGCCTCTCGGCCGAGCATGGCGAGGGCATGAACGAGCTTTACGAACGCCTCATGCCACTCTCGGACGCGTTCGCCGCGCGCGCCGATGCCGAGATGCCGGAAACCGACGTGCAGATTGATATGGATGTGACCGACGAGGACGCCGCCCCCGAGTGGCGACCGACGCCCGCGCGCCCGATGCAGGTGGCGGTTGTCGGTCGGCCAAATTCCGGTAAATCAACGCTTATCAACAAGATACTGGGCGAGGAGCGGCTTCTGACCGGCCCCGAGGCCGGCATCACCCGCGACGCGATCTCGCTCCGGCTCGACTGGGACGGGCTGCCGGTGCGCATCTTCGACACCGCCGGGATGCGCAAGAAGGCCAAGGTGCAGGACAAGCTGGAAAAGCTGTCGGTCGCCGACGGGCTGCGCGCGGTCAGGTTCGCCGAGGTGGTGGTTGTCCTGCTCGACGCCGCCATCCCCTTCGAGCAGCAGGACCTGCGCATCGCCGACCTGGCCGAGCGCGAGGGCCGCGCGGTGGTGGTGGCGGTCAACAAATGGGACGTTGAAGAGGACCGGCAAGGCAAGCTGCGCGCCTTGAAGGAAGCGTTCGAGCGTCTCCTGCCGCAGTTGCGCGGCGCGCCGCTGGTCACGGTCTCGGCCAGGACCGGCAAGGGGCTGGACCGGCTGCGCGACGCGGTGGAAAAGGCGCACGAGGTCTGGAACCGCCGCGTGCCCACGGCGCAACTCAACCGCTGGCTGGCGGGGATGCTGGAACAGCACCCGCCCCCCGCCCCCGGCGGCCGCCGCGTCAAACTGCGCTACATGACCCAGGTCAAGACCCGCCCGCCCGGTTTCGTGGTGATGTGCAGCCATCCCGACAAGCTGCCCGAGAGCTACTCGCGCTATCTGGTGAACGGGCTGCGCGAGGCGTTCGACATGCCCGGCACGCCGATTCGCCTTTATGTGCGCGGCCAGTCGGACAGGAACCCCTACAAGGACCGCAAGAAGCCGGGGCCGTCGCGCCTGCGCAAGCACCTGTCGGACAAGTGATCCCTCAGCCCGCGTCCTGACCCGTCGTGACGACGACCTTGCCGGTGGACTTGCGCGCGCGCAGCAATTCGAGCGCCTCGCCCGCGCGCTCCAGCGGCAGGACATGGCTGACATGCGGGTGCAGGCGTCCGGCCTCATACCAGCCCAAGAGCCGGCGCAGGCTGTCGGTGACAACCTCGGGGCGAAACGACAGGTAGCTGCCCCAGTAGAGGCCCATAACACTCAGGTTCTTGACCAGCAGGTGATTGGCGGGGATCTGCGGCACCTCGCCGCTGGCGAAACCGATGACCAGAAGGCGCGCCTCGGGGCGGCAGGCGCGCATCGCGGCCTTGAACTGCGCGCCGCCCACCGGATCATAGACCACATCCACCCCACCAAGCGCGCGGCAGGTCTCGCGGATGTCGTCGGCGACCGTATCGGCGGCCGCATCAATCAGGTGATCGGCCCCCGCGGCCCGCGCCACCGCGAGCTTGTCCGCCCCGCGCGCGCAGGCGATCACGCGCGCGCCCATGAGCTTGCCGATCTCGACCGCCGTCAGGCCCACGCCCCCCGCAGCCCCCAGCACCAGAAGCGTCTCGCCCGGTGCGAGCCGCGCCTTGTGGTCAAGCGCGACATGGCTGGTGCCATAGGCGACCTGAAAGGCGGCGGCGTCGGTAAACCCCATCGCCTCGGGCAGCACCACGGCGCGCGCCGCCGGAAAGGTGCCGAACTCGGCAAGGCCGCCCTTGCCGGCGAACACCGCCACCCGGTCGCCGGGCGCCAGGCCCTCGACACCGGGGCCGACCGCCTCGATGGTGCCCGCCACCTCCACCCCTAGGGTAAAGGGGGCCTCTGGCGTGTCCTGATAGCTCCCCTCGATCATCAGAAGATCGGCGAAATTCAGCCCGCAGGCGGCAATCCGCACGCCGATCTCGCCCGGGCCGGGCACGGGTCTGGCGATCTCGACCAGGGCGGGCGCATCCCCCGCGCGGGAAATGTGATAGGCGCGCATCGGGCGTCTCCTTCCGTTACCGGCCCTCTGGGTAGGCGCGCGCGGCGCGGCTGTCCATCCGATTCGCGCCTGCGCGGGGTTGTCCCGCGCCTGCCATGCGCATGGCAAGGCGGGGCTGGCTGATTTCAGCCCGCCGCGCCGGTCACGCGGTTGACATGGCCCATCTTGCGCCCCGGCTTGACCTCGGCCTTGCCATAGAGATGCAGCGCCGCGCGCGGATCGCGCATCAGATCGGGCAGCCGGTCCATGTCCGCGCCGATGAGGTTCTCCATAACGACATCCGCGTGCCGCGCCCCGTCGCCCAGCGGCCAGCCCGCCACCGCGCGGATATGCTGCTCGAACTGGTCGATGGCACAGCCCGCCTGCGTCCAGTGGCCGGAATTGTGAACGCGCGGCGCGATCTCGTTGACGACAAGGCCCCCGGCCGTCACGAAAAGCTCCACCCCCATCACGCCCACATGATTGAGCGCGTTAAGGATCTTTCCCGCCAGCAGCACCGCATCGGCGCGCTGGATCGCGCTCAGCCGCGCGGGCACGGTGGTGGTGCGCAGGATGCCGCCCTCGTGCACGTTCTCGCCCGGATCATAGCAGGCCACCTCGCCCGAGCGCCCGCGCGCGGCGATCACCGAGACCTCGTGGGAAAATTCGACGAATCCCTCATAGAGCGCCGGTTGCCCGGCCATCGCGGCGAGCGCCGCCTCGGCGTCCTGTGCGCTGTTGATCCGCGCCTGCCCCTTGCCGTCATAGCCGAAGCGGCGGGTCTTGAGGATGCCGGGCATACCGATCCCGACCAGCGCCTCGAGCAGATCCTCGGCGTCATCCACGGCGGCAAAGGGGGCAGTGGCCAGACCGATATCCGACAAAAACGCCTTTTCCACCAGCCGGTCCTGGCTCGCCTTGAGCGCGCGGCGGTTCGGGCGCACCGGGCGCAGGGCTTCGAGCTGGTCAAGCGCGCTTGCGGGGATGTTCTCGAATTCGTAGGTGATGACATCGACGCTTTCGGCAAAGCGCGCGAGCGCGGCCTCGTCGTCATAGCCGGCCTTGAAATGGCAGCTGCTCACCTGGCTTGCGGGGCAATCGTCAGCGGGCTCGAAGATGCTGGTCTGAAAGCCAAGGCGCGAAGCCGCGACCGACAGCATCCGGCCAAGCTGACCGCCGCCGAGAATACCGATGGTGGCGCCGGGGGGCAGCGGCTCAGTCATCCTGCGGCTCCTCGGGGATCGAGGCCGAGAGCGCGGCGCGCCAGTCATCGAGCCGCTGCGCGAGATCCGCATCGCCATTGGCAAGGATCGCCGCCGCCATCAGCCCCGCATTGGCGGCCCCCGCAGCCCCGATCGCCATGGTGGCCACCGGAAAGCCGCGTGGCATCTGCACGATGGAATAGAGGCTGTCCAGCCCCGATAGCGCGCGCGTCTCCACCGGCACGCCAATCACCGGCACGCGCGTCTTGGACGCCATCATGCCCGGCAGATGCGCCGCCCCGCCCGCGCCCGCGATGATGACATGCAGGCCCCGGTCCACCGCGCTGCGCCCGTATTCCCACAGCCGGTCCGGCGTGCGATGCGCCGAGACGATCCGCGCCTCGTAGGCCACGCCCAATTCATCGAGCACCTCTGCCGCCGCGCGCATCGTGGGCCAGTCGGACTGGCTGCCCATGATGATGCCTACCTTCACGCCTGTCATTCGCGTCCCCGTCATCTGGAGCGCGCACTATAGCGATCGCGGGGCCCTACGCAATGATGTCCGGGTAAAGCCGGTCCTCGATCCGGGCGATGGTGTCGCGCAGCCAGAGCTTCTTTTTCTTGAGCCGTTGCAGGGTCAGCTGATCGGCCGTGCCGCGATCCTGTAGCGCGCATATCGCCTCGTCGAGATCGCGATGCTCGCGGCGAAATTCCTCAAGCTCGACGCGCAGGACCTCTTCGGTCTTCATGGACAGATCGCCAAAGGCATTCATGATCGGCGATTCCCCGAAAAGACAGTGGATCGCAACGATACCCGATTTTTCCGCGCCGGCAAAGCTCCCGGGCAAAGCTCCTGGGCAAAGCTCTTGCATGGGCGCCTTGCCAGCCCCATATTTGCCGCACCGGGCTGCCTTTCAAGGGGTTCGGTGCAAGGACGGTCGCTTACGCTCAAGGACGTGTCATGACAAAACTTACCCTGGGATCGCATCCCTATCTGCTGGGCTTCGAGCAACTGGAACGGATGCTCGAACGCAGCGCGAAATCCGGCAACGAGGGCTATCCGCCCTTCAATATCGAACAGACCTCGCCCAATTCCTACCGCATCACGCTGGCAGTGGCAGGCTTTGCCGAGGAAGACCTCGCAATCACGGTGGAGGACCGGCAACTGGTCATCCGCGGTCGTCAGTCAGAGAGCGACGAGGCGCGCGTGTTCCTGCATCGCGGCATCGCCGCGCGACAATTCCAACGGTCCTTCGTTCTGGCCGACGGGGTCGAGGTGGGCGAGGCGGTAATGGAAAACGGCCTGTTGCATGTCGATCTGCGGCGGATCGAGTCGGAACCGGTCGTGCAACGGATCAGGATCAACAAGGAGTAAGTGGTCATGGATGCGAAATACGATTTCGGAACGGAAAACGGGCGGCCCATCGTCTATGTGCGCCCGGTGAAGGTGGACGATCTGCCCGAGGAGGTGCGCGCCCAGCTTGGCGGCATCGAGACGCTCTATGCGGTGCACACAACCGAGGGCGAGCGGCTGGCGCTGGTGCGCGACCGCAAGATGGCGTTCTTTCTCGCCCGCCAGCACGACATGGAGCCGGTCGCGGTCCATTGACCGGCCCCTGCGCCCCGTCAGACCAGCGCAAAGATGCGTGCGGGCCCGCCGGTGCCGCCGCGATGCTTGGGGGCACCGATGACAATGGTTGCCCCGCTAGCGGGCACCTTGTCGAGATTGGCGAGGCACTCGATCCCGAAGCGCCCCGTGGGCAGCCAGGCGTTATGGGTGGCAAAATCCGGCGAGACCCCGTGATCGAGCGAGAGCGTGTCGCTGGCGATGGAACGCGCGCCGGTCTCCTCGATCAGCATCTGCGCGGCCTCGACGTGAAAGCCCGGGCAATGCAGGCTCTCGCCGTCGAAGCCGCGAAACGCATCACTGCCCACCTTCGCCCCCCAACCGGAATAGAGCGCCACGCAGGCCCCGTCCGGGATCGGGCCATGCGCCGCAATCCACGCTTTCAGGTCTTCGGGCGTTACCTGCGTGTCGGCATCCCCCGCGGCGCGCGCGGCGATATCGACCACGCAGAGCGGCGCCACCAGATCGCCCACGGGGATCTCATCGACCGACGCGCCATCGGCCGAGAAATGCAGCGGCGCGTCCACATGGGTGCCGGTATGCTCGTTAACGGTGAGCGTCATCAGGTTGAGGCCGTGTTCGGCAAAGTTGAAATTCTGCTCCACAGAAATGCCGGGCGCGCCGAAATAGGTCGGAAAATCCGGGCCGTAGGTATGGGTCAGGTCCTCGATCTTGCCATGGCCAAGCGCCAGGGCCGCGGGCGCGCCGAGGGGCGCAAGCGCCGTGGCCGCCCCCACAGAGGCAGCCGCGGTGAAAAAGCCGCGCCGCGACAGCATCCTGTCCTTGACCTCGTTGATGATGCAGACGTCACACATGGGATTCTCCTTTCGGGTTTCGGGTGACACCCGGAGAGCCTAGCATGATTCTGCGATGAACATGGATTCGCCGTCGGAAAGGAGAGCCCCATGGTCGCCCTCATGCGGCTGCTGATCTTCGGGCTGGTCGCGCTGACGCTGCTGTATCTGGGCCTCTTGTGGCATTTCCGGTCGCGGCGGCGCGACCGGATGGCGCGCGACTGGCAAGAGGCCGGTCGTCCCGGCGACCGCGACGCTTATATCGCGGAAGGCATGGCGCAATACGAGCGATCGCTCAGGCGCAAGCTCTTGTGGCTGGTCTATATCCTGCCGGTGACGGCGGTCGCGCTGGTGATCTGGCTCACGAATTTCAACTGAGGGAACCCTGGACATGATCTATCTGAAATGGGGCTGGCGCATCGTCTTCTGGACGGTGGTGGTGGCGTTTCTGCACTACACCCTGCCACAGCATGATATCGTGCGGATCACCGACACCTATGAAAAGCGCGTCAATCCGGGCGAGAACGCGCTCTTCTGGTCCAATGCCAACACCGGCGAGAATGTCGCCGCCACCGAGCGCGACGTGTTCTTCATCCAGACCTTCCGCGCCAATGAAAAACCGATGATCTATCGCAACGAGGATACCGGCTGGGGCTGGCCGCCCTATTTCAAGTTCAACACCTCGAATTTGCAGGCGCTTGCCGCCGATTTCACATCGCGGCGCACGGACGAGACCGCGCAATGGGTGGCGATCCGCCATTACGGCTGGCGCAACGAGTTCCTGTCGATCTATCCCAATGCCGTCGCCCTGTGGGAGGTCGAGGGGCCGGATACGCGGATCATCCCGTGGTTCAATATCATCCTGCTGACGGCCCTCGGCGCGCTCTGGTGGGCGATCCGGGTGCGCTGGCGCCGGTTCTGGGCCAAGCGGCGAGAACCCGACACCGACGAGTGGGCCGAGGGCAGGCTCTGAGCGCCTGCCCTCACCGCTTGCCGTAGTAGAACCCCACCACATGCTCGGCCTCGGCGAAGAACAGCCAGCGCGCGGCGGCGATGCCGACGAGGTGGCAGAGCGCCGCAAGCGCCGCGAGCGCATGGCTGAAGGGCAAGGCGAGCAGCGCCACCGGCAGGACGTAGCCGAGCGCCAGCGCGATCACCCGCAGGCGGGCGGCGTGTTTGCGGCCCACCTCGTGCACCATCTCGCGCAGAAGGTAATTCGTGCCCGTATGCGGCGGTGCAAAGCTGCGCACATGGCCGATACGCCCCAGCCCGGTGGCGCTTGCGATGTCGGTCGCGCTTTCGGCCAGGGCCCGGTCGCCGCGCCGCCACCAGAGCACCTGCACCAGCCCGGCCAGCGCCAGCAACACCATCGCCGCGCCGACCTGCCCGGCCAGCAGCGCCCCGCCGCCAAGCGCGATGGCGATGAATAGCGCGGGCGTCAGCGGGGTTTGCCAGCGCGGCACGGTGCGCAACTGCGCATAGATCATCGCGGTGGCAAGGACCGTGCCGAGCGAGAGCGCCGCACCCAGCCAGCCGAGCGCAACAAGCCGCGCGCCGAAAAACACCAGCCCCGCGCCATAGGCCGCCATGATGAGCAGCGCCGCCACCGCGCAGACCCCCTCGCGCGAGAGCCAGCTTGACCGCCACTGGCTGAACGCCTTCCACGCGCGTTCCGGATGGCCGAGATGGAAGGTCGAGGCCATGAGGCCGCCCGCCGCGAGCGTAAACGCGATGGCGAAAAGGGCGAAAGCCACCCGGCCGGTGACGGCCGGCAGGCCGAGGCCCAGCCAGAAGAGCAGGCCGAACCCCGCGCCCGACAGCGTGGTGAAGACGATGACGGAGGGGGCGGGATGCATCTCAGAGCCTCGCCAATGCGCGGTCGAGCCAGCCGAGAAAGCCCCTGGCGTCCTCGGCCACGGGGGCGAGCAGGGGGGCGAGCACGTCCACCTCGTCAAGCCGGTCGCGCGGGCGCGGCGGCAGGTATTTGTTCACCGGGCGGGTGCCCTGTTCGGGCATGAGATCCATGCCGCCGCGCTCGGCCACAAGGCGGCTTACCTCGCTCTCGGGGTCGCCCAGATCGCCGAAATGCCGCGCACCCGCCGGGCAGGTGCGCACACAGGCGGGCACCCGGTCCACCTCGGGCAGGTTGTCGTTGTAGATGCGATCGACGCAGAGGGTGCATTTCTTCATCACCCCTTCGGCCTGATCCATCTCGCGCGCGCCGTAGGGGCAGGCCCAGGCGCACAGGCCGCAGCCGATGCAATCGCTCTCGTTGACCAGAACGATGCCGTCCTCGATCCGCTTGTAGCTGGCGCCGGTGGGGCAGACGGTGACGCAGGGCGCATCCTCGCAATGCAGGCAGGATTTTGGGAAATGCACAAGCTGCGCGGTGCCGTGCGCGGGCTGCACCTCGTAGCTGTGGACGCGGTTGAGGAAAGTGCCCGAGGGGGCGGCGCCATAGGGGTCCTGATCGCTGAGCGGGGCGCCGTAATTCTCGGTGTTCCAGCCCTTGCAGGCGATCACGCAGGCGTGACAGCCGACGCAGGTATCGAGGTCGATGACAAGGCCGAGCTTGCGGGTGGTGGTGCCGGGAAGGGTTGTCATGCTCGACCCTCGCGCGTGTTGATGCCGCAGGACTGGGGCGCTGCCCGTCGCCATTGTCTCTCGGACCAATGGCGCGACAATGGCGACACCGGGATATTTGCGGCAAGATGGAGCAGGCTCATTCGCCAACCCTCCAGCGGAGCTGATCGGGGCCCCGGCCGACCGGCGATCCGATCGGGGCGAAGGCCGGTTGCGATTCATCGGGCGGCGGGGCCTTCTCGATCTTCACACGCAGGTCGAACCACGCCGCCTGCCCGGTGATCGGGTCCGAGCTGGACCAGCGCAGCCCGTCGCCCTTGGGCGGCAAAAGCTCGTGGATGAGGTGGTTGAGCAGAAAGCCGCGCGTCGCCTCGGGCGCATCCTCGGAGAGCGCCCAGGCCCCCTTGCGCTTGCCGATGGCGTTCCAGGTCCAGACGGTGTGGGGGTTGAGCGCGGCCATATGCGCCACCGGCACGGTGATCGTGCCATGGGGCGAGGTGACGCGCGCCCAGTCGCCCTCGGCGAACCCGTGTTCTTCCCACAGCCGCGTGGGCAGGTAGAGCGGGTTTTCCCCGTGGATCTGGCGCAGCCAGGCGTTCTGCGCGCCCCAGGAATGATACATCGCCATCGGCCGTTGGGTGAGCGCGTGAAGCGGGTATTCGGCGGTGTCGATGGCGGCATCCTCGAGGGGCGGATACCAGATCGGCAGCGGGTCCATCGTGGCCTTGATCCGTGCGCGCAGGTGCTCGGGTGGCTGGCGGGTGCCGTGGCCCTCGGCGGCAAGCTGGAAGCGGCGCATCGGCTCGACGTAGAGGTCGAAGATATAGGGCTGGGGTGCATCAAGAAGGCCCATGCCCACGGCCCAGTCCTGATAGGCCCTGTTCCAGGGTTTGTAATACTGCGCCGCCTCGGGAATGTGGCTGACGAAAAAGCCGCCGTTCTCGATATAGCGCTCAAGCTGTGCGGGGTTGGGCGCGCCGCGCCCGGTATCGGATCCCTCGCCGCGAAAGCCCATGAGCGGGCCGATGCCGGGCTTGCGCTGATGGTTGACGATGTAATCGGCGTAATCGGTGTATTTCGGCGTCCCGTCCGCATCGGTGAAGCCCGGCAGTTTCAGCTTGTTGGCAAGCTGGATCAGCACCGTCTGGAAGCCGCGCACACCTGCATGACCGGGGCGGTCCGGCGCCACCACCGGCCAGCGGATCGCGTCCGCGGCCGCTGCGGCCTCGGATATCGGGCGATCGAGCAGCGAGATGCAGTCGTGGCGCTCGAGGTAGGTGGTGTCGGGCAGGATCAGATCGGCATAGGCGACCATCTCGGAGCTGTAGGCGTCCGAACAGATGATGCGAGGGATGACGTAATCGCCGGTCTCGTCCCGGTCGGTCAGCATCTTTATCACGCGGGCCGTATTCATCGACGAGTTCCACGCCATGTTCGCCATGTAGAGAAAAAGCGTGTCGATCCTGTAGGGGTCGCCCGCGTGCGCATTGGAGATGACCATGTGCATCAGCCCGTGCGACGACATCGGGTTTTCCCAGGTGAACGCCTTGTCGATGCGCGCGGGGCTGCCATCGGGCCTGAGCGCGAGATCCTCGGGGCCGCGCACAAAGCCCAGATGCGGGCCGTCGAGCGGGCTGTCGGGCCTGGCATGGCAATGCGGCGTGGGATGGGCGCTCGCGGGCTTGGGATAGGGTGGCTTGAAGCGAAAGCCGCCGGGCACCTCGACCGTGCCGAGCAGGATTTGCAGGACGTGCAGCGCGCGCGCCGTCTGGAAGCCGTTGGAATGGGCCGAGATGCCGCGCATGGCGTGAAAGCTGACCGGGCGGCCCGGCATGGTCTGATGCGTCTCGCCGCGGAAATCGGTCCATTCGTGATCGAGGGTGATCGCCTCGTCAAAGGCGACGCGGGCGATTTCGGCGGCGATGCGGCGGATCTTGTCTGGGGTCACGCCGCAACGGTCCGCCACCGCCTCGGGCGCGTATTGCGGATCGAGATAGCGCTCGGCCATCAGGTGCATGACCGGGCGGTGCGTGATGCCGTTCGCCTCATGTGTGGCCGAGAGGTCGGGGTGGATGCCGGGGGTGTCGAAGACGGCGGGCCGCCCGGTCTTGCGGTCGATCACCAGCGGCTTGCCACCCTCGTCGCGAAGAAAAAGCCCGTGTTCGGGCGAGGCGGGATCGCTGTTCACCAGCACCGGCGCGTTGGTGTAGCGGGAGAGGTAATCGAGGTCGATCTTGCCCGCCTGCATCAGTTCGTGAATGAGCGACAGGATGAAAAGCCCGTCCGTGCCCGGCGTGATCCCCACCCAGTCATCGGCCACGGCGTTATAGCCGGTGCGGATCGGGTTGACGCCGATGATGCGTGCACCGCGCGCCTTGAGCTTACCGATGCCCATCTTGATCGGGTTGCTGTCGTGATCCTCGGCCACGCCGAACAGGATGAAAAGCCTTGTGTGGTCCCAATCCGGCTGGCCGAACTCCCAGAACGCCCCGCCCATGGTGTAGATCCCCGCTGCCGCCATGTTGACCGAGCAGAAGCCGCCATGCGCCGCATAGTTGGGCGTGCCGAAATTCTGCGCCCAGAAGCTGGTGAAGCTCTGGGATTGATCGCGCCCGGTGAAGAAGGCGAGCCTTGAGGGATCGTCACGGCGGATCGGCTCCAGCCAGTCGCAGGCGATCTGCAACGCCTCGTCCCAGGAGATTTCCTCGAACTCGCCCGAGCCGCGTGGGCCCACACGTTTCAGCGGCGCGCGCAACCGCGCGGGCGCGTTGTGCTGCATGATCCCCGCCGAGCCCTTGGCGCAGAGCACGCCCTTGTTCACCGGATGGTCGCGGTTGCCCTCGATATAGGCCACCTCGCCCGCCTTGATGTGCACATTGATGCCGCAGCGGCAGGCGCACATGTAGCAGGTGGTCTGGCGCACCTCGTCCGAGACGGGGGGCGATGTGTCGATCCGGGGATATGGGGTCACGAGCGCACTCCTTCCCGGGCGGCAAATCAGCCCGGATCAATCACGGGATCGTGGCGAGGGCGGCATTTTCGGTTGTTGCCGCCGAGATTCCGGTTTTCAGGCCGGCCCCCACCTCGCCATGGTGCAACCTACCTCTCTGGCGCCCGTCTTGTCACCTGTGAATGGCACCCCGGACCGGGGTTTGCGGCGACCGCCAAGCCCCGGTGCCGGATGTCTTGCCGCCAGGCGGCTTTGCTGTCATCGTCGGGGCGGCGCCCGCTGTTTTCGCGCCGATAACCGACACCAACCCGCATATGCGGATCAGGACAACGACGCCATGACCCCTGCTTTTCGCGTGCCTGCCGATGCGCGCCGTTGCCAAGGGCCCTGTCGCGGCGATAATCGGCGACAGGCGCTGGCGCATCCGCGCGGCGCCGCAGGCCCGGGGCGCATGATGCGCCGGGGCGCGCTCTGCCTGCTGATCCTTCTGCTGATCGCCCCGCCGCTGCGCGCGGCGGCGCTGCGCGTGGCGACGTGGAACGTGGCGCTGATGCGGCCCGGCCCCGGCCTTTTGCTGCGCGACATCCGGCGCGACGAGGACCCGCGCCTTGCCGCCATTGCGGGCGTCCTGGCCGAGATCACGCCCGATATCGTACTGCTGCAGGGGGTGGACCATGATCGCGATCTCATGGCGCTTGCCGCCCTGCGCGACCGGATCGCGCGCGAGGGACCGCATTATCCGCACCTCTTTGCGCTGCGGCCCAACAGCGGCTGGCCCACCGGGCTTGACATGGATGGCGACGGGCGGCGCGGGGGGGCCCGCGACGCGCAGGGCTATGGTGCGTTTTCCGGGCAGGGGGGCATGGCGCTTTTGTCGCGCTATCCCATTGACACCGCTGCCGCGCGCGACTGGAGCGCGCTCTTGTGGCGCGATCTGCCAGGCGCGCTCTTGCCGCGGGTGGATGGGCGCCCGTTTCCGTCCGATGAGGCGCAGGCCGCACAGCGGCTTTCTTCGGTCGGGCACTGGGCGGTGCCGGTCGTGCTGCCCGCGGGGCGGCTGACGATCCTTGGCTTTCACGCAACCCCGCCGGTCTTTGACGGGCCGGAAGACCGCAACGGGCGGCGCAACGCCGACGAGATCCGCCTCTGGCAGCACATCCTCGATGGCGGCCTTGGCCCTGCCCCCGATCCGCCCTTCGTCATCGCGGGCGTGGCCAATCTCGATGCCGAGCGCAGCGAAGGCCGGCGTGAGGCGATCCGCGCGCTGCTGCGCGACCCGCGCGTGCAGGACCCGCGCCCGATGCGCCCCGGTGCCATGTTCCGCTTGGAGACCGCCGAGTGGCCGCAGACCGGTCCCCTGCGGGTCAGCTACCTGCTGCCCTCCGCCGGTCTCGCCGTCACGGGCGCGGGGATATACTGGCCCGAGGATGGCGACGCGGGGGCCGATCTTGCGGATCTTGCTGGGCCGCATCGCCTCGTCTGGGTGGACCTGTCGCTTGATTGAGCGCGGCGTTTCTTGACCCCGCCGCGCGCGGGGGATAGGCCATCTGGCAATCATAGCCCGAAGAGGACAGACCCCATGCCCAACCCCTCGCTTCTCATCCTGCCCGGTGACGGGATCGGCCCCGAAGTCATGGCCGAAGTGGGCCGCATCATCGACTGGTTCGGCGCGCGCCGCGGCATCGCCTTTGATGTGAGCGAGGATCTGGTGGGCGGTTGCGCCTATGACAGGCACGGTACGCCCCTGCACGACGACACCATGGCAAAGGCGCAGGAGGTGGATGCCGTGCTTCTGGGGGCCGTCGGCGGGCCGAAATACGACAACCTCGATTTCAGCGTGAAGCCCGAGCGCGGCCTTTTGCGCCTGCGCAAGGAGATGGACCTTTATGCCAACCTGCGCCCCGCACAGTGCTTTGACGCGCTGGCGGATTTCTCCTCGCTCAAGCGCGACGTGGTGGCGGGGCTCGACATCATGATCGTGCGCGAGCTGACCTCCGGCATCTATTTTGGCGAGCCGCGCGGCATCATCCGCGAGGGCAACGAGCGTGTCGGCATCAACACCCAGCGTTACACCGAGTCCGAGATCGCCCGCGTCGCGCGCTCGGCGTTCGAGCTGGCGCGCAAGCGGTCGAACCGCGTCTGCTCGATGGAAAAGGCCAACGTGATGGAATCCGGCGTGCTCTGGCGCGAGGTGGTGACCGAGGTGCACGATGCGGAATATCCGGATGTCGAGTTGAGCCACATGTATGCCGATGCAGGCGCGATGCAGCTGACCCGCTGGCCCAGGCAGTTCGACGTGATCGTGACCGACAACCTGTTTGGCGATCTGCTGTCGGATCTCGCGGCGATGCTCACGGGCTCTTTGGGGATGCTGCCCTCGGCCTCGCTCGGCGCGCCGATGGCAAATGGCCGGCCCAAGGCGCTCTATGAGCCGGTGCACGGCTCGGCCCCCGACATCGCGGGCAAGGCGCTGGCCAATCCCATCGCCTGCATCCTCAGCTTTGCCATGGCGCTGCGCTACTCGTTCGACCTGGGCGACGAGGCCGCGCGGGTAGAGCAGGCGGTGGAAAAGGTCCTTGCCGACGGGATGCGCACCGCCGATCTGATGGGCCCCGAGGGCGGCACGCCGGTCTCGACCACCCAGATGGGCGACGCGATTCTCGCCGCGCTCGACGCCAGCCTGTGACCACGCCAAGGGGCGCGTATCCTCTCGCGCCCTCCTTACCTCCGCTCAGCCGGCCAAGGGCCGGCCCGGGGCCGGGCGGTCACTCAACCGCTTTTTCCAGCGCCTTTCCGGCGTTTTCGACATCGCGCCCCGCCCCCTGAACCGTCTGACATGCCGCCAGCGTCATACAGGCCACAAGGCCAATCACCACGAATCTCATTTTCAGCGTCCTCTCGACTGTCTGCACTCATGTAATCCCCTCTGTAGCCCCTTCGCGCGGCACCGAAAACAGTCTTTCGTGCCGTGGCGGCTTTTCGTGGCAACCTTGTGCCGGTTCGATCGCGGCGATGCGGTGCCATGCGCGCAGCCCGTCCGCTCGACAGCACCCCGCGCCGCAGCGCCTATTCCTTCGCGCCGATGGTGAGGTCGAGCGGCGCCAGCCCCTCGATCTCGCCGCGCAGCACGTTGCCCGGCACCACTGGCCCCACGCCTGCCGGTGTGCCAGTATAGATCAGATCGCCCGCGCATAGGTGATAAAAGCGCGACAGGTGGGCGATGATCTCGGGCACCGACCAGACCATCTCCGACAGCCGCGCCTCCTGCGCGCGGCGGCCGTCCACGTCGAGGCGGATCGCCTGGTCGCCGATCCCGCCAAACCGCGTCTTCGGGGTCAGCGCGCCGATGATTGCGGAATTCTCGAAATCCTTTCCCAGGTCCCAGGGCCGCCGCTTGTCCTTGGCCTGCCCCTGCAGGTCGCGCCGCGTCAGGTCGATGCCGCAGCCATAGCCCCAGACCGCGGCCATCGCCCCGGCCTGGGGCACCCGGAACGCCGGCCCGCCGAGCGCCACGACCAGCTCCACCTCGTGATGACAGTCGCATGTGCCGGGCGGATAGGGGATGATCGCGCCGCTCTGGCAGAGCGCATGGGCCGATTTGGTGAAATAGAACGGCGCCTCGCGGTCCACCGCGGCCCCCATCTCGGCGGCATGGGCGGCGTAATTGCGCCCGACGCAGAAGATGCGGCGCACCGGATAGCCCTGCGCGCCGCCCTCGACAGGCACGAGCGGCACGGCAGGCAGATCGAAAAGCGGCGTTGTCACGGGGCCTCCGGGCGTTATCCTGAGGCGGTTATGCTCCCCGGCACGATGCTTGTCAAAGCCACCCCCGAGAAGGCCACGCGCCGCCCGTTCGACGCGCCCCCGCCCCCGCGCCGCACCGCGTGCGGCGACACGATTTGCGCATTGGCGCGGAGGGGGTCTTCTGTCATGCCGCTGTCGTGCCTTTCTGGCATCTGCCCCGCAACAGACGAGAAACCCCATGCCATTTGTCCGCTACGCGCTCTATTTCACGCCCCCGCCGGGGCCGCTGGCCGAATTCGGGGCCGCATGGCTCGGTTGGGACCCGCTCACCGGCACCGCCTGCCCGCATCCCGCGTTGAACCTGCCCTTGACAGAGATCACCGCGACGCCGCGCAAATACGGGCTGCACGCGACGATGAAGCCGCCCTTTCGCCTTGCCCCCGGCCAGACCGAAGAGGCGTTCGCCGAGGCGCTCGCCGCCTTCGGCGCGGGCGAGGCGCGGGTCACGCTCGACACGCTTGAGGTCGCCCGGCTTGGCCGCTTTCTGGCGCTGCGCCCCGTCGGGGACGAGACCGCGCTCAACGCGCTGGCCGCCGCCACGGTGCGCGCCTTCGATCCGTTCCGCGCCCCCCCGACCGAGGCCGAGATGGCGCGTCGCCGGGCCGCGGGCCTGTCGCCCGCGCATGAGGCCAACCTGCGCGCATGGGGCTATCCTTATGTGATGGACGCCTTTCGCTTTCACATCACCCTCACCGGCGATCTGCCGTCCGCAACCCTCGACGCGGTGGCAGACGCGCTTGCGCCAACCCTCGCCCCGCTCCTGCCGCGCCCCTTCGTGATCGACGCGCTCTCGCTCATGGGCGAGGATGGCGACGGGCGCTTTCACCTCATCCACCGTCAGGGCCTGATCGCGTAAATCGCCCCCCTCACAGCCAGCCCCGCCGCCGGAAAAACCACATCGGCCCGACCGCCGAACAGATCATCAGCACCAGCGCCAGAGGATAGCCCAAAGGCCAGTCAAGCTCGGGCATATGGGTAAAGTTCATCCCGTAGATCGAGGCCACCAGCGTCGGCGGCAGGAAGGCCACGGCGACCACCGAGAAGATCTTGATGATGGCGCTCTGCTCGATATTGATCATCCCCAGCGTCGCTTCGAGCAAAAGCGCCGTCTTCTGTTGCAGATAGCTTGCCTGCTCGGCGATGGTGCGGGCATCGCGGTAATGGGTCTTGAGCATGGCCCGCAGCGCCTTTGCGGTGCGCATCTTGTCGAACACGGGCATGAGGAACCCCAGCATCCGCTCGAGCGTCATCAGGCTCTCGCGCAGATACATGACGCGGGTATCAGAGGCCCCGATCTCGCGCAGGGCAGAGCGGTGATCCTCGGTGCTCATCTTGTCGGGGCCGAAGACGCGGCGCGAAATGACGTCGATCTCGCGCCCGCTCTGCTCGGTGATATCGGCAAGCCGGTCGATGATATCTTCGAGCAGCCCCACCAGAACCGCCTCGGCCGTGGCGCAGCCGAGCGAGGATCTGCCCGCACGCGCGGGAAATGTCTCGAACGGGCGCGGCGCGTGATGCCGGATGGTGATAAGCTGCGCGGGGCGCAGGATGAAGGTCACTGGCCCCATCTGCATCATCTCGCCGCCGGTGCGCGACGGCAAGAGCACTGTCATCACCGGCACGCCCTCCTCGAGGTAGAGCCTCGAGGATTGCTCGATCTCTTCCTGATCGGCGCGTGTGGGCAAGTCGATCCCCGCGCGCCCGGACATCAGCGCCAATTCACCGCCGTCGGGCTGAAAGAGGTCCACCCAGATCGGCGCGGTCGCATCGCCGTTATCGAGGACGCGCAGCCCCTCGCCCTCGCGCGCATAGGCGGTGATCATGGTCGCTCTCCCCGTGTCAACCTCGCCCCGTTCCTTTACCTGCAAAGCCGCACGGCGGGAAGCCGGGTATCGCCGCGCCGCTCACCCGTCCGACCCGTACGGTTTCGCCCGCGGCACGGCGCTCTGTTCTTCGAGTTGCGACAGAAGCATGGTCTGCAATTCGGCCTCAAGCTCGCGGGCGCGGGTGATATAGGCGGCGTTTTCCAGTGTGGGCGCGTTCGGATCCCAGAGCGCGGCCAGCTCGCGCACCATCTCGCGGTCATGGCGGTAGAAGGTCTTTTCCGCCTCCGCCGCCTCATATTCGCTCAGCCCCATGTTCTCCAGCACATAGCGCCCCGCGCGCAATGAACTGTCAAAGACCTCGCGCACGATGTCATTGGCCCCCGCCTGATAGAGCCGGAACACATGGGCGCGGTCGCGCGCACGCGCCACGATATGCAGGTCGGGCCGTTCGCGGCGCGCGAAACTGACAAGCCGTACGCAGGCATCCGGGTTGTCGAGCGCGGCGACAAGGACGCGCGCCTCTCCCAGACCGGCGGCATGAAGCAGATCCGGCCGTGTCGGATCGCCGAAAAAGCCCTTGACGCCAAAGCGCCGCATCCTCTGGATCGCGCCGAGGTCGTGATCGAGCACCACGGTGTCGAACCCGCTCGAGCGCACCAGCCGGTTGACCACCTGCCCGAAGCGCCCGATCCCGGCGATGATGACCGGGCCGGTGCTGTCGATCTCGTCGGCCTCGGGAGTCTCGCTCCCCTCCTGCATCCGCCGCGACAGCCACTCGTAGGCCAGAAACAGCAGCGGCGTGATCAGCATGGTCAGCGCGATCACCAGAAGCAGCACCTCGCCCATGCCGCGCGGCAGCACGTTCTGCTGATCGGAAAACGCCACGAGGACAAAGCCGAATTCACCAGCCTGCGCCAGCGACAGGGTGAACAGCCACAGATCGCGCTTGCGCAGGGCAAAGGCGCGTCCGAGGATATAGAGGATCACCCCCTTGGCGAGGATCACCGCAAGGGCCATGCCAATGATCATGAGAGGCGCGCCGGTGAGCACGGTGAAATTGATACCCGCGCCGACGGTGATGAAGAACAGCCCCAGCAGCAGGCCCTTGAAGGGCGCGAGATCGCTCTCGAGCTCGTGCCGGAATTCGCTGTTGGCAAGAACCACGCCCGCAAGAAAGGCCCCGAGCGCGGGCGAGAGACCCACCAGCATCATCAGAAACGAGATCCCCACCACGATCAGCAGTGCGAGCGCGGTATACATCTCGCGCAACCGCGCGGTATGGATAAAGCGAAAGGCCGGCTGCGTCAGGTAGGTGCCCACAAGGATGATCGCACCGACCGCAGCGATGGTGACAAGCGTCGCGGCCCAGCCGGGCAGACCGGCGATGAAATTCTGCGCTGCCTCATGGGCCCCGCCGCCTTGCACGGCACTCCCGGCGCGGTCGCGCGCCGCGCTGAACACCTGCTCCACGGTGCGCGGCAAGGCCAGCAGCGGCAGAAGCGCCAGCATCGGGATGACCGCGATATCCTGCGTGAGCAGCACCGAGAAGGCCGAGCGCCCGCCGCCCGTTTGCATCAGCCCCTTCTCGTTGAGCGTCTGGAGCACGATGGCGGTGGACGACAGGGCAAAGATCATGCCGACGGCCAGCCCCACCGTCCAGACCTGCCCCAGCCAGATCGCGACCGACATCACGGTCAGCGTGGTCAGCACGATCTGAAGCCCGCCCAGCCCCAGAAGCCTGTGGCGCATGTCCCAAAGCGCGCGCGGCTTCAGGTCCAGCCCGATGAGGAACAGCATCATCACCACGCCGAATTCGGCCATGTGCTGCAACTCGGCGGTCTCGTGCCCGCCGACCAGCCCCAGCACCGGACCGATGACGATGCCCGCCGCCAGATAGCCCAGCACCGAGCCAAAGCCCAGCCGCGCGGCAATCGGCACGGCGATGACCATGGCCAGAAGAAACACCGTCGCCTGAAACAGGAACCCGGCCATCGGCTCTCCTATCCTTGTGCGGGAGGGGGCACCGCGCCTCAGCCCCGGGGCAGGCGCAGCACGACATCCCGGCGGCCCTTTGTGTAGCGCAATTCGTCATTTCCGATGGCCGAGACGCGCCCGCCGTCGATCCGGTCGCCCACCTGCACCTTCTGATACCGGCCATTGGCGAGGCGCACCAGCGCGCGGCGGTTGGCGGGCGTGCCATAGACCCCGATGAGGTTGACCTGACGCAGATTGATCGCGTTGCGGGTGGTGGCCTGTTGCGCGATCGAGGCCGAGGTGGGGATGCGCGGCGCGGCGGCGGTGCGGGCGAGTTCCGGCTCGCCGTCGTCGGCCTCGGCCCCGGAGGCCGGGGCGCGTTGCGGCGCGGGCGCGCTCGGGGCCGCGGACGCACGGCGCACCGCTTGTTCTAGCGACGGCGGGCGCAGGCGCGGCTTGAGCGAGGCGGCGACGGCCTGTTCGGTGGCCTGTTCGGTGGCCTCCTCAAGGGCCGATTCAATAGCCGCGGCATCAAGCGGCGGCGCGGCGACAAGCGCGGCGGGGCGCAACCGCGGGCGCAGCACCGCCAGTTCGCTGCGGCTGCGCCCGCCAAGCGCGCCGCGTTCCTGCTGTTCGCCCAGATTCTCGGGGCGCGGGCGCGGGCGAATGGCCGACTGCCGTTCGCGCGCGGCGAGCGCCTCGGGCGTGGGTGTCAGGCCCGGGATCGGCGTGGCGCGAAGCGGCATGGTCTCGGGGCGCACCGGCGGCGGGCCCGCACGCACGATCACGCCGCTCGGGGTCAGCGCCCCCTCGGGCGTCGCGATGACAAGCCCGCGCGCGTCGAGCGCAAAGCTATGGCCCGGCGGGGGCGGGGGCGCGGGCAGCGGCGGGCGCGCGTCGGCGGCCAGCGCGCGCGCCGCGGGCAGCGCCACCGCATCGCCAAACTCCAACGGCTCGTCGATCGAGGTCTGGTAGAGTGCATCAAGCGTATCGGTCGGCGGCTCGTTCGGGGGCGCGGGCGCTTCTGGCCAGATGCCGGTGGCCGCGTAGCGCGCGCGCGCTTCCTCGGGGCTGCGCGGCGCGGTCCATGGCGGGGGGGCGGGGACTGCGGGGGGCGTCCCGGTCTCGTGTTCGAGCGGCGCCTCGGGCAGGGTGGCGATCCCGGCGGGGGGAGGCAGGGCAGAGGGCACCGGATCCGGCGCAGGCTCGGCTTCGGGGGCTGCTGCGGCCGGATCGGGCGCGGGCGCGGCGCTACTATCGGCGAGTTCCGGAATGTTCGGGGTCACGGCGATTTGCGGCTCTGGCCCCCAAAGGATGCGCCCCAGCCCGCTATCCGGAAAGATCGCGGCAAAGGCGGCAACCCCGATCATCACAATCACCAGCGCGGCGGTCAGGATCAGCCCCAGAAACCGCGGCTTGCTTCTGCGCGCGGATTGCGACTGACGCGCACCGAAGATGGTCAGTCGCTCGGCCTCGTCCTCGGGTGCCGCGACTGGCGGAACCGTGATCCGCGGGACGGGAGCAGGCCGGGGCGATGCTGACGATACGTTCGCGCCGGCCACGTCCTCTGCTGCGGGGGTCGGCGGCGCGAGGCTGGCGCGGGCCGCGCCGACGAACGCGCGTACCTCCATGTCCGGCAGCGGCGGAGCGGGGGTAAAGCGCACGGCCCCGTCGAGTTTCGGCGCGGCGGCGGGAAATTCGGCGCGCTCGGCGCGGATCGACGCGAAGAGGAGCGGGGCCTCGGCGTCCGGGTCGGGCCCGGCCAGCGGCTCGGCCGTGACGAGGCGATCCACGGCGCTCTCGGCCGGGCCGAAGTCCGGCTGGCCGACGTAAATCGCCGCATCGGGCCGCGCCACGAAGCTGACCGGGTTGAAGCCGTGCTCGCGCGCAAAGCTCTCAGCCTCTTCCAGCGTCTCGCGCGTGACGGCGGCCACCTGCAGGCGATCTCCCGCAACCGTCCAGTCAAACACCAGGTCGCTCAGTGCATAGGGCGTGGCCCCATCGAGCGCATCCGCCACCGCCGCATCGTAATCGCCAGCGGCAGCAGCGGGCAGGTCGAGGTAACGGATCTGCTCCTCGGGGATGATGAGCTGCGTTGCCATGCCCGACGGCGCTAGCGCCTGCGCCTTGTGGCGCAGCGCGGCCAGATCGCCCTCAAGGTTGCTTGTGTCGAGCGCAACCTCGCCCACGACATGCCAATCCTCCTCGCCCGCGCGGTGCAGCAGGGCAATGCCGTCGAATGAAAGGTCGAGGGCGAAATTCGGTTTCATCATTGCCGTCTTGACACGCTCACACCATTGCACGGAGTCGTCCGTCTCGCCCGACTGTAGCGCAGCCCTGTCCCGAGGCCAACCACACGAGCCGCGCGCAATACCGGCGCGCGGCCCCTTGCGCGCTTAACCGCCGGCGCGGGCGATGGCCTGGTCGAGGTCGGCGATCAGGTCCGCAGCATCCTCGATCCCGATGGAAATGCGCACGACGTCGGGCGCGGCCCCGGCGGCTGCCTGCTGTTCGGGGGTCAGTTGCCGGTGCGTGGTCGAGGCGGAGTGGATGACCAGGCTGCGGGTATCGCCGAGGTTCGCCACATGGCTGAACAGCTCCAGCGCATCGACAAACCGCACGCAAGCGTCATAGCCGCCCTTGAGCGCCACGGTGAACAGCCCGCCCGCGCCCCTGGGGCAGATCCGCGCCACCCGGTCGTGCCAGGGCGAGGATTTCAGCCCGGCATAGGTCACGCCCGCGACCGCCGGGTGTTGCTCCAGCCAGCCCGCCACCCGCACGGCATTCTCGCAATGGCGCTGCATCCGCAAGGACAGCGTCTCGATCCCCAGAAGCGTGTAGTGCGCTGCCTGCGGGTTGAGCGTCATGCCCAGATCGCGCAGCCCCACAGCGATGCCGTGAAAGGTGAAGGCGAGCGGCCCGAAGGTCTCGTGGAATTTCAGCCCGTGATAGGCGGGTTCGGGGTCCGACAGCGAGGGAAACTTGCCCGAGGCCGACCAGTCGAACTTGCCCGAATCCACCACGCAGCCCCCCGTCACCGTGCCGTTGCCGGTGAGGAACTTGGTCATCGAATGCACCACAAGCGTCGCGCCATGCTCGATCGGGCGGCACAGGTAGGGCGTAGCCGAGGTGTTGTCCACGATCAGCGGCAAACCGGCCCTGTCGGCGATTTTCGCAAGCGCGTCGAGATCGGCGATGTGCCCGCCCGGATTGGCGATGGATTCGCAGAAGATCGCGCGGGTGTTGTCATCAATCGCGGCGTTGATCGCGTCCGCATCGTCGATATCGACGAACCGGGCCTCCCAGCCGAAACGCCTGATGGTCTGGCTGAACTGGGTGATCGAGCCACCATAAAGGCGCGTGGAGACCACGACATTCAGCCCCGGCCCCATCAGCGGAAACAGCGCCATGATCTGCGCCGCGTGCCCCGAGGAACAGCATACCGCCCCCGCGCCCCCCTCGAGCGTGGCGACGCGCTCCTGAAGCGCGGCCACGGTCGGGTTGGTCAGGCGCGAGTAGATATAGCCCACCTCCTGCAGGTTGAACAGCGCCGCCGCGTGTTCGGCATCGCGGAACACATAGGCGGTGGTCTGGTAGATCGGCACCTGCCGCGCGCCCGTCGCCGGATCGGGCCGGGCGCCCGCGTGGATCTGTAATGTGTCGAAACCATAGGCCATGGGGCGCGCCTCCTTTTCAAATTCCTGCCTTTCGGGATACGGCATCGCAACGCCCCATGCAACGGCCAGCGAGAGAACAGACATGCCAAATCCGCACCGTCTGGCGATCAACGCCGCCGGTCGGGCGCGGCGCGCACCTTTCCTCGTGGCGCAAGGGCTTGGGGACAAGCGGCCGCGCGCACCGCGCGCGCCCCTCACCGCATCCAGAATCCGTTGCGCTTGATCGTGTTGCGGATCGCCTGTTCGCGCGGCGGCAGGTCGTCACGGTCGAAAAGCGCGCGCACCTTTTGCCCCCGCCCCTGGTAGATCATCCGCTTGATCGGCTCATGCTCTTTGAGAACCTTCTTGATCCGGTGGGGCGCGGTCACCTCCTCCAGCACCCTGACCACATGATCGCTCTCGCGCGCATAGAGCAGCGGCAGCGCGCGATAATGGCAGCTCACCTCCCCATCCAGAAGGCCCTCGGGCAGGGTGTCGCGCCCGCCGCCCAAACCATGAATGACCAGCGGCAGGGCGACCTGGTCGAGCCAGGGATCGAGCGGCTGACAGACCAGTTCGGGCGGCGGATCGTCGCGGATCGCCACCGCGTATTCCAGAAAGCGCCGCCCGAAGACGCGCGGGCAGCGGTAAAAGAAGAAGCCCGCGTTGAAATAGAGATAGCGCTTCCAGTATTCGTCGGGCTGGCTCGGGTCGAGCGAGCTCTCGTAGTCCAGCCCGAACCTGTCATAGAGCGATTTCCAGATCGCGCCATAGCCGGGGCCGTAAAGCTCGATCTGCGGCCAGGTTCCCTCGCGGCGCAGCGACGCGGTGGGGCGCGCGAAATCGAACGGCACCTGCATGATGTCCCCCGTCACCAGCGTGTCGGTGTCGAAGAACACGAACGCCTCGCCCTCGGGCAGCGACAAGAGCGCCTCGATCTTGTTGCCATAGGGGTAGGCATGGCCGAAACAGCGGCTCTCGAAGGGCACGATCTCGGCGCCCAGCCCTTCGAGCAGCGCGCGCGTCCCCTCGCCCCTGATGCGCGGATCACTGGGCCAGAGCGGCCCCGGCTGCGGCTCGGCCACAAGCAGGCGGCCGGCAAACCCCGGCGACATCGCGCGCAGCGAGGCGGCAAGGATCACCGCCTCGTATTGCAGCCGCCCGCCCTGCGCGACGATCACGATGTTGAACGCGCCGGTTTCCGCCATGCCCCTGCCCCGCCTTTCGCGCGCCACTATAGGCGGGGCGGGCGCCGCGCAGAAAGAGGAAAGCGACAGCCCCCATGGACAGCCGCCGGCCCGCACGTCCGTCACCCTCGGGCCCGACCGAAAAAACGAAATTTCTTGCGGCATTGCCGGCGGCCTTCTGGTATGATCCCGCAAAAAGACCAGAGGCCCCGAATGAGCAGCACCCCCCAGAGCACCGATACCCCGATCACCGACGCGCTGCGCGAACGAATCATCGCGCAGCCCGACATGATCCTTGACGACAAGGCCCTGATGCGCGCCCTGACCACCGCCAGCGAGCGCGCCATGGGCGAGAATATCGTCGATATGCGCGGCATCGCCATGGACCGGCTCGAGTCGCGGCTCGACCGGCTGGAGGCCACCCACCGTTCGGTGATCGCGGCCGCCTATGACAACCTCGCCGGCACCAACCAGGTGCATCGCGCCATCCTGCGGATGCTCGACCCGATGGAATTCGAGGATTTCATGCGCGATCTCGATGGCGAGGTGGCCCATATCCTGCGGGTGGACGCGGTGCGGCTCGTGCTCGAAACGGCCCATGGCGACAGCGGCCCGCTCGCCCTGGGCGAACCCGGCGAGGTGCTCTCGCTGAGCGAACCGGGCTTTGTCCGGTCATGGCTTACCGGGGGGCGCGACGCGCCCGCGCGGCCGGTGACGCTGCGCCGGATCGCGGCGGGCGAGGCGCGCATCTATGGCCGCGCCGCCGCCCGCATCCGCTCGGAGGCGTGCCTCCTGCTCGATTTCGGGGCGGACCGGCTGCCGGGGATGCTGGTGATGGGGTCCGAGGACCCGGACCGGTTCGGCCCGCAACAGGGCACCGACCTTCTGGCGTTCTTCGCGGGCGTGTTCGAGCGGGCGATGCGCCGCTGGCTGTCGTGATAAGCCCGGCCGCCCGCGACGCGCTCGAGACATGGCTGGCCGGACAAAAGGCGCTCGAGGGCGCGTCGGATCACACGATCGACGCCTATGCGCGCGATCTGCGCGCCTTTCTCGCCTTCATGTCCCGACATCACGGCGGCGCGCAGGGACTGGGCGCGCTGGCGCGGATCACCACCGCCGACATGCGCGCCTTCATGGCGCACGAGCGCGGGGCGGGGCTTGGGGCGCGCTCGCTCGCGCGCAGGCTCTCGGCGATCAGGAGCTTCTATCGCTGGCTGTCCGAGCGCGAAGGCTTCGAGCCGACCGCCGTTCTGTCGGCGCGCAGCCCGAAATTCACCCGCAAGCTGCCCCGCCCGCTGAGCGAAGACGCCGCGCGCGAGGTGATCGACCGGATGGACACGCAATCCCCCGCCCCCTGGATCGCCGCGCGCGACCGGGCGGTGGTGACGCTGCTCTACGGCTGCGGCTTGCGCATATCCGAGGCGCTCGGCCTTACCGGCGCGGCGCTGCCCATGGCCGGGGTGCTGCGCATCACCGGCAAGGGCGGCCGCGAGCGCATCGTGCCGGTGATCGCGCCCGCCCGCGCCGCCGTGGCGGATTATGCCCGCCTCTGCCCCTATCCGATCACCGCCGCCACGCCGCTCTTTTACGGGGCGCGCGGCGGTGCGCTGGGGCCGCGCCCGATCCAGAAGGTCATGGAACGGGTGCGCGCGCAGCTGGGCCTGCCCGCCACCGCCACGCCCCACGCGCTGCGCCACAGCTTTGCCACGCATCTGCTGAACGCGGGCGGCGATCTGCGCGCCATACAGGAACTTCTGGGTCATGCCTCGCTCTCGACCACCGAGGCCTATACAGCCGTCGATACCGCGCGGCTGATGGCGGTCTATGCCCGCACCCACCCGCAAGGCCGCGGCGGATAGCCTTGTCCTGCCGGGGCGCCCTGCGCGCGCGCCTCATCCGAGCGGCAGCTGATCGAGCGCCGCGTCGAGCGCGCCCCAGTCCGCAACCCGCAACCGCATCGGCAGAACCAGCACCTCGCGCCGCAGATCACCGGGCAGGCACACGGCATCGGCCTCGGTGGTGACGAGCTGCGCGGCAAGGATCGCCGCCTCGCGCCGCAGCCGCGCGACCAGCGCAGGGCCGGGCGGCCCCCCCGCCGGCAGCGTCACCGCGCGCGCAACCTCGGCCCCGAGACCGCGCAGCGCGGCAAGGAAATGCCCCGGCTCGCCCGCCCCCGAAAACGCCAGGGCGCGCAGGCCGCGCCAGTCCATCCCGGTCGGCAGCGCCGCCATGCGTCCCTCGATATGCGGCGCGGGGATCGCCTGCCCCCAGGCTGCGGCGAATTGCGCCTGCGCGGCGGGCGGGCCGATGGTCAGACAGATGTCCACCCGCGCCAGCGCCGGCGCCAGCGGCTCCGGCAAGGGGCCCGCAGGACGGCACAACCCGTTGCCGAAACCGCGCGCGGCATCGACGACCGCCACGGACAAGTCCTTGTCGAGGCCCGGATCATACGCCGCGCCGGACAGCACGATGCAATCCGCGGAGGAACCATAAGCCCGCGCATGTTTGCAGGCTGCCCGCGCGCCCGCCACCAGGTCGCCCGCCACCCATGTCGGCGCAAAGGCCGCCGCGAGCAGCGCCGCGCCACCGACCTGCGCACAGGTATGGCCGCGCGCGTCAACCCTCACCGCCGCCGGCCCGTCCCGCCCCATCACCATCACCGGCGAGAGGCCCCTGCCCTGTAGCCGCCCGATCACCGCCAGCACCCCCGGCAGCGCGACATCGCCAGCAAGACTGTCCACCGAGATCACCGGCACCGGCGCGCGCCAGCCCGCCCGCGCCATCCGCCGCGCGGTCGCCCGCGCCGTCCACCAGCAGGCCGGGGCCAGCAGCAGCGCCCGCAAGCCCGCCTGCGAGAGGGGGCGCGGCCTCACCGCGCCGCCTCCTCCCGGTCGAGCCGGTCGAGCACCATGTCCACCACCCGGTCCATCACATCGGCCCCGCGCGAGGCAACATCCCACGCCGCGTGCGCCATCGCCGCCGCCCGGTCGGGCGGCAAGAGCCCCTGAACGGCGGCCGCCAGCGTCTCGGTGTCGCGCACGATCCGCGCACCACCTGCCTCGGCATAGCGCGAATAGCGGGCCAGATACCGCGTCACGTTCGGACCATAAAGGATCGCCGAGCCATGCGCCGCGGGCTCGTTGGGGTCGCGCCCGTGCTGGCCCGCAAGCAGCGACGAGCCCATGAACGTCACCGGCGCAAGCCGATACCAAAGGCCCATCTCGCCGCGCGTATCGGCAAGGATCACCTGCGTCGCCTCATCGGGCAGCGCGCCGACGGACCAGGCGATCTGCCGCCAGCCCGCCGCATCTATGGCCCCGGCCATGGCGTCGCTGTCCTCCAGCCCGTCGGGCACCACGATCAGGAGCGCGCGATGCGCCATCCGGCACACCTCGCGGTGCGCGCCAAGCACCGTCTCCAGTTCCTCGCGCTGCACCATCGCCGCAAGCCAGACCGGCCGCCCGCGCAGGGTCTGCGCCAACTCGTCCCGGTCGGACAGGGTATAGGGCAGCGACACGGCCCCGGCGCGCAAGACCCCGGCAACCGTCACGCGCTGCGGCGACGCGCCCAGCCGCCGCGCCTGCCGCGCCGCCGCCTCGTCACGCGCGAGGATCTCCTCGAATTCGCTCAGCACCGCCCCCGCCAGATCGGGGAACCAACGCCAGTTCGACTGTTCCAGAAGCGCCGCCTCGGCATCCACCAGATAAAGCGGCACCGCCGCCCGCGCCGCGCTGACAAGCAGCGCAGGCCTGAGATCTCCCCCGGTCCAGAGGCCCAGATCGGGCCGCCAATGACCCAGAAACGCGGCCGCCGCCGCCAGGGTGTCGGGCGGCAGCGCCTGCCAGGTCACGCGCCCATGGCTGCGCAGCGGGCCGTCGGCTGTGGTCAGCACCATGTGGACATCGGGCCTGTGCTGCGCCAACCGCTCGGCCAGATTGATGAGCACATCGGCGCGCCCGGCATCCGCCGCATGGGCCCAGATCACCGCCCCCGCAGGTCGGGGCCGACCGGGCGCCGAACGCACCGCCGCGCCGCGCCGCGCAAGCGCGAGATAGGCCGCAAGGCCAAGCGAGCGGCGCACGGGATCTCAGCCCGGGCTCTGGCTGGTGGACAGGTTCACCCCTGCCCCGCCGCTGCGGGCGCGGCAGGCGCGTGCGCGGGCGCCATCGGGTGCGCCGCTCCCCGACTCGTCGGGGTCACCGCCGCAAACCGGGTAGGGTCGTTGCTCCATCTGGACAATCCTCGCTCTGCCGAAGGTGCAGGCACCCTAACTCGCTGGCTTCAGGCGTCAAGGCGGGTAAAGACCGCCATCTGGCTCGCCCCGCCAAACGCAGGATGCGCCCCGCAGATATCGCGGCAGGCCGCCTCATAGCCCGTGCGCGCGGCCACCCCGCCAGCCCATCGGGCAAAGCGCGCGCGGCCCCACTCGAAATAATGCTCCGGGTGCCGCATCCGCGCAGGCGGCACGCCAAGCACCGGGTTATAGTCGGCATTGGGCGTGGTCACGATCACATGTGCCGGGCGCATCCATGCAAACACCGCACGCTCCAGCCTGTTCATGTCGCCGGGCGGCAGATGCTCGATCACCTCCACCAGGCAGGCGCAGTCATAGCCTCTCAGCGCCGGATGCCCGTGGGTGAGCGAGGCACAGGCGAGTTGCACCTTGCCGCGCGCCGCCTCGGGCAGCGCGCCAAGCCGCGCCTCGGCCGCGCGCAGCCGGTCCATGGCGATCTCGATGCCGGTGACGCGCGCGATCCCCGGCATCTGCGCCAGCCGCACGATCAGATCGCCCTCGCCGCAGCCCAGATCAATGACCGTGCGCGCCCCCGCCTGCGCCACCGCCGCCAGCACCGCCGCCAGCCGTTCCTCGTGCAGGGCCGTGGTCATGCCCCCGGCACGCGCAGAAAGACCACATTCCTCGCCACGACCTCGCAGCCCCAGCCGCGCTGCGCCGCAATCACGCCGAAGGTTTCAGCCCGGTAGAATACCACATGCGTCGGATCCTTGCGGTAATGCCAATTTGCAAACCGCGCATCCTCGGTCTGAAAACACGTCATCATCGCCAGCAGGCCGCCGGGGCGCACCAGCGCCCCCAGCCGGTCAAACTCTGACGCGGGCGCGTGGAAATGCTCGGCCACCTCGGTGCAGGTGACGAAATCATAGCGCGCGGCCAGCGGCGCGGGATCGGGCGCATAGAACGGATCGTAAACCGCCACCCCGTGCCCCGCCTCGCGCAGCATCGCCGCCAGCGCAGGCCCCGGCCCGCAGCCGTAATCGAGGCCCCGCGAGCCGGGGGCAAGACGCGCGCGCAAGGGCGCGGCAAGCCGGTCGAGAAAGCGGCGATAGCCGGGATCGTCCACATGGTTCTCGTGCCAGTCATACTGCGCGCGCTCGGCGGCCCTGTCGGGGTAATGCGCCGGGTTCAGCCCCCGCGCGCCGCAGGTCTCGCAGCGCCAGTAACCCTTGCCGTCGAACCGCCCGAGCGCCGCCACGGGTGCCGCACGGCAGACAGGGCAGGCAGGAGGGAGCGCCGGGGACATGGCCCGCCTTACCTGCCCGCGCGGCGCGCTTCAAGCACGCCAAGGAGAGCGCCGCGTCACCCTCGGGCTTGTCCCGAGGGTCTCTTGTGACCGGGAGATCCCCGCCTGCGCGGGGATGGCGTAGCGCGCGCGGAAGCGGGCGCTGTCCTCTTTTCACCGCTTGACCGTGGTCGAGCAGAGGTCTTTAACGCCGGTCCAGACAAGTGATGACGAAGGGAGCAGGCCATGGAGAGACGCCCGGCATTTGAGATCGGCGGCCAGCGCATCGCCGCCGGCACCCGCGCCCGCGTCGATATCCCCGTAAGCCAGCTTTCCAATCACACGCCCGTCAACCTCTCGGTCGAGGTGATCCACGGGCGGCGGGCGGGGCCGGTGCTGTTCGTCTCGGCGGCGATCCATGGCGACGAGGTGATCGGCGTCGAGATCCTGCGCCGCCTGCTGCGGGCCGCGCCGCTCACCGCGATGACCGGAACGCTGCTTGCCGTGCCGATCGTCAACACCTTCGGCTTTCTCAACCATTCGCGCTACCTGCCCGACCGGCGCGACCTCAACCGGGTCTTTCCTGGCGTCGCGCAGGGCTCCATGGCGTCGCAGCTTGCCCATATCTTCATGCAGGAGGTGGTGCGCCGCGCCGATGTCGGCATCGACCTGCATTCGGCGGCCATCCACCGCACCAACCTGCCGCAGCTCCGCCTCACCCCCGGAAACGAGCGGCTGGCAGAGCTCGGCGCCGCGTTCGGCGCGCCGGTGATGATGGAAGCGAAGCTGCGCGAGGGCTCGCTGCGCATGGCCGCCGAGGAGGCGGGCGTCGATGTTCTGCTCTACGAGGGCGGCGAGGGGCTGCGCTTTGACGAGTTTGCCGCGCGCACCGGCGTCGCCGGCGTGCTGCGGGTGATGCGCCGCCTCGGCATGATCGGTGCAAGGGGCGTGCCGCGCACCCGCGTGAAGCCCGTGCGCGCGCGCCGCTCGCTCTGGTATCGCGCGCCGCGCGGGGGGCTGTTTCGCGGTTACCTGGGGCTTGGCGAGGCGGTATCGCCCAGCACGGTGATGGGTGCGGTCGCCAATGCCTTCGGCGATGTCGAGGACGAGATCGTGGCCGACACCACCGGCATCGTCATCGGCCGCACCAACCTGCCCGTGGTCTATGAGGGCGACGCGCTTTTCCACGTCGCCGAAACGCCCCGCGCCGAGGCCGCCGCCGAAGACATCACCGCCCAGATCGAGGCCGAGGCGCTTTTCGACGAGGACGAGATCATCTGATCCGCGCTCAGCCCTCTTCCTCTGTCTCCTGCCATGCCTCGATGATCGCCATGGCCTCTTGCGCGGTTTCGACGAAGTGGAAGATATCGAGATCCTCCGCGCTGATCGTGCCCGCCTCGGCCAGCGCCTCCCAGTTGATGATCCGCCGCCAGAACGCCTCTCCGAACAGCAGGAAGGGCACGCGCTTCATGCGATCGGTCTGGATCAGGGTCAGCGATTCGAACATCTCGTCCAGCGTGCCGAACCCGCCGGGAAACACGCAGACGGCCCGCGCGCGCATCAGGAAATGCATCTTGCGGATGGCGAAATAGTGAAAGTTGAAGCACAGCCCCGGCGTCACATATTCATTGGGTGCCTGTTCGTGCGGCAACACGATGTTGAACCCGATCGACGCGCCCCCCGCATCCATCGCGCCGCGGTTGCCCGCCTCCATCACCCCCGGCCCGCCACCCGTGGCGATGACGTATTCGCGGCCATAGCTGGCGACGGATTTCTCGGTGATCAGCCGCGCGAATGTGCGCGCCTCGTCATAGTAGCGCGACAGCTCGGCCAGCGCCTCGGTCCCCGCGCCGGCCTTCTGCGACGGCTCGGGGATACGCGCCCCGCCGAAGAGAACCACCGTGCTCTGGATGCCGCGTTCGTTGAGGATCATCTCGGGCTTGAGCAGTTCCAGTTGCAGCCGCACCGGGCGCAATTCGTCGCGTAGCAGGAAATCCATGTCGGCAAAGGCCAGCCGGTAGGCGGGCGCGCGGGTCTGCGGCGTTTGCGGGATCTGCTCGGCGGCGGAGCGGTCGGCATGGGCATCGCGAAACAGGCTGTTGCGGTCGTCGTTCATCGCGGGGAGGTCCTTGATTGGGTCTGGAGGTCCACGGCTACAGGCTTTGCGCGATCAAGAAAAGCCGAAGAGGTGCCGGCAGGACGCTGACGGCAGGTTCCCCTCGACCAGGGGGGGACGTGACCCGCCATATCGCGGATGGTTACATTTTCCCCTCGGCGATCTGCGCCTTTCATGGCAAGGTGGCCCGCGCGGCAACTTCGGGATGGAGGAGGCACCCGCTATTTGTTTCACACCAGCAGGCGGTGACGACGCCGAAAATCGGGGCGATATCCAGTGCGGTGACGCGCCGGCGTCGGTTCTGGTGGCCTGAATGGGCGAGACTGGCATCAAGCGGCAGGGCTCCCGCGAATTTCCCGATCAAATCAAGCCAAGGAGGAAAGAATGGGACGAGTATCCGATAAGGTGGCAATCGTCACCGGCGGCGGCATGGGCATGGGCAAGACCCATAGCGAAATGCTCGCCGCAGAGGGCGCGACCGTCTTTATCACCGATATCGACGAAACCGCGGGCAAGGCCGTGGTCGAGGGCATCCGTGCGGCCGGCGGCAAGGCGGAATTCATCAGGCACGACGTGGCCAGCGAAAGCGACTGGACCGCGGTGGCCGAAGCGGTCAGCCAAAAGGCCGGCCGGCTCGACATTCTGGTGAACAACGCCGGTATCCTGATCCTGAAACCCGCCCATGAAACCGAGCCCGAGGAGTGGGACAGGCTCTTTGGTATCAACGTCAGGGGCGTCTATCTCGGGATTCGGGCCTGTGTGCCGCTGATGAAGGATAATGGTGGCGGCTCGATCATCAACATCTCGTCGATCTACGGCCTTGTCGGCGCGCCGATGGCCGGGGCCTATATCGCCAGCAAGGGCGCGGTGCGGCTTTTGACCAAATCCTGTGCGGTCGATCTGGCCCAATACGGAATCCGGGTCAATTCCATCCATCCGGGCGTCATCGACACGCCGATGACCAGCGATGTGCTGCACGGCAGCCCCGAAGCGCGGACCGCGATCATGGGTGCCACCCTGTTCGACCGGCCCGGCAAGCCCGAAGAGGTGTCGCAGGCGGTTCTGTTCCTTGCTTCTGACGAATCGTCCTTCGTCCACGGCTCCGAAGTCGTGGTGGATGGCGGATATACCTGCAACTGACGGGTTGCCCGCTTGACGGGGCAGGGGCGGGCGCGGCTGCATTGCGCGCGCCCCGGCACCCGATCCGCTGGACAGCCTCCGGGCGCGGGGATATGACCCGCCAATGGCCAAACCGAAAGACAACCCGAATTACAAGGTGATCGCCGAGAACCGGCGCGCGCGGCACGACTATGCCATCGAGGAGGATCTCGAATGCGGCATCATGCTCGAGGGTTCCGAGGTCAAGTCGCTGCGCCAGAAAAGCGCCAATATCACCGAGAGCTATGCCACCGTGGACAATGGTGAATTGTGGCTCGTCAACAGCTATATCGCGCCCTACAAGCAGGCCCGCACCTTCGGCCATGAAGAGCGCCGCCGCCGCAAGCTGCTGGTCTCGAAAAAGGAGATGTCGCGGCTCTGGAGCGAGACACAGCGCAAGGGCATGACGCTGGTGCCCCTGGTGCTTTATTTCAATCATCGCGGCATCGCCAAGCTCAAGATCGGCATCGCCAAGGGCAAGAAGACCCACGACAAGCGCGCCACCGACGCCAAGCGCGACTGGGACCGCCAGAAACAACGGTTGTTGCGGCATGGCGGCTAGGCGGGGTGCCGTGCATGTGACGGGATCTGCGCGCCCTCACACGCCCAGGTAGCGATCCGCGCGCGCCCGGTCGGCGCGCAGCGCGTCCGCTGTCATCTCCTCGGCCAGCCGTCCGTTTTCGAGAAACGCCACCCGGTCGGCGACCGACAGAACCGCGTCGAGGCGCTGTTCTACCACAAGCACCGCGACCCCCGCGGCGCGCTGCGCGGCCACCACCTCGCGGATCGCGGCGATCATCGAGGGTTGCAGCCCCTCGGTCGGCTCGTCGAGCAAAAGCGCGCGGGGGCCAAGGCAGAGCGCGCGCGCCAGCGCCAGCATCTGCTGCTCGCCGCCCGAAAGCGTCTCGGCGCGCTGGCGCAGCCGGTCGCGCAGGCGCGGGAAAAGCGCCAGCACCTCATCGCGCAAGGCATTCCCGCCCTGCCCCGCCATCAGCCCGACCTCAAGGTTCTCGGCCACGCTCAGCCCGGCGAAAAGACGGCGGCCCTGCGGCACATAACCCAGTCCCGTGCGCGGCACGCGATGCGCGGGCAGCGCGTCAAGCCGCACCTCGCCCAGCCAGACCGCGCCGCCCATGGGCGCCAACAGCCCCATGACCGCGCGCAAAAGCGTGGTCTTGCCCGCGCCGTTGCGGCCCATCAGGCACAGGATTTCGCCGTGGGCCACGTCGAGCGAGACGCCGTGCAGCACCTCCGCCGCGCCGTATCCCGCGCGCAGATCAGCAATCCGCAGCATCATCGCCCCCCAGGTAGGCCGCCTGCACCGCGCGGTTGGCGTGGATCTCGGGCGGCGTGCCCTCGGCAAGGATGCGCCCCCCCGCCATCACCGTGATCCGCTCGGCAAGGGCCATGACAACGGCCATGTTGTGCTCGATCAGAAGGATCGTGACCTCGCCCGCCAGATCGCGCACAAGCGCCTGGAATGCCGCGATCTCGCCTTCGCTGAGACCCTGGGTCGGCTCGTCGAGGATCAGAAGGCGCGGGCGCTGCGCGAGGCCCATGGCGATCTCCAGCAGGCGCTGATGGCCATAGGCCAGGTCGCCCGCCACCTGATCGGCGCGCCCCTCCAGCCCCACCCGCGCCAGCGCCGCGCGCACCGCCTGCGCCAGCCCCGCCCCGCGCACCCGCCGCCGCGCGGCGAGCCACACGTTCTCGGCCACGCTCAGCCCCGTAAACACCGAGGTGATCTGGAACGTATAGGCCATTCCCAGCCGCATCCGGCGATGCGCGGGCAGGCGCGTGATGTCGCGCCCGTCAAGGATCACGCGGCCGCGCGAGGGCGCGATGCGGCCCGCGATCATGCCCACCAGCGTCGTCTTGCCCGCGCCGTTGGGGCCGATGAGCGCGCGCACCTCGCCCGCCGCCAGGTCGAGATCGACCCCGTCCACCGCGCGCAACCCGTCGAAATCGCGGGTAAGACCGCGCACCGACAAAAGGCTCATGGCAGCCCCCGCCAGAGCCTGCGGCGCACCTCGCCCATGATGCCCTGCGGCGCGAACAGCGTCAGCCCCACCAGCACCACCCCGGCAATCAGCATGTAGGCGGTGGTGAGGCCGGAACCCAGGTCGATGAGGTAGAACATGAAAAGCGTGCCGATGAACGGGCCGAGCACGGTGCCCGCTCCGCCCAGAAGCACCCACAAAAGCGGCAGGATCGAATATTGCACGCTTGCGAATGTCGCGCCGACATAGCCGAAAAGCATCCCGTAAACCGCTCCCGCCGCCGCCGCCATCGTGCCCGAGGCGACCATCGCGGCAAACCGGTGCGCCTGCGTGTCATAGCCCAGCATCCGCACCCGTTCCTCGTTCTCGCGGATCGCCACCAGCACCCTGCCGAAAGGCGCGCGCACCAGCGCGAGGCTGAGCAGAAGGCAGACCGAGAAGAGCGCAAGCGCCGCCAGGTAGCGCGTGCCGGGGGCGCTCAGGTCCATGCCCCAGAGGGTGCGCCCCGCCTGCGCCAGAACAAAGCCCTCGTCGCCCCGTGTCCACGCGCCGAAATGCAGGATGGCGAGGAACCCCGCCTGCGCGAACATCAGCGTGACGATCATGAAGGCCACGCCCGAAGTGCGCAGCGCCAGCGCCGCGACAAGCGCCGATACCACGGCACCCGACCCGATCCCGAGGATCAGCCCCGCCCCCGCGCCAAGCCCCAGATGCTGCACCCCCATGCCCATCCCGTACATGCCCGCCGCGAAGAAGAGCGCGTGGCCAAGGCTCAGCAGACCGGTATAACCGAAGAGCAGGTTATAGGCCAAAGCGTAGCTTGCCAGCACCATGACCCGCGCGAGATTGCCGTGGTGATAGGCGGGCAGCAGGAAATGCGCCGCCAGCAGCAGAGCCAGAAGGCCAAGATGCAGCACCAGCGCCCTCACCTCCCGCGCGCCCCGAAAAGGCCCTGCGGGCGAAACACCAGCACCAGCGCCACCAGCAGCGTGGCGAGGATCTTGGCCAGCGTCGGCGAGAAGAACACCGAGATGATCCCGTCCGACAGCCCGATCAGCACCGCCGCCAGCAGCGTGCCGGGCAGGCTGCCAAGCCCGCCGATGATGACCACGATGAACGACAGAAGCAGCGGATCGGCCCCCATCAGGTAATGCGCCTGTTGAATGGGCACGATCAGCACGGCGGCGAGCGCCGCCAGCGCCGCGCCGAGGCCGAAGGTCAGCGCATAGACCCGCTCCACCGGCACGCCGAAGGCGGTGGCCATCTCGCGGTCGGCCTGCGTGGCGCGCATCACCAGCCCCGCGCGGCTGCGCGCCAGAAACAGCCACAGCGCGGCCAGCACCGCGCCCGCAGCCCCGATCACCGCCAGCTTGTAGCTCGTCGTCCCCAGCCCCCAGGGCCAAATCAGCGTCCAGCCCTCCGGGCCCCGCTCGACCCATGGCAGGGCGATGCGGGCGTTGAACGGGGCCACCACCGGGCGGGCATCGGGGCCGAAGGTCATCAGCGTGAGTTGTTGCAGGATGTAAAGAAGGCCGATGGTGGCGACGATGGTGCGCTCGGGGTCGTAGGAGAGACGCCTGAGGATGGTCACATCCGCCGCCACCGCCAGCGCCCCCACCAGCAGCGGCGCGACCACGAGCGCCAGCGCAAAGCCCCACGGCCCCGCCACCGCCTGCGTCACCCACCACGCCAGCACCGCGCCCAGCATGAAGAACTCGCCATGGGCGATGTTGACCACCCGCATCACGCCGAAGACAAGGCTCAGCCCCGCCGCCGTCAGCGCGAGAACGGCGGCCGTCACAGCGCCTTCCAGCGTGGCGAGCATCAGATGGGGGCCGAATTCCATCAGCGCCGCGCCCCGCTCATTCGGGCACGAACTCCACTACGCCCATGAGGATGCGCTGATCGTCGGTCAGCGTCACGATCTGGCCATGGGCGCGCTCCAGCTTGCGCGCGATCACCTCGTTGCGCGCCTGCCAGTCATAGGCGGTATCCTCGCGCACCGGTGCCCATGTCAGCCGCCCGCCCTTGCGCCACGGATCGAGCACGATACCCGCCTCATAGGGCGCGCCTTTCGCGCTGACGATGGCGGTGGAATGCTCCAGCCGAAAGGCATTGTCGGCATTGGCCACCGCGCGGTGCAGGTCAAGCGTGGCGAACTGCTCCTGCTTGAGGCGGCTCTCCATGTCGCGCGCCCAGTGCCAGCACAGGCCCCGCGGCTTGAGCCCCATGTTGACCTTGGTGTTGTGGATGAGCGGCGGGTCGGTGATCTGATACTCCAGCGCCAGCGCGTGCGTGTGCGCAAAGCTGACGCGCGCGGCGCGCGCCGCCTCCTCGCGGTCCACGTCGGGGCCAAGCGCCGAGATGGCGGCGGCAAGCCGCGCCACCTCGTCCGCCTCGGCGGGCGGCGGCGGCGCGCCACAGCCCGCGAGCGCCAGAAGCGCCAGCCCCTGCACCATCTGCCTGCGCGTCACCGCCACGGGCGAGCCTCCTTAGAACGGCTGTCGGGTATAATCCACCTCGTCTGGATAAAGCGTATCCTCGATCGAGGTGCGATGCACGCGGACAAGCCGCCCGCCCTCGACCCGGCTGATGTTCTGATGGCCAAAGACCTGATGGGTGCGCCCGTTGAAGAGCTTGGCGCCCTGCGGATGGGCCGGCCCCTCGGGCATGTGCTCCATCGCCTCGACCGCCTCGATGAGGGCAGCGCGGTGCTGCGGGCCGGCATAGCCCGCCGCCTCCATCCCCGCCTTGATGACGTGCAGCGTCTCCCAGCAGCCGAACATGTGGCCATAGGTTGAAATGTCGCGCGGATCGGCCAGCGCGGCGCCGCGCTCATCCACGCCGACGGCGGCGCGATAGGCGGCCTCGTGCGCGGACTGGTCGGGCTGCGCGTGGCGGCACATACCTTCCCAGAAATAGCTGCCTTCGAGGAAGTCGAGGCCGGGGCTGTCGATCGCCACCGCCTCAAGGCTGTCGATGAAGCCGAAAAGCTGTGGCCCCTGCCCGCCGAAGAACTCGCCCAGTTCCTTGACGAAGGTCAGCACCGCAGGCCCGACCATGACGTGATAGAGCACCTCTGTGTCGCGCGGGATGCGCGGGAAATACCTGGTAAAGGAGGTCTCGGTCGGCGGAATCGCGATCTGTTCCAGCACCGTGCCGCCATTCGCCTCGATCGCCGGAACAAGATTGTCGCGGTGGTCGTAGCCGAAGCCGTAATCGGGAAAGATCATCGTGACCTTCTTGCCCAGCGTTTCGGTGATGAAGGGGGCCATGGAGATCACCTGGCTTTTCACGTCCGTGATGCCCGGTTGCAGCGTGTAGCGGTTGAGCATCCCGCTGGCGACGTGATGGCCCTCGGAGACCACGAAATAGGGCAGCTTCAGCTCGCCCGCGCGCGGCGCCGCGCCGATCACCACATGGCTGAACAGCGGGCCGAAGGCCACGTCCACGCGGTGCTGGTTGGCGAATTTCTCGACCACCTCGGCGCCGCGCTTGGGGTCGGTGCCGTCATCCTCGGCGACGATCTCGACGAGGCGGCCATTGATGCCGCCGCCCTCGTTGATGAGCTTGACCGCCGCCTCGACCGTGCGGCCATACCAGCGGCCATAGGCGGCACCGATGCCGGTGCGGTGCACCTGAAAGCCAAGCCGGATCGGTTCGGCGCTCCGGGCATGGGCATAGCGCGCCCAGAGCGGCAGGCTCGCACCGGCGGCGCCTGCGGCCAGCGTCTTGAGGGTATCGCGCCGCGAGGGGCGGGCGGCTTTGGTGGTGAGGGTCATGGGCGCGTCTCCGCTCTGGCATTTCCGGGGACGGCCGGTCTGCCGCCCGCGCGCAACCTGCACAGACAGCCCCCCCCTTGTCCAGCCTCTTTGCCCTCACACCCCGCGCGGCGCGGCCAGAAGCCACAGGCCAAAGACCGTGTAGCCCACCATGAAAAGCGCAAGCGGCGCCTGTCCGAGGGCGGCGCGGCGCACCGATTGCCCCCGCCCGAGCGCGATGGCGTGCGCCAGCATCAGCGCGATGACATGGCCCGCCACGACCACCCCCGCCTGGGTGAGCCAGATCGCGCGCACCGGGCCGGGATGGCTGAGGAACCCGGCGGTGACATGGAAATCGCCCAGATGCAGCGCCTCGCTGAGCCCGGCAAGGACATATTGCCCGTCCATCAGCAGCGCGGTGAGGTAATGCGCGATGTGATAGGCCAGCGCGATGGGCAAAAGCGTGGGCGCATAGAGACGGATAAGGCCGGTTGTGCCCGTGCTCTCGCCCGTCAGCCGCGCGCCGAGCGCGAGCGTGCCCGCAAGGATGGCAAGAAGCGCGGCATTGGTGATGAGAAGGCCCGCCACGTTGACCGCCACCACCGCCGAGCGTCCGGGAAATTCCAGCGGGTTGGTGCCGATGAGGGCAAGCCACCAGAAGGTCTCGTTGAGCCCGTCGAAACTGCCGCTGCCCAGAAGCAGCAGCATCAGCACCGCAAGCCCCGTCGAGGGGCGCGGGCCGCGCAGCACCTGCCAGCCGGGCAGGCCCAGCGCCCGCCGCCCTCCTCGGCGCCCGAAAATCTCCATCCGCGCATAGGCGCGCAGGAACACGCCCAGCACCTCCGCGCGCACAAGCCAGAGCGGCCCGAACAGCGCCAGCGCGCCGAGCGTCACGAGGGCGTAGCCCGCCACCACCACGGCAAGCCGCGCCGGATCGGCGGGGGCGGGATCGGTCAGCAGAAAGCCCGCGAAGGCGAGGAATCCCAGAACGGCGGGCCAGTGGCCCCAGCAGCGCGGATAGCGCAGCGGCGGCTTGTAGCGCGGGGCGAGGCGGGCAAGCGCGCGCCACGGATCGAGGCGCGACCAGATATCGCCCAACAGACCCTGAACGCTGACAAGCCCCATCCAGAACACCACCCAGACGCCGAGCGAGAGCGGATTGCCCAGCGGATCGCGCGACCCGGCCCAGCCCTGCCAGATGAGCCACAAAAGGAGCGCCGCAACCGCAAGGCCGGGCCACGCAGCGGGGCGCGCGCGCCGCCAAAGCGTCACGGGCCGGAACGGCGCCAGCGCCGCGCGCCCCGGCAAACGCGCCAGCAACAGCACGGTGAGCGCCACCACCGCGCCGCCCGACACGATATAAAGCCCGGTCGGCAAAAGCAGCACAAAGCCCTGTTCGGTGGCGTGCGCCTGCGCCTGTCCCGCAAGCGCCGGCCAGAGCGCCACGGCCCCCGCGGCCCGCCTCATGCCACAAGCCGCGCCAGCGCCGCGACGGCCGGCGCGATCAGCGTCCCGGGCGCGTGGCAGGCCACGGGCACGCCCTGGGCCTCCAGCGCCGCCGCCCGCCCCGAAGCACCCCCTGCGGGGGCGATGAGGGCGACGCTCTGGCCCAGCCAGTAGGGCCGCGCGGCGGCAAGCTCGGCGCCGAGCAAATGGCCGGTCAGCGCCGCGGGGCGGCCCGCCACCTCGGCCGCGCGCAGATGGGCGGCCAATCGCTCGGGGCGGCTCAGGCTGTCGGCAAGGGCATCGGCGTCCGCCGCTTCGGCACCGCCCAGCGCCGCGACAAGGCGGGGGGTGAGGAAACTGAGGCAACTCACCGCCTCGCGGGCGCTCAGATGCACCCAATGCGAGAGCGTCGGGGTCAGCACGCAGGCGACCCCATCCCAATCGGGATGCGCTTCGCTCAGGCCGATGAGCAGGAGCCGCGTCCAGCCGTCGAGCACATCGGGCGGCGCGGCCTGGCTAAGGCCCGGCAGGGTCTGGCCGGTCTCGGGCAGCAGCGGCGCGGGCAGGCGCGCGGCCACCCCCTCGTCCACGCGCAGCACCGGGCCGGTGGCGTCGCCCAGCGCGGCGAGGGCCTCGTCGGCGCTGATGCCGCGCGCCTCGGCCAGCACCCGCGCCCCGTCGAGCGCAAGCGCGCGGCCCCCGCGCCCGTCATGGCCGCAAAGCCGCCAGCGGCTCATTGCCCGGATTGCAACTGCGCCACGAGGCCCGACATGTCATAACCCGCATCCGAGGTGCGGCGCAGGACTTCGCCGGCCCCGAGCGTGTCGATTTGCGTCATGCTCCACATCACCGTGCAGCGCGTGCCGGTGCGGCAATAGGCGAGGACGGGCCCGGGCAGGCTATCGAGGGCTGCGCGAAACGCCTGCGTATCGGCCCTTGTGACATGGCCAGAGACGACGGGGAGATATTCGACCGCCAGACCGGCGGCGCGGGCGGCCTCGGCCACCGCGTCATAGGCGGGCTGGCCCGTTTCCTCGCCATCGGGGCGGTTGCACAGGATCGCGCGATAGCCGGCCTCGGCGATGGCGGGCACGTCCGTGACCGCGATCTGGGGGGAGACGGAAAAATCCTCGGTGATCTTGCGCAGGTCCATGACGCTCTCCTTGGCTGGTCTGGCGACGATATGCGCGCGAATCGCGGCCAAGATCAATGCCGCCGCCTTGCCGGGGGCGCAGGCGCGGGCTAAGCAGGCGGCGAATGAGAAAGGGAGCGCGGGAAATGGGCGATCTGCCGGGTATCGTGATCAACGGCGTCTCGGGACGCATGGGGCAGATGCTGGTGCGCGTGGTGCGCGAGAGCGCGCAGGCGCGGCTTGCCGGCGCGCTGGAGCGGCCCGGCCATCCGTGGATCGGGCAGGATCTGGGCCGTGCCATGGGCGGGGCGGATCAGGGCGTGGTGGTAAGCGACGACCCGCTCGAGGTGGTGGCAGATGCACATGCGGTGATCGACTTTACCGCCCCCGCCGCAAGCGTCGAGCTGGCCACGATCACCGCGCAGGCGCGGGTGGTGCATGTGATCGGCACGACCGGGTTCGAGGCGGCCCACCTGAAACGGCTGGCGGCGGCGGCACGCCATGCGGTGATCGTGCGCGCGGGCAACATGAGCCTTGGCGTGAACCTGCTGGTGCAACTGACCCGGCGCGTGGCCGCCGCGCTCGACGAGAGTTTCGACATCGAGATCGTCGAGGCCCATCACAACCAGAAGGTCGATGCCCCCTCGGGCACGGCGCTCATGCTGGGCGAGGCGGCGGCCGAGGGGCGCAACGTCGCGCTCGATGCGGTGGCCGACCGGGGCCGCGACGGGATCACGGGGCGGCGCGAGCGCGGCCATATCGGCTTTGCCGCCATTCGCGGCGGCGACATCGTGGGCGAACATGACGTGATCTTTGCCGGCGCGGGCGAGCGGGTGGTGCTGCGCCATATCGCCACCGACCGGGCGATCTTCGCGCGGGGCGCGCTGCGCGCGGCGCTCTGGGGCCAGGGGAAGAAACCGGGCGAATATGACATGATCGACGTGCTCGGCCTTGCATAGGCCCACCGCCAGCCCGGCTGTCGGGCGGTGCGGCAGCGGGCCACATGAGCGGGCCACATGCCGCGCGCCCCTCTCCCGCCAGGGCACGGCGGCCGTCCGCCGAGCGGCGCCCGCGCCGATCGCCTTCAGAAATCCACCGCGAGGCCCTTTTTCTCCCAGTCGCCATAGCGCACCGGCTCCAGCCCCTCGCGGCGGCCGCCCAACTCCCTGGGCAGGTCGGGCGCAGCGGCCTTGTTGCGGCGGCGTTCCTCTGCCTCGGCAAGGGCGCGTTGCGCGGCGGGGGGCAGGTCGCGGGGCGTGTCCTCATCGGTGCTGGGCGTTCTGGCGGTCATGGCGCTTTCCTCCGGCTGTGGGCATTGATATATCGCGCGCCTGTCCGAAGGCCAAGGAAAAGCCATGACCCAGCCAGGCCCCGCCCGCGCCGCCGCCGCGCGCCTGCTCGATCAGGTGCTGGGCGAGGGGCGGCTTCTGTCCGAGACCCTCGGCACGCTCGACCCGTTGGCACCCGCCGAGCGCGCGCGCGCGCAGCGTCTGGCGGTGGCGGCGTTGCGCGGGCTGGAACGCGCCGACCGGCTGCTCGCGCGGCATCTGCGCAAGCCGCCCCCCCTGCCCGTGCGCAACGTGCTGCGCGTGGCGGTGGTGGAACTGGCCCAGGGCGGCGAGGCGCATGGGGTGGTGCATGACGCGGTGGCAATCGTGGGCGCCAGCCCGCGCCACGCCAGGCTCAAGGGCCTGGTCAACGCGGTGCTGCGCAAGCTGGCCGAGGAGGCCCCGCGCGCCTGGCACGACCTGCGGGTGCCGCGCCTGCCCGACTGGCTGCGCGACCCGCTGGTGGCGGCCTGGGGCAAGGGCGCGGTGGCGGCGATGGAGCGCGCGCATCTGGCGGGTGCTGCCCTTGACCTGACGATGAAGGACGGGGCCGGAGACGGGCCCGACGACTGGGCCGCGCGGCTGGGCGGCGAGGTGCTGCCCACCGGCTCGGTGCGGCTGCGCGAGGCGGGGCAAATCTCGGCCCTGCCGGGCTATGCCGAGGGGGCGTGGTGGGTGCAGGACGCCGCCGCCGCCCTGCCCGCCCGCGTGCTGGCCCCGCAGCCGGGCGAGGCGGTGCTTGACATGTGCGCCGCACCGGGCGGCAAGACGCTGCAACTGGCGGCAAGCGGTGCGCGGGTGGTGGCGGTGGATCTGTCCGGGCGGCGCATGGCGCGGGTCTCCGAGAACCTTGCGCGCACGGGGCTGGCGGCGCAATGCGTGGTCGGCGACGCGCTGGCGCAGACCGGGCAATATGACGCGGTGCTCGTCGATGCGCCCTGTTCGGCCACGGGCACGATACGGCGGCACCCCGATCTGCCCCATGCCAGGGACGGGGCCGAGATCGGCGCGCTGATCGGGCTGCAGGCAACGATGCTCGATCACGCCGTCTCGCTCTTGCGTCCGGGCGGGCGGGTGGTGTTCTGCACCTGCTCGCTTTTGCCCGACGAGGGGGAATGCCAGGTGGAGGCGGCGCTTGCGCGGCACGAGGGCCTGGTGGCGGACCGCGACGCGCTGGCGCTGCCGGGGGTGGCGCCCGCCTGGATCACCGAGGAGGGCGGGCTGCGGCTGCGGCCCGATTACTGGCCCGAGAGGGGCGGCATGGACGGGTTCTACATGGCCTGCCTGCGGCGAGGGTAGTGACGGGCACCATCCTGCGGCCCGACCGGAGGATGGCGCGGGCAACAGACCCTCGGGGCGCAGGCCCGAGGGTGACGGCGGAACGGCTGACGGCGCGGCCAGGGTCAATCGGGCGGTGACTTGGGCGCGCGCGGCGCGTATAGTCCCGCCCGAGCGCCGCAAGAAGCGTGCAGAGGCATATGTCGCATCCCGAACCCCTGTCCACGCGCTGGGCGCACCTGAGAAACCGGCTCGCCGCGTGGCGCGCGGTGCTGAGCCGCCCGGCTGCGGCCTTTGTCTCGCAGCCCGAACCGCGCAGCATCGGCCATATCGCGCGGGGGCGGCAGCTTTGTGCGGGGAATCTGGTCTTTGGCGGCCATCTGGTCGAGGCCCCCGGCGCGATGCTCTGGGACGTGCCCGCGCCCGATGCCGGTTTTGCCGAGGAGGCGCACGGCTTTGGCTGGCTCGACGATCTGGCGGCGGTGGGCGATGCGGCGGCGCGCGCGCGCGCGCAGGCATGGCTGTGGGAATGGATCGCGCGCTACGGGCGCGGCCATGGGCCGGGATGGACGCCCGATCTGGCTGGCCGACGGCTCATCCGCTGGATCAATCACGCGATTTTCCTGCTTCGCGGACAGCCGCCCGAGGCATCCGGCGCGTTCTTTCGCTCGCTCGCGCAGCAGGCCGAGTTCCTCGCCCGGCGCTGGCGCGCGGCGGCGCCGGGGTTCCCGCGGTTCGAGGCGCTGGCCGGGCTGATCCAGGCGGGCGTGTCGCTGGAGGGGATGGAGCACCTCACCAGCGAAGCGCGCGCGGCGCTGGCGCGCGAATGTGCGGCAGGCATCGACGCGGGCGGCGGCATCCCCTCGCGCAACCCCGAGGAATTGCTCGAGGTGTTCGCCCTGCTCATCTGGGCCGCGCTTGACCTGAGCGAGGCGGGACTGGCCCCCGACGAGGCACATTGGCGCGCGCTGGAACGGATTGCGCCCTGCCTGCGCGCGCTGCGCCATGCCGATGGCGGGCTGGCGCGGTTCCATGGCGGCGGGCGCGGCCTTGACGGGCGGCTCGACGCAGCGCTGGCGGCGAGCGGGGTCAAGGCGCGGGCGGGCACGGGGCTTGCCATGGGCTACGCGCGGCTGGCGCACGGGCGCACGAGCGTGATCGTGGATGCAAGCCCCCCGCCAACCGGCGCGGCCTCGGAGGGCGCCCACGCCTCGACGCTGGCCTTCGAGCTGACCTCGGGGCGCCGGCCGGTGATCGTCAGTTGCGGCGCGGGCGCGCGTTTCGGCCCCGAGTGGCGGCGCGCCGGGCGGGCCACGCCGTCACATTCGACGCTGGTTCTGGCGGGCGGGTCAAGCGCGCGGCTGAGCGACGACAGACGCCACCCCGACCGCCTGTCGGAGGCGCCGCGCGACGTGCAGGCACAGATCACCCGCGCGCCCGACGGCATCCGCTTCGAGGGCGGGCATGACGGCTACCTTCGCGGCCACGGCCTGACGCACGCGCGCCGGCTCGACCTGCCGGCGGACGGGCGCACGCTGGCGGGCGAGGACATGCTCCTGTCGCTGGACGAGGCCGACAAGCGCCGATTCGACCGCGCGCTTGAGGCCGCGCAACCGCAAGGCGTGCCGTTCGATATCCGCTTTCACCTGCACCCCGATGTGGAGGCTTCGCTCGACATGGGGGGCGCGGCGGTGTCGCTTTTGCTGCGCAGCGGCGAGATCTGGATATTCCGCGCCGATGGCGGGGCCTCTTTGGCCTTGCAACCGAGCGTCTATCTTGAAAAAACCCGCCTCAAGCCGCGCGCGACACGACAGATCGCCCTGTCGGGCCACGCGACGGGCTATGCGACCCGCATCCGCTGGTCCCTGGCCAAGGCGCAGGAAACCCCGGTCGGCATCCGCGATGTCGCCGAGGACGCGCCCGCCCCGGTGGCCGAGGACTGATTTTCGACCACTCCGACGAAGGACCATGACCCCGATGACCGATCTCGCGCCCGTCACCCGCGCCCTGCTATCCGTCTCCGACAAGACCGGCCTGATTGATCTGGGCCGCGCGCTGGCCGAACGCGGGGTAGAGCTTGTCTCTACCGGCGGCACCGCGCGCGCGCTGCGCGAGGCGGGCCTTGCGGTGCGCGACGTGGCCGAGATCACCGGCTTTCCCGAGATGATGGACGGGCGCGTCAAGACCCTGCACCCGATGGTGCATGGCGGGCTTCTGGCGCTGCGCGACAACCCTGCGCATGTCGCGGCGATGCAGGCGCACGGGATCGGCGCGATCGACCTTCTGGTGGTCAATCTCTACCCGTTCGAGGAAACCGTGGCGAAGGGCGCGGATTACGCGACCTGCGTGGAAAATATCGACATCGGCGGGCCGGCGATGATCCGGGCGGCGGCAAAGAATCACGGCTTCGTCAACGTCGTGGTGGACGTGGCCGATTACGCGCCGCTTCAGGCCGAGTTGGACGCGCATGGCGGGCAGACCACCCTCGCCTTCCGGCGCCGGCTGGCGCAGATCGCCTATGCGCGCACCGGGGCCTATGACGCGGCGGTGAGCACCTGGATGGCCGGGGCGCTGGACGAGGCCGCGCCGCGCCGCCGCGTCTTTGCCGGGACGCTCTCGCAGGTGCTGCGCTATGGCGAGAACCCGCATCAGCGGGCCGCGTTCTACTTGGACGGCTCGAACCGGCCCGGCGTGGCCACCGCCCGGCAGGTGCAGGGCAAGGAACTGAGCTACAACAACATCAACGACACCGACGCGGCATTTGAACTGGTCAGCGAATTTGCCCCCGAGGACGGCCCCGCCTGCGCCATCATCAAGCACGCCAACCCCTGCGGCGTGGCGCGGGGCGCTGCGCTGAAAGACGCCTACAGGACCGCGTTCGATTGCGACCGCACCAGCGCCTTTGGCGGGATCGTGGCACTCAATCAGCCGCTCGACGGTGCGACGGCCGCGGAAATCGCCGGCATCTTCACCGAGGTGGTGATCGCGCCGGGGGCGGATGCGGAGGCGCTGCGCGTGTTCGAGGCGAGGAAGAACCTGCGCCTGCTGCTGACCGGGGGGCTGGCCGATCCGCGCGCGGCGGGGCAGACGGTCAGGCAGGTCGCGGGCGGCTACCTGGTGCAGGACCGCGATTCGGGCCATGTGAGCCGCGACGACCTGCGGGTGGTGACGAAACGCGCGCCGACAGAGGCGGAAATAGCCGATCTGCTGTTTGCCTGGACCGTCGCCAGGCATGTGAAATCCAACGCGATCGTCTATGTCAGGGACGGGGCCACGGTGGGCGTGGGCGCGGGCCAGATGAGCCGCGTCGATAGCTGCCGGATCGCGGCGCGCAAGGCGCGCGACATGGCCGAGGCGCTCGGCCTGCCTGCGCCGCTCACGCAGGGCAGCGTGGTGGCGTCGGATGCGTTCTTTCCCTTCGCCGACGGGCTTCTGACGGCGGCCGAGGCGGGGGCCGTGGCCGTGATCCAGCCCGGCGGCTCGATGCGCGACGCGGAGGTGATCGCGGCGGCGGACGCGGCGGGGCTGGCGATGGTGTTCACCGCCATGCGCCATTTCCGGCACTGAGGCGGGGCGGATGCGGCTGGTTTTCTGGACGGCGTTCTGGGTCTTTCTGCTCGATCAGGCGAGCAAGTATCTTGTGGTTCACATGCTCGATCTGCGGGTGCTGGGACGGATCGACGTGTTTCCGCCCTATCTTGCCCTGCGGATGGCGTGGAATTACGGGATCAATTTCGGGCTGATGGCGGGAGACAGCCCGCTCACCCGCTGGGTGCTGATCGCCGTGGCGCTGGTGATCTCCGGGGCGGTGCTGTGGTGGGTCGCGCATGAGGGCGCGGGGCGGCTGCACCGGATCGCGGCGGGGCTCCTGGTGGGGGGCGCCATGGGCAATGTGGTGGACCGGCTGATTTACGGGGCGGTCGCGGATTTCATCAACATGTCGTGTTGCGGGATCAACAACCCCTATGCGTTCAACGTGGCCGATATCGCGGTTTTTGCGGGCGCATTCGGCATGGTTCTGCTGCCTGCGGAGAAAAAGCCCTCGTGACCTTGGCGCGCGGATGCGATACACGGGCGTGAAAGTTGCAGGAGAGTGGCGATGTGGATGCCGCGCAAGACCGTTGTGATGCTCTTGGCCGCCGCGATCGTGGCGGGCTGCGGCGGGCGTGACCGAGAGGTGTCGCTGGCCAACATCCGCCACACCGGCAACGGCCCGGACGAGTTTTCGATCATCCCGAGCAAACCGCTGGAAATGCCCGAGGACATGGCTTCGCTGCCCGTGCCCACGCCGGGCGGACCGAACCGCACCGACCAGAACCCGGTGGCGGATGGCATTGCAGCACTTGGCGGCAATCTGGCGGTGACGCAGACCGAGGCGCCTTCGGCGGCCAATGCCGGGCTTCTGGTGCACACCACCCGTTACGGTCGTGATCCCGGCGTCCGTCAGGCGCTGGCCGAGGAAGACCGTGAGATCCGCCGCCGCTATGGGCGGGTCAACGTGTTGCGCGGCATCCTGCCGGGCGACGATTATGTGCAGGCCTATGAGAAGCAATGGCTCGACGCCCATGCCGAGGAGCGCCGGTTGCGGCGTGCCGGCGTGCGCACACCCGCAGCCCCGCCGCCAACCCCCCGGCGCTGAGCGTGCTTGAAACCCCGGCGGGCGGGCGTATCTATCTGACATCGTACCCGAACCGGAGAACGCCATGCGCCGATTGCTTGCCGCCTGCCTCGTGACCCTTGCGCCCCTGGCCGCGCTGGCCGGGGATGTCACCCACTTCACGCTCGATAACGGCATGGACGTGGTGGTAATCGAGGACCATCGCGCGCCGGTGGTCACGCATATGGTCTGGTATCGCGCCGGCTCGGCGGATGAGGAGCCCGGCGTCTCGGGTGTTGCGCATTTTCTGGAACACCTGCTGTTCAAGGGCACCGACACGATGGCACCGGGCGAGTTTTCGGCCACGGTGGCGCGCAATGGCGGCTCGGACAATGCCTTTACCAGCTACGACTACACCGCCTATTTCCAGCGCATCGCCGCCGACCGGCTCGACCTGGTGATGGGAATGGAGGCCGACCGGATGGTGAATCTGCGGCTTGACGAGGCAGACATCGTGACCGAGCGCGATGTCATCATCGAAGAGCGCAACCAGCGCGTCGAGAACAGCCCCCCGGCGCTCTACCGCGAGCAGAAAAGCGCGCTGCAATATCTCAACCACCCTTACGGCGTGCCAGTCATCGGCTGGCGGCACGAGATGGCGGCGCTCGGGCTCGGCGATGCGCTGGCCTATTACCGCCGGTATTACGCGCCCAACAACGCCATCCTTGTGGTGGCAGGCGATGCCGACCCCGAGGAGGTGCGCGCGCTGGCCGAACGGCATTACGGCGTGATCCCGGCCAATCCCGACCTGCCGGACCGCGCCCGCCCGCAAGAGCCGCCGCACCTGGCCGAGCGGCGGATGACCTTTCGCGATCCGCGCGTGTCGCAACCCTATCTCAGCCGCTCCTACCTTGCCCCCGAACGCGACAGCGGCGCGCAGGAGCGCGCCGCCGCTCTAACCCTGCTGGCAGAGTTGCTGGGCGGCGGACAGACCGCCGTGCTGACTCAGAAACTGCAATTCGAGAGGCAGGTCGCGGTGCAGGTGGCGGCGTGGTATTCGGGCATGTCGCTTGACAGCACCACCTTCGATCTTGTGGTCGTGCCCCCCCCCGGCGTGACGCTGGCCGAGGCCGAGGCGGCGATGGACGATGTCCTGACCGGATTTCTCGAAACCGGCCCCGATGCCGCACATCTGGCGCGGATCAAGACGCAATTGCGCGCGCAGGCGATCTATGAACGCGACGACGCCTCGTCGCTGGCGCGGCGCTATGGCGCGGCGCTCGCGCAGGGGCTGACGGTGGCCGATGTGCAGGCATGGCCCGAGATCCTGCAAGCCGTCAGCGCCGAGGACATCATGACCGCCGCGCGCGATGTGCTCGACCGGCGGCGATCGGTGACGGGCTGGCTGATGGCCCCGGAGGTGACGCAATGATCCGGCTCGTTCTGACGCTCGTTCTGCTGGCCGCAGCCCTGCCCGCGCGCGCCGGCGTCGAGGTGGCCGAAATCACCACGCCGGGAGAGCTCGATGCCTGGCTGGTCGAGGATCACGCGATCCCCTTCGTGGCGCTGGAGCTGCGCTTTCGCGGCGGCACGTCGCTTGATGCGCCAGGCGCGCGCGGGGCGACCAACCTGATGGTGGCCCTTCTGGAGGAAGGCGCGGGAGAGCGCGACGCGCGCGCCTTCGCGCAGACCGCCGAGGAGCTTGCCGCGCGCCTGGGCTATGACGCAAACGACGACGCGGTGAGCGTCTCGGCGCGCTTTCTGACCGAAAACCGCGCGGCGTCGGTGGACCTTCTGCGCGACAGCCTGATCGCGCCACGCTTTGACGAGGACGCCATCGAGCGGGTGCGCGCGCAGGTTCTGGCGGGGCTGCGTGAGGCCGAGACCAACCCGCGCGACATCGCCAGCCGCGAGGCGGCGCGGCTCATTTATGGCGACCACCCCTACGGCTCCAGGCGGGAGGGCACGCCCGAGAGCGTCGCCGCCCTCACCCGCGACGACATCCTGGCGGCGCACAGGGGCGCGCTTGCCCGCGACCGTGTCTATATCAGCGCCGTCGGCGACATCACCGCCCAGGAGCTTGGCGCGCTGCTCGATCACCTGCTTGGCGATCTGCCCGAGACCGGCGCGCCGCTGCCGCCGCGCGCGGATCTGACCCTGCCCGGCGGGGTCAGGCTGGTGGATTTCGCCACGCCGCAATCCGTCGCGCTTTTTGCGCAACCGGGGCTCGACCGGCATCACCCGGATTTCTTTGCCGCCTTCATCCTCAACCATATCCTTGGCGGCGGCGGGTTTGAAAGCCGGCTGATGACCGAGGTGCGCGAGAAGCGCGGGCTGACCTATGGCGTCTATTCCTACATCGCCGACCGCGACGCGGCGGAGATCTGGACCGGCTCCGTCGCCTCTGCCAATGACCGCATGGCCGATGCCATCGCCGTGATCCGCGCCGAATGGGCGCGGCTGCGCGATGCGGGCGTGACGGCGGAGGAGTTGGAGAATGCCAAGACCTATCTGACCGGGGCCTATCCGCTGCGCTTCGACGGCAACGGCACCATCGCGTCGATCGCCGTGGGGATGCAGATGGACGGGCTGCCCACCGATTACATCGCCCGGCGCAACGACATGGTGAACGCGGTCACGCTCGACGAGATCAACCGCGTGGCGCGCGAATGGCTCGACACCGAGGCGCTGACCTTCGTGGTGGTCGGCCAGCCCGAGGGGCTGGAGAACACAGTGAACTGAGGAGGGGCGGCCGAAGCGCGCGCGCGCATTGGCGCTCAACGCAGCGGGCGACACAATGCTCCGCGCCCGTGCCTGCCGTGAGACGCCCTCTGGACAGTCCCCCGGCGTGGTGAGAGGATTTGATCAGGTCCAACGCCCCCCGGAGCCCCCCATGAAAGACGACAATTTCCTGCGCGAGATGAACGCCCGCCAACTGTGGCAGCCGATGGCCCATCCCGGCGAGGCGCAGCGCAACGCGCCGCGCATCATCAGGGCGGCGGAGGGCGTGCGCGTGACGGATATCGACGGCCATTCGGTCGTGGATGCCGTGGGCGGCCTGTGGTGCGTCAATCTCGGCTATTCCAACGATGCGGTGAAACAGGCGATTTCCGATCAGCTCTGGCAATTGCCCTATTACTCGGGCTTTGCCGGCACGACCAACCCCGCCGCCATCGAGGCGTCCTGCGCGGTCACGGAGTTCTTTGCCGAGGACGGAATGGAGCGGGTGTTCTTCACCTCGGGCGGGTCGGACAGCGTCGATACCGCGCTGCGCCTTGCCCGCCAATATCACCGCCTGCGCGGAGAGCCGGCGCGCACCAAGTTCCTCAGCCTCAAGAAGGGCTATCACGGCACCCATTGGGGCGGCGCGAGCGTGAACGGCAACAACCGCTTCCGCACCGGCTATGAGCCGCTTTTGCCCGGCTGCTTCCATATCGCCGCGCCCTATACCTATCGTAACCCGTTCGACGAGAGCGACCCGGCGCGGCTTGCCGAGAAAATCGCCGCCGCCATGGTGGACGAGATCGCGTTTCAGGACCCCTCGACCATCGCCGCCTTCATCATGGAGCCGATCCTCGGCGCGGGCGGGGTGATCGTGCCGGATGCCTCCTTCATGCGCCATATGCGCGCGATCTGCGACCGATACGGAATCCTGCTCATCTCCGACGAGGTGATCTGCGGCTTCGGGCGCACCGGCGACTGGACCGGCGCGCGGCACTGGGGGGTCAAGCCCGACCTGATGACCGTCGCCAAGGGCATCACCTCGGGCTATTTCCCGGTGGGCGGTGTGCTCGTCTCGGGTGCGGTGGCAGAGGTGTTCGAGAGCGCGGACGCGCGCGGCGCGATCTGGACCGGCTATACTTATTCGGCGCATCCCGTGGGGGCGGCGGCGGTGGTGGCCTGTCTGGCCGAGACGCTGCGGCTCGACACCAGAACCAACGCCGCCGCGCGCGGCACGCAGCTCTACGAAGGCGTCAGGCGGCTGGCCGGGAAACACGACATCATCGGCGATGTGCGCGGCGGGCATGGCCTGATGACCGGGATCGAGATCGTGAGCGACCGCGCCGCCAGGACGCCGATGGACGCGGCAACCATGCAGCGCATCCATCAGGCCACCTACGAGGCCGGCGCGATGGTGCGGCTTGGCGGGCATAACGTGCTGATGTCGCCGCCGCTGGTGATCTCCGAGGCAGAGGTGGACGTGATCCTCGCCGCGCTCGACGCGGGCTTCTCGGCGGCCTGATACGGCCGGGTGCGGCGGGTCTGTGCCTGCCGCCCCGAGGGCTGTTAACCATTCGTAAACCTCCCGGCGCTACCCGTTAACCCTGATGGCATGACCGCGCGGGGAGAACATGGTCGCACGCGCCTATACCGTGGCTTTCGAAGGGGTCGAGGCGCGCCCCGTCGAGGTGCAATGCGCCGTGCTCGCGGGTGTGCCGGGCTTTGCCCTCGTGGGCCTGCCCGACAAGGCCGTGTCGGAGGCGCGCGAGCGGGTGCGCGCCGCGCTCTCGGCGCTGGCCATCTCGCTGCCCTCGAAGCGCATCGCGGTGAACCTCTCGCCCGCCGACCTGCCCAAGGAGGGCAGCCATTTCGACCTGCCCATCGCGCTCGCCCTGCTGGCCGCGCTCGACATCCTGCCCCATGACGCGGTCGAGGGCACCACCGCGCTTGGCGAATTGTCGCTCGACGGCACGCTCGTGCCCGTCATCGGCGCGCTGCCCGCCGCGATGTCCGCAGCCGAAGAGAACCGCATCCTGCTATGCCCGCGCGCCTCGGGGGCCGAAGCCGCCTGGGTGGGCGCCGCACAGGTGATCGGGGCGGCCTCGCTTGCCGATGTGGTGCGCCATTTCACCGGCGAATGCCCCATCGCGCCCTCGCAACCGGGCGAGGTGACCGGCCCGCCACCCGGGCGCGACCTGCGCGACGTCAAGGGACAGGAGCGCGCCAAGCGGGCGCTGGAAATCGCCGCCGCAGGCCGGCACCACCTGATGATGGTGGGCCCGCCCGGCTCGGGCAAATCCATGCTCGCCGCGCGCCTGCCGGGGCTCCTGCCGCCGCTCAGCCCCGCCGAGGCGCTGGAAACCTCGATGATCCACTCGGTCGCGGGGCTGATTTCCGAGGGCGGGATCAGCCGCACACGCCCCTACCGCGAGCCGCATCACACCGCCTCGATGGCGGCGATCACCGGCGGCGGGCGCAGCGCCAAGCCGGGCGAGATCAGCCTTGCGCATAACGGCGTGCTTTTCATGGACGAATTTCCCGAATTTCCCCGCCCCGTGCTCGAGACGCTGCGCCAGCCGATCGAGACCGGCGAGGTGATGATCGCGCGCGCCAATGCCCATGTGAAATATCCCTGCCGGTTCCTGCTGGTGGCCGCCGCCAACCCGTGCAAATGCGGGCACCTGAGCGATCCGGGCCGCGCCTGCTCGCGCGCGCCGGGCTGCGGCGAGGATTACATGGGGCGCATTTCCGGCCCGCTGATGGACCGGTTCGATTTGCGCCTCGACGTGCCGCCGGTGGCCTTTACCGATCTTGACCTGCCCGCAAGCGGCGAAGGTTCGGCCCGGGTGGCCGAGCGGGTCGCGGCGGCGCGGGCGGTGCAACAGGCGCGATTCGCGCACCGGCCCGACATGCGCCTAAATGCCGATGCCGAAGGCGAGACCCTCGAAGAAATAGCCACGCCCGATGCGGAGGGGCGCGCGCTGCTGACCCGCGTGGCCGACCGCTTCGGCCTCACCGCGCGCGGCTATCACCGGGTGCTTCGGGTGGCGCGCACCATCGCCGATCTCGATGGCTCGGATACCGTCCGCCTGCCCCATGTCGCCGAGGCCGTGAGCTTTCGCATCACCACGATCAAGGAGACCTGAGCCAGCCCGCAAGGCCCGACAGGGTTGCGTCCGCCTCGGGGATAAGGCCCTGGAACAGCGGCCAGACATGAGGCAGATCGCGGGCGATGCTCTCGGTCACCGCGACGCCCTGCGCACGCAACCGCGCCGCCATGCGGCGCGTATCATCAAGCAGGATTTCGGTATCCCCCGCCGCCAGCCAGACCGGCGGCGCGCCTGTGAAATCGGCAAAAAGCGGCGAGGCGCGCGGGTCGCGCGGATCGGCCCCTTGCAGATACATCTCCGCCGCCTGATGCGCACGATTCGCCGGCAGAACAACCTCGGCGCGCGCATTCCGGCGGAAACTCTCGCCCGAAAAGGTCAGATCGGTGAGCGGGGAGAAAGCGAAGAGCGCGCGCGGCACAGGGCCCGCTTGCGCCAGAGACGCGCCAAGCACCGCAAGCGCCAGCCCGCCGCCCGCGCTGTCACCCCCCAGCGCCACACCGCCGGGACGGCCGGCGAGGGCCGAAAGCGCGGCCAGCCCGTCCTCGACCGCCGCCGGAAAGGGATGTTCGGGGGCCAGCCGGTAATCGGGCAGGCAGGCGGGCATCCCGGTCAGCGCCGAGAGCCGCGCCAGCATCGCGCGATGCGTCGTGGGCGAGCCGAAGACGTAGCCGCCGCCATGGAAATAGAGCAGCACCGGCCCCCTGCCGCGCGCCACACCCGGCCCGAGCGCCCAGATCGCTGCGCGCCCGCCGATCATGTCGCGCTCGAACCGGCTGCCGCGCGGGGCGCGGAACCAAAATCGCGCCTTGCGTTCGAAGCCGTCCCGCAGCGCAACCGGATCGTCGGCCTTCGCCAGGTGCGGCTTCTCGAAAAACCTGAGCGAGAGGTTGAGGAGCCGGGCACGCAGGCTCATGCCCGGCGCTCCTCGATCGCCTCCCATATCCGCGCCGCCCCGTTCACCCCGTCGAAGCGTTCGAGTTCCTGAAGGCCGGTGGGCGAGGTCACGTTGATCTCGGTCAGATAGTCGCCGATCACGTCGATCCCCACGAAGATCTGCCCCTTCGCGCGCAAAAGCGGTCCGATCCTCGCGCAGATCTCTCGGTCGCGCGCGGTCAGCCCCACCTTTTCGGGCCGCCCGCCCACATGCATGTTGGAGCGTGTCTCGCCTTCGGCAGGCACGCGGTTGATCGCGCCGATTGGTTCTCCCTCCACGAGGATCACCCGCTTGTCTCCCCGGCTGACATCGGGGAGGTATTTCTGCACGATAAGCGGCTCGCGCGAGAAGCCGGTGAACATCTCGTGCAGGCTGGCAAGATTCCGGTCGCTCTCGGGCAGGTGAAACACCCCCGCCCCGCCATTGCCATAGAGCGGCTTGAGGATCACGTCACCATGACGCGCGCGAAACGCACGGATCGTGGCCAGATCGCGTGCGATCGTGGTGGGCGGCATCAGATCGGGAAAGTTCAGAATCAACAGCTTCTCGGGGAAATTGCGCACCCAGAACGGATCATTGACCACCAGCGTGCCGGGGTTCAGCCGCTCGAGCAGATGCGTCGTGGTGATGTAATGCATGTCGAAAGGCGGGTCCTGCCGCAGCCAGGCCACATCGAACCCGGCCAGATCGACGGTCTGCATCTCGCCCGGCCGGTAGTGATCTCCCGCCACCCGCTGCACCTCGAGCGGCCAGCCGCGCGCGGTGATGCGCCCCTCCTCATAGGCCAGCGAATCGGGCGTGTAGTAGAACAGATCATGTCCCCGTTCCTGCGCCTCGATCATCAGGCGGAAGGTGCTGTCGGCATTGATGTCGATCGGCCCGATCGGGTCCATCTGAAAGGCGATTTTCATACGCGGCCTCATGTGTCACACTGCCCCTTTCATGGGCCATGCCGCACCGGCGCGCAATTCAGAAAAGCCCGAACGCCGCCTCGAGGATATCCACCGCCCCGGTGGCATCGACCGTCGCGACATCGAATCGCACCGGCGCAAGCTGCCCCTCGGGTGTCCGCCCGATATATTCCGAGGCCGCGTGATAAATCCGTTGCAACTGCCCCTGACGCAACCGCTGAAGCGCCAGATCGTGGGTCGCCGCGCGTTTGACCTCGCAGAAAACATATGTGTCGGGCGCGCGCAAGACGAGGTCGATCTCGCCGCTGATCCCGCGCCAGCGCCGCGCCAGAACCCGCGCGCCGCGCCCCTCGTAAAGCCGCGCGACCGTCTCTTCGGCAGCCTGTCCGCTGAGAAAGGCCCGCCTGCCCCGATCCTTTCGCCAGTGCGGCACGCTATCGCGCAGGGCTACGGGCGGCGGCGCATCGAAATCAAGTTCAAGTTGCCGCATCTCACGTCCTTTCCTCATCGGCTTCGCGCCGCGATCTGCAAGGCCCGCTGATAGACCTGACGCCGGGGCAGACCCAGGGCCGCCGCCACCTGATCCACCGCATCGCGCACGCTCTCGCCCTTCAACGCCGCATCCAGTGCCCGGTCTATATCAACTTCTTTAATATTCGGTGAATCCCCGCGCCCGATTACGACGACGATTTCCCCTTTCAGCGCCTCTCCGGCACAGATTACTGCGAGATTTTCCAGCGTATTTCGGCGGGTTTCCTCGAATTTCTTGGTGATCTCCCGGCAGAGCGCCACCGGTCTGTCCCCGCCGAGCACCTCTGCCGCGTCAGCGAGCATTGCCGCCGCGCGCCGGGGCGATTCGTAGAACACGAGGGTCGCGGGCACCGCGCCAAGCTCTTTCAGAACCGTCTTGCGCCGCGCCGAGGTGCTCGGCAGGAACCCCGCGAACAGGAACCTGTCCGTGGGCAGGCCCGACAGGGTCAGCGCCGCGATCACCGCCGAGGGCCCGGGCGCCGAAATCAGCGGATAGCCCGCCGCCACCGCCGCGCGCCCAAGATCAAAGCCCGGATCGGCCACCATCGGCGTACCCGCCTCGGAGGCGTAGAGCACCGATCTGCCCTCCGCCAGCGCCGCCAGGACACGCGGGCGCATCCTCGCGCCGTTATGGTCGTGATAGGCCCAGAGCGGGCGCTCGCCCAGGGCCACGCCGTGAATCTCCATCAGATGCCGCAGGCTGCGTGTATCCTCGGCAACCAGCACCTCCGCCGTCGCCAGAAGATCGAGCGCCCGGAGCGTGATGTCGCGCGCGGTCCCTATCGGCGTGGCGATAAGGTAAAGCCCGGCGGCCAGTTTCTGCGGATCGGAATTCATCGCTGGACCCTTGTTCCATGACGGCTATGATCGCACCAGCGTGTATCCTGACCCGGGTGCCGATAACAGGGAGTAGGCCATGTTTATCCTTTCAACCCTCCTTCGCAAGCCCCTTGCCCGCCTCGTCGCGCTTCTGGCGCTGATCGGGCTGGCCGCCTGCGATGCCGCCGCGCCGGTCGCCAACACCGGCGGGGGCAGCACGGCGAGGGGCGCGGTGGTGGTGGCGCTTCTGGTGCCGCATGGCACGGCCAACGCGCAGGAGGCACAGCTTGCCCGCGATCTGGAGAATGCCGCGCGGCTTGCCGTCTCGGACCTGACCGGAGTCGCGATCGACCTGCGCGTTTACGGCACCGCCGGACAGCCTGCGCAGGCCCGCCAGGCCGCGCTCAACGCCGCAGCCGACGGGGCGGCGATCATCATCGGCCCGCTCCATGCGGAATCGGCCAATGCCGTCGCCGTCGCCGCGACACCGCACGGCATCAACGTGCTGGCCTTTTCCAACAACCCGACCATCGCCGGCGGCAATCTCTTTGTCCTGGGTCAGACGTTCCGCAATACCGCCGACAGGCTGGCAGCCTTTGCCACATCGCAGGGCAAGTCGCGCATCATGGCGGTCTATTCAGAAAATCTCGCCGGGCGGCTTGGGCTTGAGGCGATCACCCGGGCCGTGCAGGCGCAGGGCGGCACGCTTGCAGGCAGCGTCGCCTACGATTTCTCGCAGGATGGGGTGGTGAACGCCGTGCCGGTGATTCGCGCCACCGCCGAGACCAACGCAGTCGATGCGATCTTTCTGACCGCCAACAGCGCGGGCGCGCTGCCGCTATTCTCGCAGATGCTGCCCGAGGCGGGGCTTGGTCCCGACCGGGTGCAGTATATCGGCCTTGCCCGCTGGGACACGCCGCCGCAGACGCTCGAGCTTCCGGGGGTGCAGGGTGGCTGGTTCGCCCTGCCCGACCCTGACCGCGCCGCCGCGTTCGGGGCCCGCTTTCGCGCGGCCCATGGCAACAGCCCGCACCCGATTGCCGGCCTCGCCTATGACGGAATTGCCGCGGTCGGCGCGCTCTCCGAGGCCGGGCGCGGCCTGACGCGCGGCGATCTCACCCAGACCGCCGGGTTCCAAGGGGTAAGCGGCGTGTTCCGGCTGCGCCCTGACGGCACCAACGAGCGCGGCCTTGCCGTGGCGACCATCGCCGACAAGCGGGTCCAGATCCTGTCGCCCGCGCCCCGAGGTTTCGGCGGTGCCGGGTTCTGAGGCGCGCGCGGCGCTGATGCCGCTACCCCAGCCGCCCGCGCCGCCCGCCGACCTGATCCTTGCACCCGACGAGATATTCGCGGCGGACAAGGTGGCGCTGGCGCTTGACGAGGCCGCGGCCGAGGCTGCCGATACCGCCGCGCTGCGCCGTGCCGCCGTCGCGATCCTCGGGGCCGAGATGACGCGCGGGCGCGCGGCCATCGCCCAGGCCTTTACCGCGCGGCCTTTCGACGCGCGCCCCGCCACCCGCGCCTGGTGCTGGCTGACCGACCGCGTCACCCTGGCCGCGCTCGATCTGGCCACGCGGCACATGCACCCGCTCGCCACGCCGACCGAGGCCGAGCGCATCGCCGTCTGCGCCGTCGGCGGCTACGGGCGCGGCGAGATGGCGCCCTTTTCCGATGTCGATCTCCTCTTTCTTACCCCCTACAAGATCACCCCCTGGGCCGAGAGCGTGATCGAATCGATGCTCTACATCCTGTGGGATCTGCGCCTCAAGGTGGGCCATGCCAGCCGCACCATCCGCGATTGCCTGCGGCTCGGGGCCAGCGATTTCACCATCCGCACAGCCCTTCTGGAGCATCGCTATCTTGGCGGTGACGCAGCCCTGGCGCAGCGCCTCGACATGCAGTTGCGCGACAAGCTCTTTACCGGCACGGAACGCGAGTTCACCGAGGCCAAGCTGGCCGAGCGCGACGCGCGCCACGAAAAGCAGGGCGAGCGTTACATGGTCGAGCCCAACGTGAAGGAGGGCAAGGGCGGCTTGCGCGACCTGCAATCGCTGTTCTGGATCGCCAAATATGTCCACCATGTCCGCGATGTGGGCGATCTGGTGGCGCTTGGCACCTTCACCGCCGACGAGCTTGGCACCTTCACCCGCGCCGAGAATTTCCTCTGGGCGGTGCGCTGCCATCTGCACCTCATCGCCGGGCGCGCCAACGACCAGCTCACCTTCGACATGCAGGTGGATGTGGCCGATCGGATGGGCTACGCTGATCGGGGCGGGCGCCGGGGCGTGGAAATCTTCATGCAGGACTATTTCCGCCACGCCACCGCCGTGGGCGACCTGACCCGCATCTTTCTGACCAAGCTCGAGGCCGCGCAACAAAAGGCCGAGCCGCTGCTGCAACGGCTGCTCAAGCGACGCAAGAAGATGCGCCGCGGCTATGTCGAGGTCAACGGGCGTCTTGCCATCGCCGACGAGGCGGTGTTCCTCGCCGACCCGCTCAACCTGCTGCGGCTGTTCGAGGAGGCGCTGCGCACGGGGCTTCTGATCCACCCCGATGCGATGCTTCTGGTAACCAACAACCTGTCGCTCATCGACGAGGGGTTTCGCAACGACCCGGCGGCGCAGAAGCTTTTCCTCGACCTGCTGCTGAAACACGGCAACCCCGAGCGCGCGCTGCGGCGGATGAACGAGCTTGGCGTGCTGTCGGCCTTCATGCCCGAATTCGAGCCGGTCCGCGCGATGATGCAGTTCAACATGTATCATCATTACACGGTGGACGAACACATCATCCAGTGCATCTCGCACCTGGCCAAGATCGAGCGGCGCGAGTTGATCGAGGAATTGCCGGTCTCCTCCTCGATCCTCAAGGAGGGGGTCAATCGCCGTGTGCTCTACCTCGCGCTTCTGCTGCACGACATCGGCAAGGGCCGGCCCGAGGATCACTCGATCCTTGGCGCGCGGATCGCGCGCAAGGTGGCGCCGCGGCTTGGCCTGACAAAGCGCGAGGCCGAGACCGTGGAGTGGCTGGTGCGCCATCACCTGCTGATGTCAGACACCGCGCAGAAACGCGACATCGCCGACCCGCGCACGGTGCGCGATTTCGCCAAGGCGGTGCAGACGCGCGAGCGGCTCGACCTGCTGCTGTTGCTCACGGTCTGCGACATTCGCGGCGTCGGCCCCGGCACATGGAACAACTGGAAAGCGTCGCTTTTTCGTGCCCTCTACCGCCAGACCCGGCGCGCGATGGAGGACGGGCTCGAGGCACTGAACCGCGAACAGCGCGGCACGGATGCCAAGCGCGCCCTGCGCGAGGCCCTGCGCGACTGGGACGTGAAGGACCTCAAGCAGGAGACCGCGCGCCATTACCCGCCCTACTGGCAGGGGCTGCATGTCTCTGCCCATGTGGTCTTTGCCCGGCTCCTGCGCGACCTGCACGATGACGAGATCGCGATTGATCTGGCCATCGACGCGGATCGTGACGCCACCCGCGCCTGTTTCGCGCTCGTCGATCATCCGGGTATCTTCTCGCGGCTGGCGGGCGCGCTGGCGCTGGTCGGCGCGAACGTGGTCGATGCGCGCACCTATACCTCCAAGGACGGGTTCGCCACCGCCGTCTTCTGGATTCAGGACGGCGACGGGCATCCCTTCGAGGCAAGCCGCCTGCCGCGCCTGCGTCAGATGATCGACAAGACGCTCAAGGGCGAGGTCCTCCCGCGCGAGGCGATCAGGTCACGCGACAAGCTCAAGAAGCGCGAGCGCGCTTTCCGCGTGCCGACCCATATCGTCTTCGACAATGAGGGCTCGGAGATCTACACCATCATCGAGGTGGACACCCGCGACCGCCCCGGTCTGCTTTACGATCTCACCCGGACGCTGGCGGCCAACAACGTCTATATCGCTTCGGCGGTCATCGCCACCTTTGGCGAACAGGTCGTCGATACCTTCTATGTCAAGGACATGTTCGGGCTGAAATTCCATTCCGAGAGCAAACGCGCGGCGCTGGAGAGAAAACTCCGCGCCGCCATCGCCGCAGGCGTGGACCGCGCGACGGCATAAGGCCCCCCTGACCACGCGCGCCCCGCAACCGCTCACGCGAGCGCCATGCGCGGCACCGCTCATCCGTCCCTATTCGCCTTTGCCGGCCGCCTCGCTCGCCGCCGTTTCCGGCGTTTCGATGGCGGCGCGCGCCTCATCGCTCTCATAGCTGGCCCAGGGCCGCTCGGAACCCGTCGGCGGCAGGTCTTCGGGCCTGTGGAGCAGATGCAGATGGGTCTTGGCGATGAAATGGCCGGTGATCGGCGCGGTCAGGAACAGAAACAGCGTGATCATCAGCTCGTGAAACGAGAACCGCCCCAGCACGAACTCGAAATAAAGCATCGAGGCGACAAGCGCGCCGCCCACCCCCAGCGTCGTCGCCTTGGTCGGCGCGTGCAGGCGCATCATCGGATCGGGCAGCTTGATCAGGCCGATGGAGCCGACCAGCCCGAAAATGCCGCTTATCACGAGACAGGCCGAGATGAGGATGTCAACGATCATGGCGCGCCCCTATTCGATGATGTCGCCGCGCAACAGATAGCGCGTGTAGGACACGGTGGAGATGAAGCCGGTCATGGCAATGATCATCGACGCTTCGAAATAGACCGCCGTGCCCTCGAGGATGCCGAACAGCGCCAGCAGCGCGATGGCATTGATCACCATCGTATCCAGCGCAAGGATGCGGTCGCCCACCGTGGGCGCGTTCACGATCCGGTAGATGTTGAGCAACAGCCCCAGACCGAAACAGGCAAAGGCAAAGGTGAGGGCAACTCCGATCATTCAAAAATCTCCATCAGCCGACGCTCATAGCGCGCCTTGATCTGGTCGCGCACCGCCTCCGGGTCGGGCGCATCGAGGCAATGCACCAAAAGGCTGCGCCCGTCCGCCGACAGGTCGCTCGACACCGTGCCGGGCGTCAAGGTGATCGTGCCGGCAAGCACGGTGATCGCCTCGGGCGTCTTGAGCTCCAGCGGGATCGCCACCCAGGCGGGGCGCGTGTTGGCGTTGGACCTGAACAGGATGATCCAGGCCACCTGCACATTGGCCACGCAGATATCCCACAGCACGATCAGCACATATTCCACGATCCGCGGGATCGAGCGCAACCGCGGCGTATTGGGCCAGTAGGGCGTGGTGATCCGCGGAATGAGCACGCCCAGGATCGTCCCGAGCAGCAGGTTGCCGGGTGTCACCTTGTTGACCAGCATCTGCCAGACCACGATCAACAAGAGCGTGAGATAGGGATGGGGCAGGATCTTGTGCAGCATCTCGGGTTCTCCCTCAGCCCTGCCCCAGAACGGCGGCGATATACGCGGCGGGCGCATGAAGCTGCGCCGCCGTCGCCTCAAGATAGCGCGTCACCGGCCCGGCGAAGACCGACAGCGCCACGATCCCGCCCAGAAGCGTGAAACACGCCACCAGCGGCAGGGCGGGCGGCGGCGCGGGGGGGGGCTCGGCGGCCTCAGCGGTCGCGGCGCTCTCGGTCGTTTTCCAGAACACCACGCTGCCCGCCTGCGCCAGCCCCAGGATCGCCACCAGCGAGGTGACCAGGATCGCCGCCCAGATCAGCCAGACTGCCGCCATGTCGCGGGTTGCGTCAAGCACCAGCAGCTTGCCGATGAAGCCCGAGAGCGGCGGCATCCCGGCGGTGGCGATGGCCGCCCCGAACCACAATGCGGCGACGATGCCGTGCTGCGCCAGACGCGGCCCCGGCACCAGCGCGCCCGCCGTGGCGCCGCGCCGCTCGCGCACCAGATCGACCACGAGGAACAAAAGCGCACCCGCCAGCGTCGAATGGATCGCGTAATAGATCGCCGCCGCCGTCGTCGCCTCGGTAAAACCCGCTATGGCAATGAGCAACGTCCCCATCGAGCCGATGGCGGCAAAAGCCGCCAGCCGCCCCAGACGCCGCGCACCAAGGATCCCGATCATCCCCACCGCCAGCGTCAGCAGCGCGCCATAGAGCAATATGTCGTCGATCAATGCCGCCGTCGCCCCGAGATCGGGCCCGAAGATCAGCGTATAGAAGCGCAGGATCGCATAGGCGCCGACCTTGGTCATGATCGCAAACAGCGCCGCCACCGGCGCGGGGGCCTCGGCATAGGTGTTGGGCAGCCAGAAATGCAGCGGCAAAAGCGCCGCCTTGATCGCAAAGACCCCAAACAGCAGCATCGCGCCCACGCGCAACAGCGCGCTGTCATCAAACGGGATCTGCGCCGCGCGCTCGGCCATGTCGGCCATGTTGAGCGTGCCGGTAACCGCGTAAAGCGTACCGAGCGCGAACAGGAACAGCGTCGAGCCAAGCAGGTTGTAGATCACATATTGCACGCCCGCCTTGAGCCTGCGCGCGCCGCCCGCATGGATCATCAGCCCGTAGGACGCAATCAGCAGAACCTCGAAGAACACGAACAGGTTGAAGGCGTCGCCGGTCAGGAACGCGCCACAGATACCCATCAGCTGAAACTGCCAGAGCGGGTGGAAATTGCTCCCGCGCGCATCCCAGCCCGAGCCGATGGCATAGAGCAGCACCACAAGCGCCAGCACCGCCGTCAGCGCCACCATCACCGCCGACAGCCGGTCAAGCACCAGCACGATGCCAAAAGGCGCGGGCCAGTTGCCCAGCTCATAGACCTCGACCGCGCCGCTGCCGGCATGGATCAGCAGGCCAAGCGCCACCGCCAGCAGCACCACGCAGCCGGCCACCGAGAACACCCGCTGCAAGCCGATATGGTAGCGCATCGCCAGCGTCAGCACCGCCGCAAGCAACGCAGGCAGCAGCACGGGAACGATGATCCAGTGGTTCATGCGCCGCCCTCCCGCTCGGTGCTGTCCTCTGGCGGCAGGGTCACGTCATCGTCGCGCGCGGTCAGATAGGTGCCAAGCGCCATCATCACCACCACCGCCGTCATGCCGAAGGAGATGACGATCGCCGTCAGCACCAGCGCCTGCGGCAGCGGGTCGGTATGGGTCTCGACCCCGTTGCGCAGGACGGGGGGCATGTTCACCGCAAGCCGCCCGGTGGAGAACAGGAAATAGTTGACCGCATAGGTCAGCAGCGCCAGCCCGAGAATGACCGGGAATGTCCGCAGCCGCAGCACGAGGTAGAGCCCCGCCGCCGTCATCACCCCGATTGCGCTCGCCATCAGGAGTTCCATGTCATTCGCCCTCCTCTGCCTCGCGCGTCGGGTCTATGTCCATCGGCTCGACGTTGACGGTCTCGCCCGCGCGTCGCGCCATGCTCGACAGGCTCTGGAGCGCCAGCATCACCGCCCCCACCACCGTCAGGAACACGCCCGTGTCAAAGGCGATGGCGGTGGCCCATTCAAACTCTTCGATGGGCGGGAAATGCAGATAGCCGTAATCCGAGGTCAGGAAGGGCCGCCCCGCGAGCCAGGCCCCCATCCCGGTCACCGTGGCGATCAGCACGCCGATCCCGATGGTCGCGTGATAGGTCACGCGCTGCCGCGCCTCGGCCCAGGCGAACCCCGAGGCCATGTATTGCATCAGGAAGGCAATCGCCACGATCAAACCGGCGATAAAGCCGCCGCCCGGCTCGTTATGGCCGCGCAAGAAGACATAGGTCCCCACCATCAGCGCGATCGGCATCATGACCCGCGTGGCCACCACCATCATCAGCGGGTGACGATCACCCGCCTCGGGCAGGGTCGGCTGATCCCAGTTCGCCAGCCACCGCCCGCCGGGACCGCGCAAGACCGCCTCGGTCAGCGCATAGATCACCAGCGCGGCGATCCCCAGAACGATGATCTCGCCATAGGTGTCATAGCCGCGGAAATCCACCAGGATCACGTTGACCACATTGGTGCCGCCGCCGCCCTTGTAGGAATTGGCAAGGTGAAAGGCGGAAATGCTCTCTTGCGCGAAATCGCGCACCAGAATGGCATAGGTTAGCCCCGTCACCGCCACGCCGCCCGCAATCGCAATCACCGCATCGCGCGCGCGCCGCCCCGATGTGCTCTCCACCGGCGTCTCGCGCGGGAGGAAGTTGAGCGCCAGCAACAGCAGGATGATCGTCACCACCTCGACCGAGATCTGCGTCATCGCCAGATCCGGGGCCGAAAAATAGACAAAGCCGAGGCCCACGATCAGCCCGACAACCCCGATCAGCACCAGCGCCGTGAACCGCGCGCGGTGATAGGCCACCACAAGCCCCGTCGCCACCACCAGCAGCAGCCAGCCGATCGCCGGAACCGGCGTGATCGGGATCATCTCGCGCGTCGGCGGCCGCAAGCCGCCGCCCTGCCAGGCAAGCCAGCCCGCCGCCAGCACCGCCACACTGAACACCGCCGCATTGCGCATCAGCGCGCCGTTGTGCAGCCCGTCGGTCAGCGCCGTGGCGCCCCGCGTCGCCGCCCGCGTCACCGCGTCGAACATCGCCTTGGCCTCGGGGCGCGGCGCGGCCTCCCACATCCGCGCGAACGGGCCGTGCAGCGCCAGCAACAACGCGCCCCCCGCCACCGCGATAACCGACATCCAGAAGGCGGGCACCAGCCCGTGCCAATGATAGATATGCACATCGGGCGGGGCCCCCGTCACCGCGCCCGCCGCGACCCGCACCAGATCGCCCACCATGGTCATCGGCATGACACCAATGAGCACCACCAGCACCGCCAGAAGCCCCGGCGCGGCCCACATGCCGAAGCCGGGATCATGCGGCTTGGCGGGGTAATCGCTCCGCTCCTTTCCCAGAAAGACATGCGCGATGTAGCGAAACGAATAGGCCACCGAGAACAGCGCGCCGAGCGTCGCCACGGCCCCCATCATCCAATAGGGCCCGATCCATTGCGTCTCTGCCACCTCGGCCAGCATCATCTCCTTGGACAAAAACCCGTTGAGCGGCGGGATACCGGCCATCGACAGCGCCGCCACCGTGGCGATGGTAAAGGTGATCGGCATGAGATGCCGCAGCCCCCCCAGCCGCTTGATGTCGCGGGTATGCGCCCCGTGGTCGATGATGCCCGCCGTCATGAACAGCGCCGCCTTGAACGTCGCGTGGTTGATGATGTGAAACACCGCGACCACCGCCGCCGCCCTGGTCCCCAGCCCCAGCAGCATGGTGATGAGGCCCAGATGGCTGACGGTGGAAAACGCCAGCAGCGCCTTGAGATCGTCCTTGAACAGCGCGATCTTGGCCGCCATCACCATGGTGATGAGGCCCGTGGAGGCCACGATCCAGAACCACTCGGGCGTGCCCGCCAGCACCGGCCACATCCGCGCCATCAAAAACAGCCCTGCCTTTACCATCGTCGCCGAATGCAGATAGGCCGAAACGGGCGTGGGCGCGGCCATCGCGTGCGGCAGCCAGAAATGGAACGGGAACTGCGCCGATTTGGTGAAACAGCCCAAGAGGATCAGGATCAGCGCGGGCAGATACATCGGGCTTGCCTGAATGGCGTCCTTTTGCGTCAGGATCACGCTCAGGTCATGGCTGCCCGCGATATTGCCCAGGATCAGCATCCCCGCAATCATCGCAAGACCGCCCATGCCGGTCACCATCAGCGCCATGCGCGCGCCCTGCCGCCCCTCGGGCAGGTGCTTCCAATAGCCGATCAGCAAAAAGGAGGAAAGCGAGGTCAGCTCCCAGAACACCAGCAAAAGCAGGATGTTGTCGGACAGAACGATCCCCACCATCGCGCCCTGGAACAACAGCAGATAGGTATAGAACTGCCCCATCGGATCCTCGCGCGCGAGGTAGAACCGCGCATAGAGGATGATCAGCAGCCCGATCCCGAGGATCATGCCCGCGAACAGAAGTCCCAGCCCGTCGAGCATGAAATTGACGTTGAGGCCGAGCGAGGGCAGCCAGGCGAAGCCAAAGGTCAGCACCTCGCCGCGCATCACCGCAGGAGCACAGATGAGCAGCAGCGTGAGCGCAAGGATCGTCGGCAGAGCGGTGAAGGCGGCGCAGGTATTGCGCCCCGCCTGGATCATCAGCCCCGGCAGCAGCGCGCCCAGAAACGGCAATGCCGCGATGATCGGCAACAACCCTGCGACGGTCTCCATGCCCCTGCCCCCTGTTCCCTTGTCGTGGCCCGATCCACATGCCGGTCAGGCCATCGCAATTGTCTGGCACAATATATTGGCCGCGCCGGTGGCAACAAGGCGATTCCGACTATTCTCGACGGGCAAATGACCGGCTGGCCGCGCCTGCCCCCGCTGCCCCCTGCGCAGCGTCAGAGGAATGCCGTCTCCTCGAAGCTGCGCAACTTGCGGCTGTGGATCCGTTCGAGCGGCATCCGGCGCAGCGATTCCATCGCACGAATCCCGATCATCAGGTGGCGCGCGACCTGTGAGCGGTAGAATTCCGAGGCCATGCCGGGCAGCTTCAACTCGCCCTGCAAGGGCTTGTCGGAGACGCACAGCAGCGTGCCATAAGGCACGCGAAAGCGGAACCCGTTGGCGGCGATGGTGGCGCTTTCCATATCGAGCGCGATGGCGCGCGACTGGCTCAGGCGCTGCACCGGGCCGGTATGGTCGCGCAATTCCCAGTTGCGGTTGTCCACGCTCGCCACGGTGCCGGTGCGCATGATCCGCTTGAGGTCGAACCCCTCAAGCTGGGTTTCCGCCGCCACCGCCTCCTGTAGCGCGACCTGGATCTCTGCCAGCGCCGGAATGGGCACCCAGGCGGGCAGATCGGCATCGAGCACGCGGTCCTCGCGCAGATAGGCGTGGGCCAGCACGAAATCGCCCAGGGATTGCGAATTGCGCAGCCCGGCGCAATGGCCCACCATCACCCAGGCATGGGGCCGCAGCACCGCAACGTGATCGGTCGCAGTCTTGGCGTTCGATGGCCCCACTCCGATATTCACCAGCGTGATCCCCGAACCGTCGGCACGCTTGAGGTGGTAGGCGGGCATCTGCGGCAGGCGCTCGGGCACGGGCAGGACGCCATCGGGCGTGGCAATCTCGGCATTGCCGGTGCTGACAAAGGCGGTATAGCCGCTTGCCCCATCCGCCAGCGCGCGACGGGCGAATGCCTCGAACTCCGAGACATAGAACTGATAATTGGTAAAAAGAACGTAATTCTGGAAATGCACCGGATCGGTCGCGGTGTAATGCGCGAGCCGCGCGAGCGAGTAATCCACTCGGGGCGCGGTAAAGGGGGCAAGCGGGCGCGCGCCCTCGCCTGCCCATGTGCCGTTCACGATATCGTCGTTGATCGCCGCAAGTTCGGGCACGTCAAAGATATCGCGCAAGGAAAAATCCGCCGCACCCTCCTGCGGCACACCCGGTCCCTCGCCCACGGCGACGGCGAAATGCACCGGCATCGGCGTCTGCGAAACCCCCACCGTCACCGGCGCACCGTGGTTGTCGAGCAAAAGCGCCACCTGCTGTTCGAGATAGCCGCGAAAGAGGTCGGGGCGCGTGATGGTGGCCGCATAGGTGCCGGGGTTGGAGACATGGCCAAAGCTCAACCGGCTGTCGATCTTGGCATGTGTCGTGGTGGCAAAGCGGATCTCGGGGTAGAAGGCACGCACGCGCCCGGGCGGCAGCCGGCCCCTCAGCGCCTCTTCAAAGTGCGCGGTGAGAAAGCCCGTCGCCTCGGCGTAGAGCGCGCAAAGCCGGTCCACCGCCAGGCGCGCCTCGGTAAATGATTGGGGCGCCCGCGCGGGTGGACTCAGTATCGTGGAGGTCGGGGTCATGCGCGAATCCCCTGCCGTCAGCCAGGGCTTTGGGCGATGTCACAAGATCGCAATGGTGGGTGATAAGAGATTCGAACTCCTGACATCTTCGATGTGAACGAAGCGCTCTACCACTGAGCTAATCACCCGCTGGAGCGGCTTTTAGCGTCACTCCGATGGCTCTGCAAGCACCTCTTTCGCCGCTTCGTCGTCGTGCGAATCCTGCGCGCTACCGCCCCCGGCCCCCTGCCGGATGCGCGCGACGAGTACGCGACCGTTCTCCAGATCGCGCGCGCGGTTGATCCTGATCTTGCCCAGCGGTGCAAGGTTCAGATCGCGCCCCTCGGCCAGCGCCTCGCCGAGCACCGCAAGCACGGCCTCCACCACCGGCTTGGCGAGTTTCTTTTTGGTGCCGGCGCGCTTGACCACCAGCGCGAGCAATTCCTGCCGCTTCAACTCGGGCAGGGCCGGGGCTTCGGGGGCGGCAACCGCGCCCGTCAGGACAAGCTTGGGCTTGGCGGGATCGGCGCCGGCGATCGCAGGTTTTTCGGTCGTGCCGAGGGTGGGGGATCTCGTCGCCATCAGGTGCCTCTTGATGAATACATGACTACGCGCATGTCAGTCGCCAGAACACGTTAGCGCCATCGCATCGCCAAGGCCAGCGAGACTTGCGCGCCGCGCTCCCGTCGGCACATGTTTTCTGGCCGGGATGGCCATGCAGGCATGGCCCCGGTCGTTTCGGGCCGGGGCCTGTTCTTCGGTCAATGCGCGACTGCGCCGCGCCCCTCGCTTTCGGGCTTGCGCGCCGCCTCGGCGGCGGCGGCCTCCTCGGCCGCCTCGTCCCACTCCACCGGCTCGGGCTGGCGCACGAGCGCAAGGCGCAGGACGTCGCGGACGTGATCGACGGGGATGATCTCCAGCCCCTGCTTCACGTTGTCGGGGATTTCAGCCAGATCCTTCTCGTTCTCACGCGGAATGAGAACGGTCTTGATGCCACCCCTGAGCGCCGCGAGCAGCTTTTCCTTCAGCCCCCCGATGGGCAGCGCATTGCCGCGCAGCGTGACCTCGCCGGTCATCGCGATGTCCTTGCGGATCGGGATGCCCGTGAGCACCGAGACGATGGACGTCACCATCGCCAGACCCGCCGAAGGCCCGTCCTTGGGCGTCGCCCCTTCGGGGACGTGGACGTGGATATCCCATTTCTCGAACTTGGGCGGTTTCACCCCGATTTCCGGCGCGATCGAGCGGACATAGCTTGAGGCCGCGTCGATCGATTCCTTCATCACATCGCCCAGCGTGCCGGTCGTCTTCATCCGGCCCTTTCCGGGCAGGCGCAGCGCCTCGATATTGAGCAATTCGCCCCCCACCGAGGTATAGGCAAGCCCCGTGACCACGCCGACCTGATCTCTCTCCTCGGCCAGACCGAACTTGAACTTTCGCACGCCGAGAAACTCATGGAGGTTCTCGGGCGTCACGGTCACGCTCTCGGCCTCGCGGCGGATGATCTTCGTCACCGCCTTGCGCGCGATCTTGGCGATCTCGCGTTCAAGGCTCCGCACACCCGCCTCGCGGGTGTAATAGCGGATGATGTCGGTCAGCGCCGCATCGCTGAGCGTGAATTCGCCCTTCCTCAGACCGTTGTTCTTGATCTGCTTCTGCAACAGATGCTGCTTGGCGATCTCGCGTTTTTCATCCTCGGTATAGCCCGCCAGCGGGATGATCTCCATCCGGTCGAGGAGGGGCGAGGGCATGTTGTAGCTGTTGGCCGTGGTCAGGAACATGACGTTACTGAGGTCGTATTCCACCTCCAGATAGTGATCGACGAAGGTCGAGTTCTGCTCGGGATCGAGCACCTCAAGCATGGCCGACGCCGGATCGCCCCGGAAATCCTGCCCCATCTTGTCGATCTCGTCGAGCAGGATGAGCGGATTGGTAGTCTTGGCCTTTTTCAGCGCCTGGATGATCTTGCCGGGCATGGAGCCGATATAGGTCCGCCGGTGGCCGCGAATCTCGCTCTCGTCGCGCACCCCGCCGAGGGAAATGCGGATGAATTCGCGCCCCGTCGCCCGCGCGACCGACTTGCCGAGCGAGGTCTTGCCCACACCCGGCGGGCCGACAAGGCACATGATCGGGCCTTTCAGCTTCTTGCTGCGCTGCTGGACCGCCAGATATTCGACGATCCGCTCCTTGACCTTGTCCAGCCCGTAATGATCGGCATCGAGGATCTCCTGCGCCTTGCGCAGATCCTTCTTGGTGCGGCTTTTGACGCCCCACGGGATCGACAGCATCCAGTCGAGATAGTTGCGCACCACCGTCGCCTCGGCGCTCATCGGGCTCATGCTCTTGAGCTTTTTCAACTCGGCCTGCGCCTTCTCAGACGCCTCCTTGCTCAGCTTGGTCGCGGCGATGCGCTCTTCGAGCTCGGCGATCTCGCCCGCGCCATCCTCGCCATCGCCAAGTTCCTTCTGAATGGCCTTCATCTGCTCATTCAGGTAATATTCGCGCTGCGTGCGCTCCATCTGGCTCTTGACGCGGGTCTTGATCTTCTTCTCGACCTGCAAGACGCTCATCTCGCCCTGCATGAGGCCGTAGACCTTTTCAAGCCGCTCGCTGACGCTCAGCGTCTCAAGCAGTTCCTGCTTGCGCTCCACATCAAGACCAAGATGCCCCGAGACCAGATCGGCAAGCCGTGCTGCATCCTCGGCATCGCTCACCGCCGCCAACGCCTCGTCGGGGATGTTCTTGCGGATCCTGGCATAGCGCGCGAATTCCTCGCCCACGGTGCGCAACAGCGCGGTGACCGTGGTCGGATCGCCCGGCATCTCGTCAAGCGCCTCGGCGCGGGCCTCGAAATATGATTCATTTTCAATGTATTCGACAATGCGCACCCGCCGCACGCCCTCGACCAGCACCTTGACGGTGCCATCGGGCAGCTTCAGCAGTTGCAGCACATTGGCCAGCACGCCGACGCGAAAGATGCCATCAGCGTCGGGGTCGTCATCGGCGGGGTCGATCTGGCTCGACAGCAGGATCTGCTTGTCGTCGGCCATCACCTCCTCCAGCGCGCGGACGGATTTCTCGCGCCCCACGAAAAGCGGCACGATCATGTGCGGAAACACCACGATATCGCGCAGCGGCAGCACCGGATAGGAAGGGTTGAGGGGGTCTTGCATGCTCGGTGTCCTGTTCTTGGCAAGAGGGCCCGGCCCCGGCTTCGCGGCAGCCCCGGCCCTCTCCGTTTCGCTTGAGGCTTACTTGGGGCAGCACAAGCCCCGTTTCAACGGCTGTTGGCCAACATGCCCGCGCGTGCATCCGGAGACAAGTCCGAATGCGCGTTTCACTGCGCCCGCCGCCGTGCACGATAGGCGGCGATCTCGGCTTCCAGCCGGTCGGCATAGGCGGCACGTTCGGCCCCGCTCATCGCGGCGAGATGCGCGACAAGCGCCGCCTGTCCCATCTCGAAACGCTCGGCAAAGGCGGCGCGCTGCGCGGCCAGCCGCGCGGCGACCGCGCCGGCATCGAACGGCTCGGCGCGCAACTCGGCCACCAGCGCCGCCATGCTCTCGCGCAACTCTGCGCGCCCTGCGCCATGCGCGCGCATGGCATCACGGATCCCGCGCCCGATCTCGCGCCGGTCGGCCTCGCTCAGCGCGCGGCTCAGCGGCCCGCCCACCATGTCGAGCCGCGCCGGATGGTGTCCGTGCCCCCCGCCGCCATGGCGCAGCCACCAGCCCGCCGCCACCCCCGCGACCGCCAGATTGAGCGCGAGCGACACCACCAGCACCACCCGCAGCCCGGTGGACAGGCCCGTTTTCCGCTCTGCCGCCATCAGAAATCCCCCGCCAGATCGAACGCCAGTTCCGGCGCGATATCCACCAGCCAGACCGCCTCTGACGCGCCGGTGGCCGGCTCGGGCAGCGCGGTGCCGATCCACACCCCGACCGCCGCCGCCGTCGCCAGCCCCGCCATCGCGGGCCAGCCGCCAAAGGCGTCGCGCAGCCGCGCCATGAGCGGCACACGCGACGGCGCGGGCGGCGGCGCTTCGGCCGCGCGCAGCACCGCCGTCATCAGCGCCGGTGACGGCGCGGCCGGGTGCGCGCGCGCCGCCTCGAAAAACGTCTCGAGCCACGCGGCCTCATGCTTGTCATCGCTCATCGGCATAGCCCAACTCCTCTTTTCTTGTGCCGAGTGCCGCCGCCAGCGCGCGCCGTCCGCGCGTGGTCAGGCTCTCGACCGCCTCGACGCTGGCCCCCATGATCGCGGCGATCTCGGGATTGGCCAGCCCCTCGATATGGCGCAGCACCACCGCCTGCCGCTGCCGCTTGGGCAGATCGCTCAGCGCCGCCTGCAACGCCGCGGCGCGATCGCGCGCCTGCATCCGTTCGGCCACGCCCGGTTGCGCATCGGGTGGCTCGGGCACGGCATCGAGCGGCACCGTGCCACCCTTTGCCCGCCGCCGCCGGTCGATGCACAGGTTGGCGGTGACACGATAGAGCCAGGTCGAGACCTTCGCCTCGCCCTCCCGCCAGTCCGGGGCCTGTCGCCAGAGCCGCAGCATCGCCTCCTGCGCCACCTCCTCGGCCTCTGCGCGATTGCCCAGAAGCCGATAGGCATGGGCAAAAACCCGCGGCGTCAACCGCAGCGTGAGCGCCCGCGCCGCCGACGGATCGCCTCTGGCGAAGTCGGCAAGCAGCGCCTCGTCCGGCGTGGTGTCGGAATCGTCGAAGGGCATGACCATCGCGTGAGGCTACAGCCGGCCCCGGCCCGCCACAAGCGGGCGTTGGGGCCGGGCGCGCATCAGCGGTTATAGAAATGCTGATGGATCACGACGCCCGGCTCAGCCTGTCCGCCGCCCAGACCAGTGCCCTTGCCGCCATGGCCCTGATAGCCCGCGCCGTGACGCCCGCGCATCCCTGCGCCGTGACGGCCCTTTTGACCCCCGTGCTTCTCGCGCATCCTGGCGAATTCCTCGGGCGAGATCGCCCCGTCGCCATCGGCATCGAGCCGCTCGAACATGCGCCCCGCCGGTCCGGCCTGCAATTCCTCCAGGCTCAGCATCCCGTCGCTGTCGCTGTCATGGCGCCCGATCATCCGGTCGGCATGCGCGGCGATGCGCGCGCTCGCGCGCTCGGTCATGCGAGCGACGAGTTCCTCGCGGCCGAGCAGACCGTCGCCATCGGTATCGGCCTGCCCGAAGCGCGTGGCGATGTCCTCCATGCTCAGGCCCTGGCCCATCATACCCTGGCCCATCATGCCCTGGCCCATCATGCCCTGGCCCGCGCCTTCCTGCCCCATACCCTGCGCACGCGCTTCGCTCAGCGCGCCAAGGCCGATGGCCAGCGCAAGCCCTGTCATGAGAACGGTCTTTTTCATGGTGATCCCTCCTTCGGGGTCCGGTGTGATCGTGTTGCGACGCGGCCTCCTCGGTCCCGTCTTCAAGGTGATACGCCGCCCCCCGCCCGTTCCGGCGCGGAAATCCGCGCCTCAGAGCGGCGCGATGTCGCCCTCGGCGCGCATGGCGTGGAATTCCGCCTCCCACCCGGCAAGGCGCCCCTCGGTGATGGCCGCGCGCATCCCCGCCACAAGCTCCTGGTAATAATGCAGGTTGTGCCAGGTAAGCAGCATCCCGGCGATCATCTCTCCGGCGCGATGGACATGATGGAGATAGGCGCGCGAATAGCCCCGGCAGACCGGACAGGTGCAATCCTCGTCCAGTGGGCGCGGATCGTCGGCATGGCGCGCGTTCTTGAGGTTGACCTGCCCGCGCCGCGTCCACGCCTGCCCGGTCCGCCCCGAGCGCGTGGGCAGCACGCAATCCATCATGTCCACTCCGCGCCTGACCGCGCCCACGATATCGTCGGGCTTGCCCACCCCCATGAGGTAGCGCGGGCGGTCGCCGGGCAGCAGATCACAGGCGTAATCGAGCACGCCGAACATCGCCGCCTGCCCCTCGCCCACCGCCAGCCCGCCGATGGCGTAGCCGTCAAAGCCGATGGCGCGCAGCGCCTCGGCGCTCTCCTCGCGCAACTCCCGCGTGACACCGCCCTGCATGATCCCGAACAGCGCATGGCCGGGCCGGTCGCCGAACGCCGCCTTCGACCGCTCCGCCCAGCGCATCGACAACCGCATGGCGCGGGCAACTTCGGCATCGGAGGCAGGCAGCGCCGGGCATTCGTCGAAACACATCACGATGTCCGACCCAAGCAGCCGCTGGATCTCCATCGAGCGTTCGGGCGTGAGCATGTGGCGCGAGCCGTCCACATGGCTCTGAAAGCGCACGCCCTCCTCGCTCAGCTTGCGCAGCCCGGCAAGGCTCATCACCTGGAAACCGCCCGAGTCGGTCAGGATCGGCCGCGCCCAGTTCATGAACCGGTGCAAACCGCCCAGCCGCGCCACCCGCTCCGCGCCGGGGCGCAGCATCAGGTGATAGGTATTGCCCAGAAGAATATCCGCCCCGGTGGCCGCCACGCTCTCGGGCAGCATCCCCTTGACGGTGGCCGCCGTGCCCACGGGCATGAAGGCCGGTGTGCGGATCTGCCCGCGCGGGGTGGTCATCACGCCCGCGCGCGCCGCCCCGTCCCGGGCCGTCACAACATATGAAAACCTGCTCATGTCGTCCACATGCAGCCAAAGCGCGCGCTTGCCAAGGCCATTGTCTCTTGGCGCGGCGGCGATTCCCGGACGCTCTCAGGTCAGCAGGCGCTAGATCTCGTCCTTGAACCGACCTCGGCGATGCCAGCCAGACCTGGCTTGACGACGTCGCCGCCCTGAAGAACAACCGTCCCGGAAAAGCCCTGGGCTGGCGAACCCCAGCCGAAGCCATGGCCGACTAAATCGCGGCCTTCAAATCAACCGTTGCACTTGAAGTTGGAATCTAAGCTTTGCCCGGCTTGCCGACGAGTATCATGAGGTCAACCGTCGGATTCACCGCGCCGAAAGCCTGGTCGAGCCGATGGACGAGTTTGCCGAGACGGAGCTGCGCAAGACGCGCGCGGGGCTCCCCTGGGCATGAACCGGCGCAGCAACCCGTTGGTGTTCTCGTTCGAGCCACGCTGCCAGGGGGCGTGCGGGTCGCAAAACCAGATGTCGATCTTCAGCCGCCGCGCCAGTTCGGGATGGCAGGCCCTCTCGGAACCGCGGTCGCAGGTCATGCTCTTGCGCGGGGCGGCGGGCAGGCGTTTCATCTGCCGGGTGAAGCTGTCGAGCACCGCCTCGGCGCCGTTGCCGCGCATCTTGCACAGACCAACGAAGCGGGTCTTGCGCTCGAGCAGTGTGCCGACGGAGGAGCGGTTGAACGCCCCCTGATCAGATCGCCTTCCCAGTGCGCCGGGACGAGGCGGGCCTCGATCTCTTCGGGGCGGTTGATAATCCTGAGCTCATCCGCGGCCATGGAGCTGCCCGCGACCAGCTTGCGCGGCCGCCAGCATCCGGCGGGCCCCGTCACGGGCGATCCCGGTCAGCGGGTCATCCATAGATTCCGGCTGACGCAGGGCGATGATGTCGGTATCGTTGGTCATAGGCGTATCGTTCCTTCTGGAAGTTCTGGCAGGCCCTGACACCCGCCACGATACGCCGCCGTCTCAAACAACATCACCCATTTCCCGCCATATCCCCTGCAGTGCTTGCCGGAACCAGCAGCTCTGGCTCTCTCGATGCGATGCTTGGCGAGATGAAAGAAGGCGATGCAAGCAGGAACGCTGAAGTCATGCGCCTGCGATCAGGAGGCCGCGCTAGAGATTCGATGGGTTAACGATACAGTTTCAGCTCACTGCCGCGATTGCATTGCCTGCGCGACTTTCCCACGCAAGCACTAGTCCCACAAACGGACGAAAGCGTAAGTAATTGATTTATAGTGTTTTTTGGTGCACCCGACAGGATTCGAACCTGTGACCTCTGCCTTCGGAGGGCAGCGCTCTATCCAGCTGAGCTACGGGTGCATACCGTTCGCGAGATGCTTACGCCATGCTTACGCGAGAATTTCGTCGTCATGAAGAGCAAACCCGACATTCGCTCAAACCGTTGTTTAGTCACTTCTTTCTTCCAACACAACCAGACATCACCAGCCTTGACATCAGCCTTCGGAGGGCGACACTCTATCCCGCTGAGCCATGGGTGCACTCTTGGCCGTTCCGTTACGCGATTTCGCAGCCGGTTGAAAGAGCAGATTCAAGATCGGGGCGCGCGGAGATGTCCGCCGGTCTGGAGCGAAGCCCTGTCCTGCACCATCCCGCCCGGCGACGAACCCGCGCTACCCCGCCTCGGCCAGCCGCGCCACATAACGCGCGAGCGTGTCGATCTCGAGATTGATCCGGTCGCCCACGGCGATCGTGCCCCAGGTCGTCACCGCCTGCGTGTGGGGGATGAGATTGACGCCGAACCTGTCGCCCTCGACCTCGTTCACGGTCAGCGAGGTGCCGTTGAGCGTGACCGAGCCTTTCGGCGCGATGAACCGCGCGAGCGGGCCGGGCGCGCGCAAGGTGAGGCGCGTGCTGTCGCCCTCCTCGCGTTGCGCGATCACCTCGGCCAACCCGTCCACATGGCCCGAGACGATATGCCCGCCCAGTTCGTCGCCGACGCGCAGCGCACGCTCCAGGTTCACGCGCCGCCCCTCGTCCCAGTTTCCGAGATTGGTCCTTGCCAGTGTCTCGGCAGAGATGTCCACGTCGAACCAGTCCGGCCCGAGCGCGACCACCGTGAGGCAGGCCCCGTCACAGGCGATCGAGGCGCCAATGACGATCCCGGCCGTGTCATGGCCCGTGGCGATTCGCGCGCGCATGTCGCCGCGCCGCTCGACCGAGGTGATGCGTCCGATATCGGTGATGATGCCCGTGAACATGGTCTGCCCTCCGCTTGATGCCTCATCGCCTAGCCCCATGCGCGCGCCAAGACAAGCGCCCGGCGCTTCGGGACGCTTGTTTTCGCGCAATTTCCGCACTATCAAGGCGCATAAAACATATTTGTTCGAGCGAGTATTTGAACGGTGCGGCACGATACGCCCCCACGCCAGCGCGCCTTTCTGTTCCTTCAGGGGCCCCACGGGCCGTTCTTCTGGCGGCTCGGGCAGATGCTGCTGCGGGCGGGCACGCGGGTGCACCGTGTGGGCTTCAACGCGGGCGACCGGGCGTTCTGGCCCGGGCGTGAGAGCTACATCCCGTTCTGCGACGCGCCCGATCTCTGGCCCGCGACGCTGCGCCGCCTTATCGCCGAACATGCCATCACCGATCTCGTGCTCTACGGCGATACCCGCCCGATCCATGCCGAGGCAGTGGCCATCGCCCGCGCCACGGGCCTTGTCGTGCATGTGTTCGAGGAAGGCTACTTGCGCCCCTACTGGATCACTTACGAGCGCGGCGGCGCGAATGGCCATTCCCGCCTGATGGAGATGAGCGTGGCCGAGATGCGCGCCGCGCTTGCGCTGTCGGACATGGACACCGCCCTGCCGCCGGCAAGCTGGGGCGACATGCGCCAGCACGTCTTTTATGGCGCGCTCTATCACGGCTTTGTCCTCTTCCTGAACCAGCGCTACCGCCGCTTTCGTCCGCATCGCGCGCTCAGTGTCGGAGAGGAATTCGCGCTCTATCTCAAGCGGCTCCTTTTCATGCCGGCTCAAGCGCTGGAACGGCGTGTGGAGACCTGGCGCATCCGCAATGGCGGCTTTCCCTATCATGTGGCGCTGTTGCAGCTTGAACATGACGCCTCGTTTCAGGCACATTCGCCCTTTGCCTCGATGACCGGGTTCCTGGAGGTCGTGCTCGACGGGTTCGCCCGCGGCGCGCCGGGCCATCATCACCTTGTCATCAAGGCGCACCCTCTCGAGGACGGGCGCGCACCCATCCGGGCCACGCTGCGCCGGCTGACCGCGGCCCATGGCCTGCGCGGTCGCGTCCACTATCTGCGCGGCGGCAAGCTCGCGCCGCTTCTGGACGAGGCGCGCAGCGCCGTCACCGTCAATTCCACCGCCGCGCAGCAGGTGCTCTGGCGCGGCATCCCGCTACGCACCTTCGGCGCGGCGGTCTATGCAAGGCCAGAATTCGTCTCGGCCCTGCCGCTGCCCGAGTTCTTCGCCCGCGCCGAGCGCCCCGACCGCCGCGCTTATGCCGATTACCGGCGGTTTCTGCTGGAAACGAGCCAGCTTCCCGGCGGGTTCTATTCCGCGCGCGGCCGCCGCCAGGTGCTGCGGCAGGTGGTGGACATGATGCTCGCCTCCGAAGACCCCTATGACGCGCTGCGCTCCGGCACGGCTGCGCCACGACAACAATTGCGCCTCATCCCCTGAAACAAGCCCAAGGAAGCGCTGGATTTCCGGAGCGAGGGTCGCTAGCTTCTCCGGAAAATGACGACGCGGGACAATAACAGGTCGAGGAGACCAGACAGTGACCACCTCCGGAACCCGATGGGTCAAACCCGTCGCAGCGCTGATGATCATGACCATCGTCGCGGGCTGTGCGCTGCCGCGCTCTGGCCCCAACAAGCGCGAACTCTTCGCCGGATCGGTGGAAAAACAGGGCGATGCCTTTGTCGTCGTCGTCGATGACGCGGTGACGCGCGCCACCGCCGTGCAGCCCGCGCTTGGCTTTACCAGCGATTTCCTCAACGCGGGCCTGCTCGGCTCGGATCAGATCAGCCCCGGCGACACGCTTGGCCTGACCATATGGGAAAACGTCGATGACGGGCTTCTGGCCGGGCCGGCGTCGAACCAGACGATCCTGGAGGAGATGCAGGTCGATGGCGCGGGCTTCATCTTTGTGCCTTATGCGGGCCGTATCAAGGCGGCGGGCAACACCCCCGAAGGTGTGCGCCGGGCGATTACCGAACAGCTCGAACAGCAGACCCCCGATCCGCAGGTCGAGGTGCGCCGCGTGGCAGGCAACGGCGCGACCGTGTCGGTCAGCGGTGCCGTCGGCGGGCAGGGCGTCTATCCGATCGAGGCACCGACGCGGCGCCTGTCAGCGATGATCGCGGCGGCGGGCGGTGTCGCCGTCGTGCCCGAGGTCGCGCAGATCACCGTGATCCGCGGCGACAGGAAGGCCACGGTCTGGTTCCAGGACCTGTTCAGGTATCCGCACTTTGATATCCCGCTGCGGGGCGGCGATCGCATCCTCGTCGAGGCCGACACCCGCGCCTATACCGTGCTCGGGGCGACCGGCCGGCAGGCGCGCGTCGTCTTTGAAACCCGCACGCTGAGCGCGCTCGAGGGCCTGGCGCAGGTGAGCGGTCTGTCCTCGGCCATGGCCGATCCGACCGGCATCTTCGTGATCCGCAACGAAAAACCCGAGATCGCCAAAGAGGTGCTCGGACGCGACGACCTGGCGGGCACGCCGCGCATGGTCTATGTGCTCGATCTGAAACAACCCAACGGAATCTTCATCGCGCGAGATTTCATCATCCGTGACAACGACACGATCTATGTGACCGAGGCCCCCTTCACGCAATGGGCCAAGATCGTCGCGGCGCTGACCGGCACGCTTGGCGCGGTCGGCTCGGTCTCGACCGCCTCGAGCACCCTCTCCGGGGACTTTTGACGGCAATGCCCGTGCGTGAGCCCGCCGGGGACGCGCCCCGGCGGGTTTTCCATTTCAACGGCGGATTTCTGTGGCAGCGCAGGGTGCGGCGCATCCTGACGCTTGCCGGCCTTGATCTGCGCCTCGGCTGGCCCTCGGGCGATGATCTGGTCGCGGTCTGGGGCAAAAGCCCGGTCGCCGCGCGGGGCGAGGCGGTGGCGGCGCGCACCGGCGCGGGGCTTTTGCGGATCGAGGATGCGTTTGTGCGCTCGGTTCTGCCGGGGCGCAGCGGCACGCCGCCCATCGGCCTGCTGATCGACCGGCAGGGTGTGCATTTCGACGCCTCCCAACCCTCCGATCTCGAAACGATTCTCGCCCGCCATCCGCTTGACGAAACCCCGCTTCTCGATCGCGCGCGCGCGGCCATCGCGCGGCTGCGCGAGGCGCATATGACCAAGTATTCCGGCGTCGATCCCGATCTGCCCTGCCCTGCGCCGGGCTATGTTCTGGTGATCGACCAGACGCGCGGCGATGCCTCGGTGCGCCATGGCGGGGCGGATGCGACCACCTTCCGCGACATGCTCGCGCGCGCGCGCCGAGAGCATCCGCACGCCCCCATCCTCATCAAGACCCACCCCGAGACCGCGCAGGGCCACCGCGCGGGCCATTTCGGCGCCTCTGACGCCCGCGACCGCGTGCGCCTGATCGCCGACCCGCTCAGCCCCTGGCACCTGCTCGACGGGGCCATCGCGGTCTATACCGTCTCTTCCCAGCTTGGCTTCGAGGCCATCCTCGCGGGACATCGCCCCCATGTCTTCGGCCTGCCCTTCTATGCCGGCTGGGGCCTGACGGCGGATCGCCACCCCGCCCCCCTGCCCCGGCGCGGGCGCGCGCTCACCCGCGCGCAGCTTTTTGCCGGGGCGATGATCCTCTACCCCACCTGGTATGATCCCTGCCGTGACCGCCTTTGCGATCTGGAGGTGGCGCTCGACGCCTTCGAGGCAGAGACCCGCGAATGGCGCGAGGATCGCCGGGGCTGGAGCGCCTACGGGATGCGGCTGTGGAAGCGCGCGCCGCTGCAACGGTTCTTCGGACGCTACCGCCGCGTGATCTTCGACCGGGCCGCCCCCGGCCGCCCGGCGATGGTCTGGGCCTGCGCGCGCGCGCCCGCCCCCGACGGCGCGATGCGCATCGAGGACGGGTTCGTGCGTTCGCGCGGCCTCGGGGCCGATCTGGTGGCGCCGCTCTCGCTCGTGCTCGACGGTCCGGGCATCTATTACGACCCCGCGCGCGAGAGCCGCCTTGAACGCCTGATTGCCGCGCGCGCGTGGCTGCGCCCCGATCAGGCTGCCCGCGCAGAGGCGCTTATCGCCATGCTCACCCGCCACGGCCTGAGCAAATACAATCTCGGCGCGCCCGCCCCCGCGCTGCCACAGGGCCACCGCATCCTCGTGCCGGGGCAGGTGGAGGATGACGCCTCGATCCGGCTGGGGGCGGGAGGGACCGCCACCAATCTCGACCTGATCCGCAAGGCGCGCGCCGCCAACCCCGGCGCGGTGATCCTCTACAAGCCCCACCCCGATGTCGAGGCCGGGCTGCGCCCCGGCACCATCCCCCCCGAGAGGCTTTGGGGGCTGGTGGATGCCATCGTGCCCGGCACCGATCCGGCAAGCCTCCTGCCGCTGGTCGATGAGGTCTGGACCATGACCTCGCTTCTGGGGTTCGAGGCGCTTGTGCGCGGGGTGCGCGTGACCACCACCGGCGCGCCGTTCTACGCGGGCTGGGGCCTGACCCGCGATCTGGGCCGGATCCCCGCCCGCCGGAGCGCGCGCCCTACGCTCAACGGGCTGGTCCATGCCGCGCTCATCGACTATCCGCGCTACCGCGACCCCGTCTCCGGCCTGCCCTGCCCGGTCGAGGTGGTGGTCGAGCGCCTCGCCCATGGCCCCCTGCCCCGCCCGGGCCGCGCCAACCGCGCGCTGGCCCGGCTGCAAGGCGCGCTTGCCACCCATGCCCGGCTCTGGCGCTGACAGGTCCCGGATTTCCGCTTGCCCTTGGCCGCCCCCTGCGGTCATTTGCGCCCCGAGACGCCACATCACGGAGTGCCCATGCCCTTTACCCTTGCCACCTGGAACATCAACTCGGTGCGGCTGCGCGCGCCACTTGTCGCGCGGCTCTTGCGCGAGGAAGGGCCGGATATCCTGTGCCTCCAGGAATGCAAGAGCCCGGTCGAGAAGATCCCCGCCGCGATCTTCGAGGGCCTCGGCTATCCGCACATGATCGCGCGTGGCGAAAAGGGCTATAACGGCGTGGCGATCCTGTCGCGCCATCCCATCGAGGAGGCGGGCAGCCTCGATTTCGCGGGTCTCGGCCACGCGCGCCACATCGCCGGGCGGCTGGAGAACGGCGTGGTGATCCATAATTTCTATGTGCCCGCCGGGGGGGACGTGCCCGACCGCGACGCGAATGTAAAATTCGGCCAGAAGCTCGATTACCTCACCGACATGCGCGATTTCTTCCGCGAGAGCCGCCCGGAACGGTCGATCCTCGTGGGCGATCTCAACATCGCCCCGCGCGAGGATGACGTGTGGTCGCACAAGCAGCTTCTCAGGATCGTGAGCCACACGCCGGTGGAGGTCGCGCATCTGGGCGATGCGATGGAGGCGGGCGGCTGGCGCGACATCACCCGGCAGGACATCCCCGAGGGGCAGCTTTACAGCTGGTGGAGCTATCGCGCCCGCGATTGGGACGAGGCCGACAAGGGCCGCCGCCTCGATCACATCTGGGCCAGCGCCGATATCGCCGCCTCGGGCCACGGCTCGCGCATCCTGCGCGCCGCGCGCGGCTGGGAGCAGCCAAGCGACCACGCGCCGGTTTTCGCGACATTTGATCTTTGACACTGCCGGATGCACCCACATATACGGGGCCAATCCGGATAAAGGGGAGACACGACATGCTGGAACTGGGCAAGACGACCGGCCCCGCGGCCGCCGATCTGGTGCGCGACGTAACCGAGGCGGATTTCATGGCCGAGGTGATCGACGCCTCGAAGGCCGTACCGGTGATCGTCGATTTCTGGGCACCCTGGTGCGGCCCGTGCAAGACGCTTGGCCCCGCGCTCGAGGCGGCGGTGATCAAGGCCAAGGGCGCGGTGCGCATGGCCAAGGTCGATGTGGACCGGAATCAGATGATCGCGGAGCAACTCAGGGTGCAGTCCATCCCGACGGTCTATGCCTTCTGGCAGGGCCAGCCGATCGACGGCTTTCAGGGCGCGGTGCCGCCCTCGGAGGTGGAGGCCTTTGTCGCGCGCGTGGTGCAGGCGGCGGGCGGCGATGCAAGCGGCGGGCTGGACGAGGCGCTTGACGCCGCCGACGAGATGCTCGAGACGGGCGCGCTGTCGGATGCGATGCAGACCTATGCGGCGGTGGTGCAGGAAGAGCCGGAAAATGCGCGCGGCTTTGCCGGGATGGCGCGGGTGCAGATCGCGCTTGGCGATCTCGATCAGGCCGAATCGGTGCTGAACGGTGCCCCCGCCTCCATCGCCGGCAAGGCCGAGATCGAGGCGGCTCATGCCCAGATCGCGCTTGCCCGGCAGGCGCAGAATGCAGGGCCCGTGGCCGAGTTGCGCGCCGCGGTCGAGGCCGACCCCGACAACCACCAGGCGCGCTACGATCTGGCGCTGGCGCTTTACGCAGAGGGCCAGGCGCAGGAGGCCGTGGATGAGTTGCTCGAACTGTTCCGCCGCGACCGCGAGTGGAACGATGGTGCCGCGCGCGCGCAGCTTTTCACCATCTTCGAGGCGCTCAAGCCCAACGATCCGGTGCTTCTGAACGGCCGGCGCAAGCTGTCGTCGATGATATTTGCCTGAGCGGCGCGGCGGGCTAGCTCCTGAACATGACATACACCCACGATCTGCCCGAAATCATTCCGGTTTTCCCGCTGCCCGGCGCGCTGCTCCTGCCGCGCGCGCGGCTGCCGTTGCATATGTTCGAGCCGCGCTATCTGGCGATGCTCGACGATGCGCTCAAGACGCCCGAGCGGGTGATCGGCATGATCCAGCCCAACCGCGTGCCGGGGCGCGAGGGGCACGGGCTTCATGCCATCGGCTGCGTGGGCCGCGTGACGCAGTTTTCCGAGACCGAGGACGGGCGCTACATGGTAACGCTGTCTGGCCTCTCGCGCTATCGCGTGATCGAGGAGGTCGAGGGCTTCACGCCCTATCGCCGCGCGCGCGTAAGCTGGGCCGGGTTCGAGCGCGACCTGGGGCCGGCAGAGACCGATCCCGGCTTTGAGCGCGCGCGCTTCATGGCGCTGCTTGCGCGCTATTTCAAGGCGCGCGGCCTTCAGACCGACTGGAGCTCGCTCAAGGAGGCCGAGGACGAGCTGTTGATAAATTCGCTCTCGATGCTCCTGGGGTTCGAGCCGGAGGAGAAGCAGGCGTTGCTGGAGGCGCCTTCGCTGCCGACGCGGCGCGAGACACTGGTCACGCTGATCGAATACGCCCTGCGTGGCGGCGATAACGAGGACATCATGCAATGAACGACGACGCCTCTGACAGGCCCGCGCCCACCCCCGCCTTTGACCGCAGGATGCTCGAGGCGCTGGTCTGCCCGCAGACCCACGGCCTGCTGGAATATGACGCCGAACGGCAGGAACTGACAAGCCGCCGCGCGGGGCTGGCCTTTCCGATCCGCAACGGCATCCCGGTCATGCTGATCGACGAGGCCCGCACGCTGGAGTGAGGGGGCGACTTTGGCCCGATGCGCGCCCGCTGCCGCCTTGCCGCTCACCCCGGCACGCGCGTGGCCGACAGGTCGAACGAAATTCCGACTTCGAAACCGAGCGATCCGGGATCCGTGGTGCCCATGCCGATCCCGAAGTCGCGCCGGTCCACGACAAGGCCGCCCTCGGAGCGCGCGGTGTCGCCGTCCATGGCAAGTGCAAAGGGCATTTCGACCGGCAGGCTCTCGCCCTTGATGGTCAATGTTCCGCGCGCCACATGTCCGCCCTTCGTCGCCACGAGATCGGCGGTGAAGGTGGCGGTCGGATATTGCTCGGCGTTGAAGAACTCCTTTCCCATGGCCTGCCGTGTGACCGAGCCGAGCGCGAGCGAGGGGATCGCCACCACGACCTCTACCGTGCCGTGGCGCCCCTCGGCATCGGGCTTCTCGGCATAGGTGATGGCTGCGGTCCAGTCCCCGAAACTGCCGGTTACCTCCGCGCCCATCTGACGGACGCGGATTTGCAGGCGGCCATCCTGCACCGCCCAGCCCGATGGCACCGCGGCCAGCCGCTCGCCGCCCGCGCCCGCGCGTGTCTCGAACCAGCCGAGCGCCGCCGCCCCGCCCAGCACCACGCCCCAGATTGCCAGCGCCGAGACGAACGGCAGGAGGTGGCCGGGCTGCCGTGCGCTTGGCTGGCCCGCGGCGCCACCGGGCAGCATCCGGCGCAAGGTCGCATCGTGATCGATGATGTGATGCTTGAGCGCGCCCGCGACATGGGCGGCCAGCGCGCCCGCAAGCGTGAGCACAAAGACGAGATGGAGCGTGGCGGCGATCTCCGACACCGCCTCGGACCTGGGCACGAACGGCAGGCCCTGCCCGAACGGCCACCAGATCGGCGCAAAGCCGGTGGTCGCGGCGTGGTGCACCCAGCCCGAAAGCGGCACCAGAACGAGCGCGCCGTAAAGCAGCCAGTGCACCGTCTCCGCCGCCCATGCCTCGAACACGCGATCGCCATTGAGCAGCCCCGGCCTGGGTTGCGAGAGCGCCCAGAGGATGCGCCCGAGCGCCACGATGAACACCGCGACCCCGGTTGTCTTGTGGATCGAGAAGAGGAGCGCGGCGCGCGCGATGAGGGCATCGCTGCCGGTTGCCTGCGCCTCCTGGCCGATCTCCGCCGCGACCCAGCCCAAAGGCAGGTTGACGAGAATCAGCAGCGCGGCAAGCCAGTGAAACGTCCTGGTGACGGCGCCGTAGGTGCTGGCGGAATTGGTCAGCGGCATCCCGAAGGCTCCTGGTATTAATCGCGCCCAATCTAGCGGGAATGGCGGGCGCGACAATCGCCCCCTGCGCACAGGCCCCGTGCGTGCGCGCGGAAACCGCGTTGCCTTGGGCCGCGCCCCGATGTATCGGAGGGCGATTTTCGCGGGAGGAAAGCAGATGAGCCGGGCATTCGTATTTCCGGGACAGGGCGCGCAGGTGATCGGGATGGGCGCGGATCTTGCCGCCGCCTATCCGGCGGCGAAGGCGGTGTTCGAGGAGGTGGACGAGGCGCTTGGGCAAGACCTCTCGGCGCTCATCTGGGAGGGCGAGCAGGAGGCGCTCACGCTGACGCAGAACGCGCAGCCTGCGCTGATGGCCACCTCGCTTGCCGCGTTGCGCGCGCTTCAGTCCGAGGGCGTGGGCATCGACGCAGCGGCCTTCGTGGCCGGCCACTCGCTCGGTGAATATTCCGCGCTTGCCGCGGCCGGTGCCCTGAGCGTGGCCGATTGCGCGCGCCTCCTGCGTATCCGGGGCCGCGCCATGCAGGAGGCCGTGCCCGTGGGAGTTGGCGCGATGGCGGCCCTTCTCGGTCTTGATTTCGACACGGTGCGCGCGGTGGCCGCAGAGGCGGCGCAAGGCGAGGTCTGCCAGGCCGCCAATGACAACGACCCCGCGCAGGTCGTGGTCTCGGGCCACAAGGGCGCGGTGGCGCGCGCGGTCGAGATCGCCCGGGCGCGCGGGGCGAAGCGGGCGGTGATGCTGCCCGTCAGCGCACCGTTTCACTGCGCGCTGATGCAGCCCGCCGCCGAGGCGATGGCGCGCGCGCTCGGCGATGTCACGATCACCCCGCCCGCCGTGCCGCTGGTTGCCAATGTCCGCGCAAGCGCGGTGAGCGATCCGGCGGAAATCCGCGCGCTTCTGGTCGAGCAGGTCACCGGCGCCGTGCGCTGGCGCGAGTCGGTGCAATACATGGGCGCGCAAGGCGTCACCGAGATCTGGGAGATCGGCACGGGCAAGGCGCTTTCGGGCATGGTCCGGCGCATCAACCGCGAAATTGCCTGTCGGGCCATCGGCACGGCGGCAGAGGTTCACGATGCTGCCGCCGCGCTCGGCTGAGCGGCGCGAGGCAGGAAAAGGAGGGACTCATGTTCGATCTGACGGGAAAATCCGCGCTCATCACCGGCGCGTCGGGCGGCATCGGCGCGGGCATCGCGCGCGCGCTGCATGGGGCGGGCGCGACGGTGGGGCTGTCGGGAACGCGGCTGGCCCCGCTCGAGGAACTGGCCGTCGATCTGGGCAGCCGCGCCCATGTGCTGCCCTGCAATCTGGGCGATCCGCAGGCGGTCGAGACGCTGCCCAAGCAGGCGATCGCCGCCATGGGCAGCCTCGATATACTGGTGAACAATGCGGGCATCACCCGCGATCAGCTTTTCATGCGCATGTCCGACGAGGACTGGCTGGATGTGCTCAACGTCAATCTCACTTCGGCGATGCGGCTGTGCCGCGCGGCCGTGCGCCCGATGATGAAGTCCCGATGGGGCCGCATCATCAATATCGGCTCGGTGGTCGGCTCGATCGGCAATCCCGGTCAGGTGAACTATGCCGCCGCCAAGGCGGGGCTGGTGGGCATGACCAAATCCATCGCCTGCGAGGTCGCCGCGCGCAACATCACCGCGAATATGGTGGCGCCCGGTTTCATCGCCACGCCAATGACCGACAAGCTGACCGCAGATCAGAAAACCACGCTCTATGCCAGGATCCCGGCAGGGCGCATGGGCACACCCGAAGAGGTGGCCGCCGCCGTGCTCTATCTTTCCAGCCCCGAGGCGGGCTATGTCACCGGCACCACGCTGCATGTGAATGGCGGCATGGCGATGGTCTGAGGCGGGGGATTTCCGCCGCGACCGCACCTTGGGAAAGCATTTGCCATTGCCATTCACTGTGCTATAGGCCACGGCAGCTTTGGCCGGAGGGGGCGCGGTTTCCTTCGGTTGCCTGACAGGTTCAGGCAGGCGACAGCCGCCCGCGACGGGCACGAACCACAGCCGCTACCCGGCAAGGGCAGGGGCAGACCACAGGGCATATTGCCCGCGACAATGTGAGGAACGAGACATGAGCGATATCGCTGACCGCGTGAAAAAGATCGTGGTGGAACATCTGGGCGTCGAGGAAGACAAGGTCGTGGACAAGGCCTCGTTCATCGACGATCTGGGCGCAGACAGCCTCGACACGGTCGAACTGGTGATGGCGTTCGAAGAGGAATTCGGCATCGAGATCCCCGATGACGCCGCCGACACCATCCAGACTGTCGGTGACGCGGTGAAGTTCATCACCGAAGCATCCTGAGTTTCGCCTCTCCGAGGCAGGCATGGACCCCGCCACCGGCGGGGTTCTTTCGTTCGGGCGCGCGCGCACGGGCCTTCTCGCTCTTGCCCCCCGCCCCCAAGAACGGATAAGAGCAGCGGAAGCGAAACAGGGAAGGGGCGGCATCATGCGGCGCGTCGTTGTCACGGGATTGGGTCTGGTGACCCCGCTTGCCGATGGGGTGGAGTTGAGCTGGAGCCGTCTGCTGGCGGGCAAGTCCTGCGGCGGCACGATAACCCGGTTCGATCCCGTGAACGTCGTGACGAAATACGCCTGCGAGATACCGCTTGGCGATGGCACCGACGGCACCTTTCTGGCCGACCGTTACATGGAGCCGAAAGAGCGTCGCAAGGTCGATGATTTCATCCTCTATGGCGTCGCCGCCGCCCAGCAGGCGGTCGAGGATTCCGGCTGGATGCCCGAGGATGACGCGGCCCGCGAGCGCACCGGCGTCATGATCGGCTCTGGCATCGGCGGGCTGCGCTCGATCGAGGAAACCGCCAATCTGGTGCGCGACAAGGGCGTGCGGCGAGTCTCGCCCTTCTTCATTCCCGGCGCGCTGATAAACCTCATCTCGGGGCAGGTCAGCATCCGGCACGGCTTCAAGGGGCCGAACCATTCGGTAGTGACCGCCTGCGCCACGGGCGCGCACGCAATCGGGGACGCGGCGCGGCTGATCATGTTCGGCGATGCCGATGTGATGGTCGCAGGCGGCGCCGAAGCCTCGATCTGCGAATTGGGCATCGCCGGGTTCAACGCCTGCAAGGCGCTTTCGACCAAGCGCGCCGATACGCCCCATGCGGCCAGCCGCCCCTATGACGTGGATCGCGATGGATTCGTGATGGGCGAGGGCGCGGGCGTGGTTGTTCTCGAAGAGTATGAACATGCCAGGGCGCGCGGTGCGAAGATCTATGCCGAGATCCTCGGTTACGGCCTCTCGGGCGATGCCTATCACATCACCGCGCCCGCCGAGGATGGCGACGGTGGCCTGCGCGCCATGCGCGCGGCGCTCAAGAATGCCGCGCTGGAGCCCGGCGATATCGACTATGTCAACGCGCACGGCACCTCGACCATGGCCGATGTGATCGAATTGCGCGCGGTCGAGCGGCTTCTGGGCGCGGCGGCGGCGGGCGTCACCATGTCCTCGACCAAATCCTCGACCGGGCACCTTCTGGGTGCTGCGGGCGCGGTCGAGGCGATCTTTTCCATCCTCGCGCTACGCGATCAGGTCGCGCCGCCGACGATCAACCTCGACAATCCGGCTGTGGAAACGGTGCTCGACCTCGCGCCCAATACCAAACGCGAGCGCAGGATCGACGTGGCGCTATCGAACAGCTTCGGCTTTGGCGGGACCAACGCGGCGCTTGTGATCGGCAAGGTGCGCTGATGTGGCGTCATATCGTTTCGAATTTCCTGACGCTGCTGGTGGTGGTGGTGTTCCTTCTGGGTGGCGCGATCCTGTGGGGGCAGTCGCAATACAAGGCCGCCGGCCCGCATGACGAGGCGATCTGCCTGCGCGTGACGCCGGGCAGCACCATGCGCGGCGTCTCGCGGCAACTGGAGGAGGAGGGAGCAGTCTCGAGCGGCGCGATCTTTCGCATCGGCGCCGATTATGCCGGCCGCGACGGCGATCTCAAGGCGGGAAGCTGGCTCATCCCCGAGCACGCGAGCATGACCGAGATCACCGACATCATAACCCGCGGCGGCGCGAGCACCTGCGGCACCGAGATCGTCTGGCGCATCGGCGTGGCGGCCATGGACGTCACCGTGCGCGAGCTTGACCCCGCCACGGGCCGGTTCGTCGAGCGGGTGCGGTTCGATCCCGCCGCGGACGAGGCCGCGCCCGAGGTCTATGAGACCACGCGCGCGCGCGCCGATACGCGGTTTCGCGTGGCCTTTGCCGAAGGGCTGACCAGCTGGCAGGCGGTGGAGGGGCTTGGCGCGGTCGAGGTGCTGACCGGCGAGGTGGCCGAGATCCCGCCCGAGGGCAGCCTTGCGCCCGACAGCTACGAGGTGCGCGCGGGCGATACCCGGACAAACGTGCTGGCGCGGATGGCCGCCGCGCAAGAGGTGATCCTGGCCGCCGCATGGGAGAGGCGCGCCGAGGGGCTGCCGCTGGACACCCCCAAAGAGGCGCTGATCCTCGCCTCGATCATCGAAAAGGAAACCGGCGTGCCCGAGGAGCGCGGCCAGGTGGCCAGCGTCTTTGTCAACCGGCTCCGGCAGGGGATGCGGCTCCAGACGGACCCGACGGTGATCTATGGCGTGACCGAGGGGCGCGGCGTGCTCGGGCGCGGACTGCGGCAGAGCGAATTGCGCCGCGCGACGCCGTGGAACACCTATGTGATCGACGGGCTACCACCCACGCCGATTGCCAATCCGGGCCGCGCGAGCATCGCGGCGGCGCTCAACCCCGATGACACCGGATACCTCTATTTCGTGGCCGATGGCAGCGGCGGGCATGTCTTTGCCGAGACGCTTGACGAGCACAACCGCAACGTCGCGCGCTGGCGCCGGATCGAGGCCGAGCGCGGGGGCGACTGACACGAGGGCAAGCGATTGGCCTGCGGCTTGTCGCGGGCCCTCACCGCTCCATCAGGTCCCGATAGTAACTGCGCAGCAGCAACAGGCCCGCCACCGTGCAGATCAAGGCCACGCCGTAAGCGTAGATGGAATCGACATATTCGCCCTTGTAGCTGAAATAGAATGCGCGGCGCGCCTCACCCGTCACATGAAGCAGCGGATTCCATTCCAGCCAGCCCCGATATGGCTGAGGTATGTTGTCGGGCAGAAATATGACCCCAGAAATTATGAAAAGCGGTCTCGTTATCACCGACCAGATGGACGCCCAGACCTGATTGCGCGAGACCAGCACACAGTTCAACACCCCGATCCCGAAACCGAGTGCGATGGCCATGGCGTAGGCGTTCAACAGGGTTTCAAGCCGCAGCACGGTGCGCGTCTCGAAGACCGACAGGATGATCGCGAAGAGCAGGACCGAAACCGTGAGCTGCGTCAGCACATTCAGGATCAGCCGCGCCAGCAGGGCATCGAGAAAGGTCACGCGCGGATAGCTCAGCAACTGGCGGGAGAAATTGATCGACTGCTGAACCTTGACGGATGTGCCCAGGGCCAACATGAAGGGCAACAAGCCGCTGGCGTAGAAGATCGCAAAATTATCGCCCAGTGGCGGCGAGCGAAATCCGAGCGAAAAGACCGCGACCAGGACCGCCAGCCCAAGCGCCGGTTCGAGAATGGCCCAGGCATATCCGCCCGGAGACTTGCCATAAGTCGTGCTCATCTCGCGCAGGATCAGGGCCGAGATGGTCCGCAACGACGCCCATCTCGGCAAACGCCGTGCGACGGGAGCGAGGCCCGCGGGTTGCTGCATGTCGTCCTGAAGTGCCATCGTGCTTGCCGTGCTGTCCCCACATTTAGTCCGCACCGTGTCGGCCGTCTCGCCGCGCGACCGGGCGTGCCGACGCCATCTGGCAAGTCAGCCCTTGTATATCGCGAGCGCCCGGGATTTTCCAAGCGGGAATCTGCCCAGCCGGAAAGCCGCGCTGGCCCTGTCTTTGCGACCGATGTGAAGTCCTGTTCATGCCGCGCGAAGTCTTGCCGCTCAGAATTGCAGGCTCAGCCCCAGTATCGGCCCCGAGAAGCTGCCCTCGAACCCTTTGCCGTCGTCGTCGTAATCGACATATAGGTGCCGGTAACCCGCCGAGAGAAACAGCCGCTCGCGCGCCTGCCAATTGACCGTCGCCAAAAGCTGCGAGGTGAGGTCCGATCCGACCCCGAAGCCGCCGACATCCGCATATCCGATCACCGACCAGCGATCATTCAGCCGGATATTGGTGCGCGCGGCAAGAATCGGATCGGTGAAATCCACGGAAAGCCCTGCCGCCAGCCCCGGCACCGGCGTTTTCGCGCGCGCCTCGACATCCCAATGGCGCAGGCCGATAAGGTAATCTATCGTCGCCCGCTTCGTGGCAAGCGCGCGATAGCCTGCGGCAAGGGTGAACGAACTCTGTTCCAGCCGCCCCGTCACCGGCAGGCCGAGGCCCGGCACCGTGCCATCGCGCGAACTGCGCGAGGTCGAGTAGTCGCCGAGCAGCACAAAACGGTCCTGCCGGAACAGGCCGGAAAGGAAAAACGCGCTGTCGAGATCTTCGAGCACATCCCTCAGCCCCTCGCTGAAGCGCAAAGACGGCCCGCCCGCAACGGGCCGCACCGTGCCGCCAACACCGCTGCCCCAGACATAGGGCGTCAGTTGAAACACCCGATCCTGCGCCACGGCAGGCAGGGCAAGCAGGCCAAGCGCCAGCGTCATCGCAAACCGTGGCAGCATCACAGCGCGTCCTTCACAAGCGCCCCGCCCTTCATGATCAGCGCGAGGCTCTCCTCCGGCCGGTCGAGCCAGTCAAGCCCCGCCTCCGGCTCACCGGTCACCACCAGAAGATCGGCCATCGCCCCCGCCTCGATCACGCCAAGCCGCCCGTCATAGGACGCGCGCGCACCGGACATGGCCAGCAATTCGCCCGCGGCACCCGTGGCCATGCGCAGCGCCTCGAGTGGGGCCATGAAGCGGGTCAGCTTGGCCAGTTGCCGCCCCTGACTGCTGGCGCCTTCGGGGTTCATCAGGATGTCGGTGCCAAAGGCCATGTTGACGCCTTCGGCGCGGCCCATCTCGAAGGCCTTTAAGGTGCCTGCGGACACCTCTTCCTGCTTGGCGCGTCGCGCGGGATCGGGCTGGGGATTGGAATCCTCATCCATCAGGAAGGGCTGGATAGACCACCACGTTCCCGTGTCCTTCATCATGCGCACGGTATCCGCATCGGCCAGTTGCCCGTGCTCGATGGATCTGACACCCGCGCGCAAGCACCGCTGAATTCCCTCTGACGTGTAAACATGGGCGCAGACATAAGTGCCCCAATCCGTTGCCGCCTCGACCGCCGCGCGCATCTCGTCTTCGGTGAACTGCAGGCTTTCGAGCGGATCATAGAGCGAGGTGACGCCGCCGCCCGCCATGATCTTGATCTGGCTCGCGCCCTTCATCAACTGTTCGCGCACGCGCCGCAGCACCTCGGCGCGCCCGTCGGCAATCGCCGTCACGCCCATCTTTTCGCTATAGCTCAGATCGCCATCGGCGCGCGGCAGCTCGTTCAACATCCGGAAATCGCCATGCCCCGAGGTCTGCGAGATCATCGCGCCGGAAGCAAGGATACGCGGCCCCGCCACAACCCCGCGATCAATCGCCAGTTTCAGCCCAAAGGCCGGCCCGCCGACATCCCGCACGGTGGTGAACCCGCGCAGAAGGGTCGCGCCAGCCTGCCGTCCGGCCATCAGATGCACGAAACCTATATCGGCGCTCATCGCCTGAAGCTGCGTCACGCCCACCAGCGTGGAATGCCAATGCGCGTCGATGAGGCCCGGAATCACCGCCCGCCCGCCGCAATCAATGCGCCGCGCACCCTCCGGCCCCTGCCCCGCCGGGATCAGCGCGGCGATGCGTCCGCCTTCGATCAGGATATCGCGCCCCGCCTGCATGGCGAGGGTCTGACCGTCGAAATGGCGCAGATTGGTCAGAAGGATCGGCTGGCCGGCACCCTGTCCGTGCGCAGCTTCGTGCGCGAGGCCAAAGCCCGCGAAAAGCCCCAGAACGGCTGCCGTCCCGCCCAGAAACTCGCGACGGCGCAGATCAGCCTCGATCCGCGCAAAGGCCGCCCTTGTGACCGGCGCGCCGCACAGGCAGAAATCGGCTGCTCCCCGCGCGAGCGCGACATTACAGACCTGACACATTCAACCCTCGCAACGTCGCCGGCGACACTTTCCCTCAGGCTAACGCCCCTCAGGATAGCTGTCCATCCCGGATGATCACATTTCCCCTCGGCGCTCCGCATTTTTCATGGCGAGATCGGTTCTGAGGGAGTGCGACGGGAGGGGGCGTTGACATGCTGATCCATCTTCACAGCCAAGCGACGACGACACCCGGGGTGCGCGCGGCGATCCAGGCCAGCGATGACGCGGGGACGGTGTTTGCCGAACGCTTCGGGGTGACGCCGCAGACGGTCTGCAAATGGCGCAAGCGCGACAGTGTCGAGGATCGCAGCCACACGCCGCATCGGCTGCAAACGACCCTGACGCCGGCGCAAGGTATGCGTCCGCTGTGGCCGCTCTGACGGGCGGAAACCGCGGCTGATAGTGTCCACCACGTATAGTGGACATCTTGAGGCACTCCATGGCAGGCAAGAAGGGTCATAAGAAGCGGTTCTGGGCTGACGAAGAGAAGCGGTCGATCTGCGGGCAAGCGTCGGCACCGGGCGTGTCGGTCGCTCAGGTTGCGCGTCGCTATGCGATGAATGC